>ERZ795062.896-NODE-896-length-22706-cov-6.115536_pt1 | contig 22706 bp, 19 predicted proteins | sample MGYA00375146_ERZ795062 | MGnify/ENA primary metagenome ERZ795062 (study PRJEB30191, sample SAMN05720281) | activated sludge metagenome | isolation source: Anaerobic digester | place: USA | collected 2015-07-16 ... | reverse complement strand
CCTCTGCTTTTTTACACCAATGTCTGTGGCAATGTGGAGCGGGAATACCTGCGTGAGGAAATCGACAGTCAACTCAAAACAGAGTTTATCAGTGCCTTGCAGCCAGCCTTGGCCAAAATTTCTGAATTGCAGATCCGGCCAAGCGCCCTGCCTGCCCATGCGGAAGAACTTTCTGCAGCCATGAACCAGGTCTTGACCCAAAAGTGGGCTGAGAAAAGGGGAATTTCTGTCGTCTCTGTGGCCATGAACCCAATCACCCTGACCGAAGAATACGAAGACATGATTCGCCAGGCTCAGGGAGCAGCCATTTACCGTGATGCCAGCATGGCTGGAGCTGCCATGACTGCAGCCACTGCTGATGCCATGCGGTCTGCCGCTGAAAATCCAAATGGAGCCTTCATGGGCTATATGGGCATGGGAATGGCCCAGCAGGCTGGTGGTGTCGATACTCAGGCCCTCTATGAAATGGGTCAAAAACAGAGCCAACAAGCGGAGCAAGGTCAGGCAGCACAGGGAGTGACAGGAAGTTGGTCCTGTCCGGATTGCCAGACGGCCAACACAGGCAAGTTCTGCAGTAACTGTGGCAAGGGCAAACCTGCAACCAGTGCAGCCAAGTTTTGCAGCAATTGTGGTTGGCAGGTGACGGACCCAGCCAACCCACCAAAATTCTGTCCTGAGTGTGGAACGGCCTTTTAGCGGACATTCTACTGCCAGCGTAAGGGGGTGAAGCCATGGCAGAAACCATCGAATACAAATGTCCAAACTGCTCTGGGGCTATTGCCTTTGATTCTAGCATCCAGAAGATGCGTTGTCCTTATTGTGACTCAGAGCTAGAAATGGAAAGTCTCAAAAAACTGGATGAGGCACTGACTGAACTGCCAGTATCCCAAGATTTGACTTGGGATCAGTCACAGGCCAATCAGTGGCAGGCGGAAGAAGCTGACCAAATGCGGGTCTATGCCTGTGAGTCCTGCGGTGGACAGTTAATTACTGACGAGACGACGGTAGCTACCTCCTGTCCCTATTGTGACAACCCTGTTGTGTTAAAGGAGCGGCTAGCAGGCGATTTGAAGCCCCGTTTTGTACTTCCCTTTAAACTGGATAAGCAGGCGGCAAAAGAAGCACTCAACAAACATTTATTGGGGAAGCGACTCTTGCCCAAGGTCTTTAAGGATCAAAATCACATTGATGAAGTCAAAGGAATCTATGTTCCTTTCTGGCTTTTCGATGCTGATGTGGCGGCTGATGGCAAGTATGCGGCAACCATGGTTCGGACCTGGAGCGATGCTCATTATAACTATACAGAAACCAATCATTATTCCCTCTTGCGATCAGCGACCATGACCTATGAACGGGTTCCCGTAGATGGTTCCAGTAAGTTAGATGACCGCCTCATGCAATCTCTCGAACCCTTTGACTTTAAGGGGGCAGTGGATTTTCAAACGGCCTATTTAGCAGGCTATCTGGCAGATAGGTATGATCAGTCAGCTGACATTAGTTTGGAACAAGCCAACCAGCGAATTCGTCAATCAACAGAAAACAGGCTGGCAAACACTGTACAAGGCTATGGCAATGTGCGAAAGGAGGATGGTAGCATCCGTCTCAACAACGGTGAACCCATCTATGTTCTTTATCCCGTCTGGTTGCTCAATACCAGCTGGCAGAAGAAAAAATATACTTTTGCCATGAATGGTCAAACCGGAAAATTTGTGGGAGATTTGCCTCTAGATAGGACGGCCTATTGGACTTATTTTCTCTCCATCTTTCTGGTAATGACCTTGTTAATCTACGGCCTAGTTTGGCTCTTCTATTGGATGATGTAGGAGGTTTGTGATGAAAAAGATCAGTTTACTAATCCTAACCTTCTTATGTAGCTTGTTGATGACCGTGCCTGTCTGGGCAGATGATACGGGCTATATCCGGGATACGATCGGTTATTTGGAGGCCTATGAGGAAGAAACTCTAGAAACAGAAGCAGCCAGCATTGCTGAAGCCTATGGTTATCAAACCTACTTTGTCATCGTGGATAGTGACTTAGAAAATCTAGACAGTCACGCCCAAAGTCTCTACCAGTCAGTTGCAGGGGATGCAAATGGTGTCCTTCTGATGGTTGATGTCAATCGAAGCCAGTGGTCTATCTATTTTGGTGGAGCTCAAGGGAGAAGCATGTTGAGGTTAGATAGGGAAGATTTCCTCTGGACTTCTTTTTTCAAGGAGTTAGATTGGTATATGGGAGTGAAGTCCTATCTGACTACTGTCAAAACCAGATTTGAAAAACCAGCTCTTGTGGTAGATGAAGCGGGGCTTCTGGATTCCCAAGAGGAAACTGCACTCTTGACCAAACTCAACGAGATTAGTCAGCGCCAGAAGATGGATGTTGTAGTTTTGACGGTCTCCAGTATCTATGGCAGTACTCCTCAGGAGTATGCGGATAACTATTTTGATTACAATGGTTACGGGCAAGGGTCAGACCATGATGGTGTCCTTCTTCTCATCAATATGGGACAGAGGGATTGGTATATCTCAACCACTGGCTATGGTATCTATGCCATTACAGATGCGGGTCTGAACTATATATCGGACAAGTTTTTGAACCATCTCAGCTCTGGAGACTATGCACTAGCCTTCAATACCTACGCAGACTTGGTAGATCAGTTTGTGACTCAGGCTAAAACGGATACGCCTTATGACAGTGATAGTCTTCCAAAGGATCCCTTGAGCCTCATGTGGCTTCCGGTCTCGGGGCTTCTAGCTTTGGTTGTTGCCTGGCTAGTGACAGCCATCTTGAAAGGACAATTGACATCTGTCCAATCACGTTCTGACGCCAGAGAGTATATGAAAGATGGCAGTTTCAAACTCACCAATTCACAAGATCTATTCCTTTACCGCAATGTCAGCAAAGTGCCAAGACCCAAGCCTAGCAGCAGTTCCAGTGGATTTAGGGGAGGCGGAGGTTCCAGCAGCCACCGATCCTTCTCGGGTCGCAGCCATGGTGGCGGCGGTGGAAAATTTTAAAACAAAAAACGGTCACGTAAGTGGCCGTTTATTGGTTTGGAGCAGTCTCTCACCTAGTAAAGTACAACAAGGCCAGGAAAAAGAGGTGGATGGCCATGCGGGTGAGATGGTGCTTGAGTTGGGGCGTTTGGCGCAGATACTGGGCATTGCGAAGAGCGACGGAAGAGTAGCCAAAGAGACCAGCTGCTACGCCAGCCAGGGCATACAGATTATCTTTGGTCACAAAGATAAAGCTGAAAATGATGATGAAGATGGTCCAAAGGATTGTCCAGGACAAATTGCGACCACTGATATGTTTTGTAGAATAGCCTAACAGGGCCGCAAAAACGACGATAGCTGCATATAAACCTAAGAGAATCAGTGCTAGAATTTGCATCTGCCATTTCCTTCCTTGTTTCTTTACTCCTATTATAAGCCTCTTTTCCCTGAAATGCAATAAGATAATATATTAAATTCACCTGTTGAGTTCATATAGCCCTTTCTGCATCAAACGCCTGATAATAGCCATGTTGGTTAATTTCTGATATAATACCGTTATGATCTTATTCTTAAAATTTGTCAGTCATCTTCTCTTTATCTATATGGCTCACCAGCTATTGACAAAGGTTGTGGACTGGAATAAGTTCCTCAAAGGAACAGCAGAAAATCGGCAGAAAATCCAATTACTGGTGCTCTTTATCGCCATTGCACTAGGTTATCTGGTTTCTATTTTTTTCTTGGATTTGATGACCATTGGACGCAGTTTTTCTGATTTACTAACCCAATAAGAAACAAAAAGGACAAACAATGGATACAATTATTGTAAGAGGTGGTCAGACTCGCCTGACAGGTGAAGTGACTATCGAAGGAGCAAAAAATGCTGTCTTGCCACTTTTGGCGGCGACCATTCTAGCCAGTGAAGGAAAGACGATTTTATATAATGTGCCGATTCTTTCAGATGTGTTTACCATGAACAATGTGGTGCGGGGGCTGGATATTGATGTGGCCTTTGACAAGGTTCAAAAGAAAATCACAGTGGATGCCAGCCATCCGATTGGCAGCAAGGCTCCCTATCGCTATGTCAATAAAATGCGGGCTTCTATTGTGGTTTTAGGTCCTATTTTGGCTCGAAATGGCTATGCCCGAGTTTCCATGCCAGGTGGCTGTACCATCGGCAGCCGGCCTATTGACTTGCATCTTCGGGGCTTGGAAGCCATGGGGGCTAAGATTAGTCAGCGGGCAGGTTATATTGAAGCTAGGGCGGAACGTCTGAAAGGGGCTCATATCTACCTAGATTTTCCAAGCGTTGGTGCAACACAAAACCTGATGATGGCAGCGACTCTTGCCAAGGGGACTACTGTTATTGAAAATGCCGCTCGTGAACCAGAGATTGTTGATTTGGCCATCCTGTTGAATAAGATGGGGGCCAACATCAAGGGAGCCGGAACAGATACCCTGACTATCAAGGGTGTGGAGAACCTGCACGGGGCTGAGCACCAAGTGGTGCAAGACCGGATTGAAGCAGGGACTTTCATGGTGGCTGCGGCTATGACAGGCGGCGATGTCTTAATTAAAGATGCCATCTGGGAGCACAACCGTCCCCTTATTTCCAAGATGATGGAGATGGGAGTGGAAGTGACCGAGGAAGAGCGTGGCATTCGCGTGCGTGCTGAAGTGGAAAAACTGAAGCCCGTTATGGTGAAAACCATGCCCCATCCAGGTTTCCCAACGGATATGCAGGCGCAATTTACAGCCTTGATGGCAGTTGCTAAGGGAGAATCCACCATGATTGAAACGGTTTTTGAAAATCGTTTCCAGCACTTAGAAGAATTGCGACGGATGGATTTGCATTCGGAAATTCTACGCGATACGGCCATCATTTCTGGTGGCAATCCACTCCAGGGTGCAGAGGTCCTATCGACCGATCTGCGGGCTAGTGCAGCTCTGATTTTGACAGGTCTCGTGGCAGAAGGCGAGACGGCAGTCGGCAAATTGACCCACTTGGACCGTGGTTACTATCGTTTCCATGAAAAGTTAGCTGCCCTTGGTGCAGATATTGAGCGTGTGAATAGTGAGGATGACGATGAATAGAGATACAATGCTATATGTTGGACGCCAGCTCCTCTTTGTCTTTCTAATGCTAATCCTAGCCCTAGTCATTTTTGCCATTGGTCTAATGGTAGGCTACAGCGTGATTGGGGAAGGAGAGAAGGCAACATCTATCCTGTCCCTCGATAAATGGCAGGAGATTATTAGTAAATTTACTGGAAAGTAGGCTAGACCTACTTTTTTTGGAGAATCATGTCTACAAAGAAAATCAAAAAACAAAGTACAGGTCTCATCAGTCTATTAGTCGCAGGTCTGATTATTGCTGGAAGTTATTATTTCCCTCAACTGACTCAGGAAGGGGGACAGTCTGGTCAACCCTCCTATTATATCAATGACTCGAGGATAGACCAAGAAACACCGAGCCTGGACTTGGCATCTAGTGTCCTGATAGAAGAAGTTCATTCCCAACTAGGCCAAGATATCGAGTGGAATGGGGCGGGGTCCTTTATCATAAACGGCAATCAAACCAATCTGAATGCGGATGTAGCCAGTGCGCCCTATGCAACTAATCAAACTAAGGAAGTCAATGGCCAAGTGGTACCGACCCAGGCCAATGCCCTCCTGGCCAAATCCACCCGTCAATACCGGGATCGCAATGAAACAGGTCAAGGGCGGACGGATTGGACACCAGCGGGCTGGCATCAGGTCCACGATTTGTCGGGTTCCTATGACCATGCCATCGACCGGGGCCACCTCCTGGGCTATGCCATCGCGGGTGGTTTGTCAGGCTTTGATGCCTCGACCAGCAATCCTGAAAATATTGCTGTTCAAACAGCCTGGTCCAATCAGGCAGATGAGCGGGATTCTCAGGGACAAAATTATTTCGAAGGCCAAATCAGAAGAGCCCTGGATCAGAATAAGCGGGTCCGTTATCGGGTGACCCTCATCTATGCCCATGAAGAGGATTTGATAGCGGTTGGCAGCCATTTGGAGGCCAAATCAGCTGATGGCAGCCTGGAGTTCAATGTTTTTATTCCCAACGTCCAGTCGGGTCTCTCCATCAATTACCGAACCGGGGAGATTCGGGTCAATGAGTAGCTGAAAGCCTGGCAGTCTATCACTTGTCAGCTTAGCCAAAATTTGTTACAATAAATCCAATTGAATAGAAGTCTGTGAGACTAGTAAACAAATGGAAACTGCCCAGGGAGTTGAGCCGTGACTGCAAGCTCAATCAGTGAAAGTTTGTCGAATTCACTCATATCAGGACAAGGAAAGTAAGGTCTGGCTGGTCCAGATGAAAACGGATGGTACCGCGTGTCAACGCTCCGACTAGAAGATTGGGGTGTGCACGCGGTTTTTCTTTTACCAACTATTCAAAGAGAAGATAAAAAAGAAAGGAATGTTTGGTTTCAGTCGTTCTGACTGCAATTGAACAGGGGCCATAGAGAGCAGGAGACAGTCTCAGATTCTCTCTGACTTTTGCTAGGCTTCATGTATCATATTTATGGATTTACAAAAACAATTAGAAGACTTGAAGGTCTCCACCCAGGCAAAATTGAAGGAAATGAAGGGGGACCACCAGAAGGAATTGCAGGACTTGCGGGTAGCAGTCCTGGGGAAAAAGGGTTCCTTGACCGAGCTGCTGAAAGGGCTCAAAGATCTGTCCAATGACCTTCGTCCTGTTGTCGGCAAGCAGGTCAATGAGGTCCGAGATGTCCTGACCAAGGCCTTTGAAGAGCAGGCTGAAATCGTAGAGGCTGCAGTGATTCAGGCCAAACTGGAATCCGAAAGCCTGGATGTGACCCTGCCAGGTCGTAAAGTTGCCTTGGGCAATCGCCATGTGCTGACCCAAACCTCTGAGGAAATTGAAGATATTTTCCTGGGCATGGGCTTCCAGATTGTCGATGGATATGAGGTTGAAAAGGATTATTATAACTTTGAGCGGATGAATCTGCCAAAAGACCACCCTGCGCGTGATATGCAGGACACCTTCTACATCACCGAAGAAATCCTGCTCAGAACCCACACGTCACCAGTCCAGGCCAGAACCCTGGACCAGCATGATTTTTCAAAAGGCCCTCTCAAGATGATCTCGCCGGGACGGGTTTTCCGTCGGGATACGGATGATGCCACCCACTCCCATCAATTCCATCAGATTGAGGGATTGGTTGTCGGAGAAAACATTTCTATGGCGGATCTCAAGGGAACCCTGGAGATGATTAGCCAGAAGATGTTTGGGGCAGAACGCAAGATTCGCCTGCGTCCATCCTACTTCCCATTCACCGAGCCATCTGTTGAGGTCGATGTTTCCTGCTTTAAGTGCGGCGGTGCCGGCTGTAATGTCTGCAAGAAGACAGGTTGGATTGAAATCCTGGGTGCCGGTATGGTTCACCCGAGCGTCCTAGAAATGTCTGGCGTTGATTCGGAAAAATACTCTGGCTTTGCCTTTGGACTTGGCCAGGAACGGATTGCCATGCTGCGCTATGGGATCAATGACATCCGCGGTTTCTACCAAGGAGATGTCCGTTTTACCGAGCAATTCAAGTAAGGGTTTATCCAAAAAGAGAAAGCTAGAAAGAGAAAAAATATGCTTGTATCCTATAAATGGTTAAAAGAGCTGGTCGATGTGGATGTGACCACGGCTGAGCTCTCTGAAAAAATGTCAACGACAGGTATCGAAGTGGAGGGAGTAGCCTCCCCAGCTCAGGGCCTGTCCAATCTTGTGGTAGGCCATATCCTCTCCTGTGAAGATGTGCCAGATACCCACCTCCATCTCTGTCAGGTGGATACGGGTGATGAAGTGCCCCGTCAGATTGTCTGCGGTGCCCCAAATGTCAAAGCTGGTATCAAGGTTATCGTGGCCCTGCCAGGTGCCCGTATTGCGGATAATTACAAGATTAAAAAAGGAAAAATCCGGGGCATGGAGTCCTTGGGCATGATCTGCTCCCTGCAGGAGTTGGGCTTGCCAGATAGCATCATTCCAAAGGAATTTGCGGATGGCATCCAGATTTTGCCTGAGAATGCCGTGCCAGGGGAGTCTATCTTCCCAGTCTTGGACCTGGATGATGAAATCATCGAGCTCTCTATCACTCCAAACAGAGCGGATGCCCTGTCCATGCGGGGTGTAGCCCATGAAGTGGCGGCCATTTATGGCAAAGAAGTCCATTTCCCAGTGAAAACCCTGGCTGAGGCTGATAAGGCTGCTTCAGATGTCCTTCAAGTAGCTATCGAGTCTGACAAGGTCTTGACCTACAAGGCGCGTGTGGTTGAAAATGTAACGGTCCAGCCAAGTCCCCAATGGCTGCAGAACCGCCTCATGAATGCGGGCATTCGTCCCATTAACAATATCGTCGATATTACCAACTTTGTCCTCCTTCTCTTTGGCCAACCCATGCACGCCTTTGACTTGGACAAGTTTGAAGGGCAGAAGATTGTAGCCCGCCAGGCCCGTACGGGAGAAAAATTGGTGACCCTGGATGCAGTTGAGCGAGACTTGACACCAGAAGACATCGTCATCACAGTGGCGGACAAGCCCGTTGCCCTCGGTGGGGTCATGGGGGGACAAGCTACTGAAATTGATTCCTCTTCTAAGAATGTGGTCCTGGAAGCAGCTGTCTTTGATGGCAAATCCATCCGCAAGACCTCAGGTCGCCTCAATCTCCGCTCCGAGTCGTCAGCCCGTTTTGAAAAAGGAATCAACTACGATACCGTGTCAGAAGCCCTGGATTTTGCGGCCAGCATGTTGCAGGAACTAGGAAAGGGTACCGTCTTGGCGGGTCAAGTTTCCGCAGGTGAGCTGCCAACTGAGCCAGTTCAAGTGACCACCACATTGGACTATGTCAATGTCCGTTTGGGCACAGAATTGACCTTCTCTGATATTGAAGAAGTCTTTGCCAAACTTGGCTTTGGCTTGGAAGGAACTGCTGAAACCTTCAGCGTTTCGGTACCTCGTCGCCGTTGGGATATCCATATCCAGGCCGATTTGGTAGAGGAAATTGCCCGCATCTATGGCTATGATCAGCTGCCAACGACTCTGCCAGAAGCAGGAGCAACTGCTGGTGAATTGACCAGTAGCCAGGCCCTGCGCCGCAAGGTTCGCACCTTGGCTGAAGGATCAGGCCTGTCCGAAATCATTTCGTATGCCCTGACCACTCCAGAAAAAGCCCTTGAGTTCACCATGGAGCCAACCAAGCTGACCGAGCTCATGTGGCCCATGACTGTGGAGCGTTCTGCTCTTCGTCAAAATATCCTCTCTGGTATGCTGGATACGGTCGCCTACAATGTCAACCGCAAAAATAGCAATCTGGCCATCTATGAAATCGGAAAAATTTTCCGCCAAACAGGGGATGTTCAGACAGATTTGCCTCAGGAAGTAGAAACCTTTTCCTTTGCCCTGACGGGCTTAGTGGCGGAAAAAGATTTCCAGACCAAGGCAGTACCAGTTGATTTCTTCTATGCAAAAGGCATCGTGGAGGCTCTGGCTGATAAATTGAATCTCAGCTTTGACTTTGTGGCGGAGAAGAACTTGGACAGCATGCATCCAGGCCGGACGGCAGCCATTCTCCTTGATGGCCAAGTCATCGGTTTTGTGGGGCAGGTCCATCCACAGACTGCTAAGGACTATGGCATTCCAGAAACCTATGTGGCTGAGCTCAATCTGACAGCAGTTGAAGCAGGGCTCAAGCCAAGCCCAAGCTTCCAGGAGATTACCAGATTCCCAGCCGTTTCACGGGATATGGCCCTCCTTTTGCCAGCTGAAACAAGCCACAAAGAAGTGGTAGCAGCCATCGAATCTGCCGGTGTCAAACGCCTGACCAGCATCAAACTCTTTGATGTCTATGCAGGGGCCAATATTGAAGAAGGCAAGAAATCCATGGCGTACAGTCTGACCTTCCAAAATCCTGAAGCCAGTCTGACGGATGAAGAAGTAGCCAAATTCATGGAAAAAATTAGCAAGGCCCTGGCAGAACAAGTCTCTGCTGAAGTGAGATAATTCATCTAGATAACGTTAAAAAGATCCCCAATGATTCAATTCATCGGGGAGCTTTTAGCTGTGCTTATTAACGATTGTAATAAGCATAAATAAGAGTGGCAGCTGCAAGGACGAACTTGCCACCAATGTAAATCCACACCATCATTTTCACCTCCTGCTTTTCTCAGCTTCGATTGTTTTCATAGGCTTGTATCTATAGTAGATCCCAAAGAACCGAGAATGGTTACAGTAAAAACCATACTTTTAAAAGAATAAAAAGCGCGCTTATTGATGGAATTTTCTTTTTTTGATATGATTTCATATAGAACACAATGAAGGTGGAGGTAGTGTCTTGCAGAGTATCATTTCGATTTCAAATCTATCCAAGTCTTTTCATCATAAGGTTGCTCTTGATCAAGTTACATTGGCAATCTCAGAAGGGGAGGTTTTTGGTTTTTTAGGACCATCAGGAGCAGGGAAAACAACGACAATCAATATTTTGACAGGACAAATGAAACCTGATAATGGCACTGCTATGATTTTTGGTAAAAATTGTCAACAGATCCTACCAGATGATTTGCGTCAAATTGGGATTATGAGTGACAGTGTCGGTTTCTATGAAAAGATGACAGTTATGGATAATCTAACCTTTTTTGCTAAGTTTCATGGTGTGGAACAAGCTGAGGTTGAACAATTATTAAAAAAACTGGACTTGTATGATGCGAGGAAATCAAAGGCAGAGAAATTATCAACCGGAATGAAACAGCGATTGTTGTTAATTAGGGCGATTCTACATCGTCCCAAGATTCTCTTTTTGGATGAACCTACCTCAGGACTGGATCCAAGTCTATCACGCAAGGTTCATGAAATGTTAATGGGATTAAAAGAAGAAGGCACAACCATTTTTTTGACCACCCACGATATGGAAGAAGCCACTAAACTGTGTGACCGTATAGCTTTGCTCCACAAAGGAAAACTTGTTGAATATGGCAGACCGCAGGAGATTATCCAGAAACATAGCCAGGAAGAAATGGTCGAATTAACTTATGACAACGGCAGAAAGAGAATTGTTGCCAAATCTGAATTATCCGAATATCTGAGCCAACATGTGACGAGTATCCATACCTTGACGACTAGCTTGGAGGATATTTTTATTAAATTGACAGGAGAACAATTTAATGTTAAATGATTTTAGAAGTTTAATCTGGTTGAGAACCCGCTATTTATTGTCAGCCAAGGCCATTCTATTTGTTTGTGTCTTGACGCCTATCTTAGATTTTTACCTCTTGAGTTTATGGGGTGAAGCACGAGAAACTGTCTACTTTCTGAATATGGCTCTGTCAATGGTTTATAGTTTAACAGCTGGATCATTTGTTAGTATGATTGTTTCAGAGGAAAAAGAAAAGAAAAATCTAAAAACACTGCGACTGAGTGGTGTGACTGATAAAGACTATTTGTTATCTGTTGTTTTCTTTCCAATTTTCTTTGCATCCGTGACGGCCTTATTTTTTCCTTTTCCCTTTGGAACTACTATTCCAAATTGGGGAACTTACCTTGCTGTAGTCCTCACCACTGTTTTTACCTTTGTTTTTCTAAACTTGTCGATTGCCTTACTGTGCAAAACCCAGCAGCAAACCGTAGCTTTTAGTATGTTTTTTGTTATGTTAGCAAGCATATTACCTGCTTTTGTGCCGGCTCATCAAATTGTTAAACAGATTGCCTACCATTCGTTTATTGGTGCGAATACAGACTACATGGCGACACTCGGTGACTATTCTTTGACCAGTTCATCCTTTCTTGCTCAAGTTTCATGGCTCTTGTTATGTTTAGGGCTAAGCATTTGGGCTTACCGACGAGCGATTATTGTTGGCAACTAAGGATTTGAAAAAACTCCCAACTTTAAAGTTGGGAGTCGGACTGAAGACATACTCTTATCAGGGTTTGTCTTTTTCTGTGTTTCTGAGGAGGCTAACTTGAGAGGTCGTATCAAAAACACTGGAAAAATGACAAAATCATGACCACGAGCCTGTCAAACAGGCTCGATGGTGTTAGTCCAGATAAAAGGTTTCGATGCGGACATGGCTGTATTTTTCTTTGACGAGGGCAGCCAGCTCATCGAAGAGGCGGTGGAGTTCTTGAATTTTTTCAGGCGTTTCACGGCCAATATAGTCAAGGCTCCCTTCAATCTCCACAAAGAGACTATGAAAGAGCTCGTTCATTTCCGAAAGTCTTTGGACCAAATCAGCATCTTCTGAGAGAAAGTCAGGGACAGCATGCAAGTCAGCAGACTCATCAGAAACTAGGCTAATGGGAAAGGTTCCATATTCCAAACACAATTCGTACATAGGAAGCACCCGCTTTCATTTTCCTTTATTTTACCATATTTTCCAAGGACTGAGAAGGTGGTTTTTAAGTTTTCTTTAATATTTCTTTCAGCTTCCTTTAACTTTTTCTGGCTATACTTAGTTTTGTAAATAAGTCAAATCCAATCGGATGGGGGAAAACAGAATGAAAACACAGAAGATTCAAAAACAGTTCAAACGCAGAGAAGTTAAATTTATCCTTGATAAGGAGACTTTTGCCCAGTTTGAACAGGAATTGAGCCAGTATATGGTGGAGGACCAATTTGCCAAATCGACCATCAGCAATGTCTATTTTGATAATGATGATTTTGACATGATCCAGGACGCGGTGGCCCATAAAAATGGCCGTGAGAAGGTTCGGATGCGGGTCTATGATCAGCAGCCTTCCTTTCAAAGTCAGGCCTTCCTGGAAATTAAGAAAAAGGTAGAGGGTGTGGGCTACAAGTTCAGACTGACTTCGACGCCCATTGCCATCACCAACTATATCGAGCATTTTTCAGATCATTCCAATGTTTTAGATGCTCAAGTCTCAGCTGAACTCCAGTCCTTGACCAAACGCTATGGCAAACTGAGTCCTAAGATGTACATCTATTATGATCGTTCCTCTTATCGGGGACGGGATGATAGAAAACTGCGTTTGACCATTGACCAAAATCTCATCTACCGGGATGTGGAAGTTCCTCTTCTGCACCAAAAATACGGATACCCCCTCCTGCCCCATCATCTGATGATCATGGAGATCAAGATTCAGGATACTATGCCCCATTGGTTGCAGGATTTGCTGGATAAATACCATTTGGAACAGCAATCCTTTTCAAAATATGGCACTGCCTACCGATTGAACCAAGAAATGATGAAAGGAGTCGCCCTTGCAAACAAAATTATTTAATAGTATCTTATCCACCACTACAAGCAGCATGTCGGTCAGTCAAATCGCTTGGATCCTAGCGACCAGTCTCATCCTTGGTCTGGTCCTGGCCATGGTCTACAAGTACAAAACCTTGCACACCAAGGAATTTGTCGTCACCCTGACCCTGATGCCAGCCCTCATTGCCATCATTATTCTCCTGGTCAATGGCAATCTGGGAACCAGTGTGGCCGTAGCGGGAGCCTTCAGTCTCATTCGTTTTCGGTCAGCAGCAGGGAGTTCAAAGGAACTCCTAGCCGTCTTTCTGGCCACAGCCATCGGCTTGGCGACTGGGATGGGCTACTTGCTCCTTGCGGTAGCCTTTACCCTCGTCCTGTCCCTCCTGATTTTCCTGCTGGAGCAGTCTTCCTTTGGCAAACCCAGCTCCAAGTACCGCTACTTGATTCTGACCGTTCCAAAGGAATTTGATGCGGATCATTTTTTCCAGACGAAAGGAAAGAATCTCTGTCAAAATCAGGAACTGGTCTCAATCCAATATAAAAAGAAAAAAGATGTTCTGGTCTTGGAATGGATTTTGGAAATGAATCGTCAGACCTCAGACAAGGAATTGATGGACAAATTACTCCTGGCAGGACCCATTGATGCCATTATCCACCAACAAATCCCTAAGAAAAAACGCCTATAAAAAAGAGGTTGGACCAATCAGTTCAACCTCTATTGTTTTTTTATTTTGCAAAGAATTTTTCAGCGATGTCTTGGCCTTGTTTGATTTTGGCCCATTGTTGTGGAATGGCCAACTCGTTTCCTGAGTCACAAGAGGCAAAGCCACATTGGTGGGAGAGGAAGAGGCGTTCTTTTGGAATAATCTTGCTGGCTTCTTCCAAGAGTTTGTAAACTCGCTCTTCATCGTCCAGGTCAGTGGTCTTAGAAGAGAGGAGGCCCAAGACAACCTCTGTATCCTTATCCTTGAGGGCTTCAAGGGCTACCAGGTCACCTGCACGCTCATCATCCCATTCCAGGAAGAAGCGGTCGTAACGCTGTTCGGCCAAGAATTTCTTGGCGATGGCTTCGTAGGTACCTCCTGCTGCGTGACGGCTCTCATAGTTACCACGGCAGTTGTGGGTCCAAACGGTCAAGCCGATTTCGTGAGCATAGTCAGCCACCTCATTGTTGAGGGCCACAAATTCATCTGCCAGGTCCGCAAGAGCTGCATTGCCTTCAGCAAAGAAGGAGTTAGGATTTGTTTCGTCAAAGAGTTCCCAGAGGCAGTCATCAAACTGGATAATTTTTCCGCCAGCTTCCTTGTACTCATCCAAGAATTCCTTGTAGGCATTGACAAGGCCAGCCTTCAGTTCTTCCTTGGTCTTGTATACTTGGTCTTCACCTGCAAGTCCATTAAAGACAGTCAGTTCCGTAAAGGCATGGGCTGGTCCGTAGATGGTCTGTTTGGTGTCTTCGCCACCGGCCTCAGCCTGTACCAACTTATAGATGTCCAGGAAGTGGTGGTTTTTCCCTGAGAGGGGTTCTGTAATACGGATACCGATGTCCTTACGGGTTTCGTAGGTGCCACCATCATGGTCTTTAAAGGTGTAACCGTGGTCGGCAATATAGCGCTCAATCCCCTTGAGACCCCAAAGGAAATCAAGGTGCCACATGGAGCGACCAAATTCACCATCAGTCAGAATATCGATGCCCTTTTCCTTTTGCTCCGCTACAATCTGCTTGATATCGGCAGTCTCCGTTTCTTGGTAGCCTGGAAGGGCGTCATAGAAGGGATACTGGATATCGTCACGGCTTTCGATTTCATCCTTATATTTCCGAAGATCTGCTGGACGAAGGAGTGAGCCGACTAGTTGGAATTTTGATTTTGTCATTTGTCTTACCTCTTCTATGTAGATACTTACATGTTACCTCAAAGCGTCCGATTTGAAGAATAGTTATTTCCATAGGATGGATATAGGTTCAGACTATACATTAACTGGTTAACCAAAAATGAAAACACTTTCTTTCCCTATTTGTTTTTGATACAATAGTAAAAAAGCAAGAGTTTGCTAGGAGAGAGACGATGAAAAAAGATACCCTGTTCTATTATTTTAAAAAATATCAATTCATTTTATTTTTAATCAGCCTGGGGCTTAGTTTGTATGGAAGTTATTTGGTTTACCATGGTAAGTATCCGCATCCCCTAAAGGAAGTAATGGTTATTCTCTATTCAACCTTTAAACTCTTCACCTTTTCACCGACCCAGTCTATCACGAGTCAATCTCCCTTGGTCTATGAATTGGCCATTTGGTTAGCACCGACATCGACAGTAATTGGTTTCTTTACCATGTTTCAAAAGATCTATCTGTCCCTAAAAAATAACCTTTACCACCTCAAAAAGTCAGAGATGATTATCATGGGGGACCGGGCCAGTAGCTTTGCCTTTATCAAAAATGTCTATAAGGAAAATCCCAAAATACGGATTTCTTATCTGGTTGACAGGGCGGAAGAAGTAGATGAAGAGCCGTTTCATGATCTAAAGGTGGAAATAGTGAAACTAGACTTTAATCAACCAGGTCAAAAAGTGAATACTGTCACCTTTCGTGACAAGGGTCTGTATCGGGCCACTAAACTGATCTCCTTTGAGAATGAGCCTAGCAATTATGGACGTTTGTTGGCGCTACATAGCATGTTGAAAAACCAGAAGATTAGCCAAAAGATTCAGGTATATTTGCAGGTTGAGGATTTTCGGATGCGAGAAATGGTTGAGCCAAAGCTGGATCAACTAGAATGCTTCGATATTCATTATTTTAAGATTGAGGATTTGTTGGTCAAATCTCTATTGGAACATTCCAAATTCAAGATGCTACCTCCTCAAACAATAAGGGAAAGTTGGGCTGGTAAGACCTTTAAATCCGCGGAAGAAATCGGTCAGGCAGTAGGGGCTTATCGGTTGCTTATTGTCGGATTTTCCAGTGTCAGCGAGAGCTTTATCGGTCAAGTGGCAAATCTATTGACCCTCAATCCTTTTCAGCCATTACAAGTAACGATTGTGGATGAAAAAGTAGCGAAAAAGGTGGCTGATTTTATCGATTACCGGCGTGAAATCGCCAAGGTCGTGGAGCTAGAACTCCTTGAGTTACCAAATGGGTCAAGCTTACTGCAAGCGGAAGTAGCGAAGGAACACAGTCAACATCCCTATTCGGCTGTCCTTTTTGCTCATGAAGATAGCAAGATGAATATCTTTAATCTAGATCGCCTAGCGGCTGTCTTGGTTGATGTTCCCTTTGCAGTATACGCTAAGGAAACTTTGGAAATTATTCCGGTTATTGATAGTTTATCTATCCGACATTCCAGTATTACTGTTTTTGGAGATAGAGACCGACTTTTGACCAAGGAAATCATCTTGGAAGAAGGTCTTTTGGCAAATGCTAAGCGTTTCAATGCTAAGTATAATGCCACCATGTCTGAACTGATGGCTTATCCAGCAGATGAACGGAGTCAGGCAGACCAGTGGGAAAGTTTATCCAGTGTAAAAAAGGATTCCAGTGCCTACCAGACAGCCCATCGACCAACTAAAAAAATGCTGTTGGAAAAATTTCTGGAAGTCTTTCCGGAGTATGCGGATTCGACAGCATTACTGGAGCAATGGCAGTCAGAGTTGGCTAGTAAAACAGTCAGTCAACGTGTGGATTACATTGAAAGTCATCCTTTCCTAAACTATATGACTGCCTTAGAGCACCAACGCTGGAATAATTTTTATTACATGCGAAACTTTGTTTTTGGACAGGAAAAAGACGAGCTGAAGAAGACCCATGATTGCCTGATTGATGACTGGTCAGAATTTTTGGCCAGCAAGCAAAGGGATAAGGCCATCTTTGATACGATTTCCACTCTGGACTTGAGGGAGGGTTAGTTATGGCGGAGGAAATTTTTGAAATGGATGAGGCTGCTCAGGAATTCCATGAGGAACAGGAGCAGTATAAGTATATTGCCTTCATCAGTTACCGGCATTTGCCTGTGGACATACGGGTAGCCAAAGCCATTCACACCATGATTGAAACCTTTAAGCTGCCTAAGGAATTTGATGCGGATGGGCAGCAACCCAAGTTTCGTGTCTTTCGGGACCGGGAGGAACTCTCAACCAGCTCTCTTTCTGAGTCCATTCAGGATGCTCTGAAACATTCCAAGTTTTTGATTGTTGTTTGTTCCAAACGGTTCAATGATTCCGCTTGGTGCCAAATTGAGGTAGAGACCTTTATCAAATTACATGGCATCCATCGGGTCATTCCAGTCCTGATTGAAGGAGAGCCTGAGGAATCCTTTCCCAAAACCCTCTTACCAGATGGTTCAGCTGGACCATCCAGTGAGGGAGATGCCAAGGATATCTTGGCTGCTGAATTGCGCAGTCCACAAGTTAAAAGTCCAGATTTTCCAGGGTTTGCCAGCCTAGAGAAGACCAATCCAGACCAGGTCCATAAATTGGCTGCTTTGGCCATCAAATGCCTCAAGGAAGAAAAGTACCGCATCATGGCGGCGATTCTTGGCGTCTCCTATGGCGATTTGAAACAGAGGGACAAGGTCAGAAAGCAGCGACAACTCATACTCTTATCTAGCATTGTCTCCGCTAGTCTTTTGTTCTTCGGTATTTTTATGTTTAATGCCTATCGCAGTGAAAATGCTGCTAAGCGCCAAACGATGCAGGATAAGGCCTACTTTATGTTGACGGAGGCCAAGAACCTGGTAAAGGAGGGCAATCGCTATAAGGCCTTGATACTGGCAGAAAATGCTATGCAGGACATCGATAGCAAGATGTCTGCCTATGATGACCTCAAAGAACAGCACCTTCATATCTTAAATGAGACGGTGGCTGGCTCCCAAATGGGTTATAATCGGGTGATCGAGACAGGAAATGAGTTTACCTTTTTGGATATCAATCCAAAGAACCAGACCTTTGTTGCAGGTTTGAATAATGACTCCATCGCCCTCTACGATATCCAGACGGGGAATCTATTGAAAACAGCCAGTGGCCATAGCCAGCAGGTTAAAATACTGACTTTTTCCAATCAGGGAGATCAGCTGGTCAGCGGAGGTTTTGATGATGTTATCAATCTCTGGCAGGCAGATAATTTGCAACTCCTGGCATCCAAAAAGGCTCCGGGGAACATCATGCTGGCTGTTTATTCTAATGATGATAAGAATCTGGAAGTCATCTATGATACATCAGAAGGCTACATCTATCAGCGTTACGACAGTAAAACTTTAGATGAAATTGGAGCTTCCATGCCTCTGCGCTCCAATGTTCGACGAGTCACATTTGATAAAAAAGGCCAGTTTATGTGGGTTCTTTACGATACGTATGTAGAAAACCAGTCCCTCATCAAATATGACCTGGAAAAAAGAACAGAAGCACTGGCTTTTCAGGATAAAGTAATCGATGGGCAAAGATATGCTTATGCCGATATGAGGGGCAGTGAGGATCATCGCTATATTTATACCCGAGCCGGGGGAGGTCTCCTTAAGATAGACATGGAAACAGATAAAATCTTGTTTCAAAATGACTATCTTTTCAAAACAGCCCTAAATGAAGGGACCATGGCTTCCTCTGATGATGGGAAGTTCTTATACATTGTGGATAGTTTAAACATTCGCAAGTTGGACTCTAAGACTGGAAAAGATATCTTAGAAATATCAACCGGATCAGTCAGAATCAAGCAAATGGAGGTTTCGAAGGATGGCCAATCCCTGTTAGCTCTCAAAGAGAATGGAGATCTTCTCTTCATTCAAAACGATAAGGTCGTTTCGACTATTCCCAATACTGGTAAGGCTGGTCTGGACTATATTTTCATGACCCTGGATGGCAAGAATGCCCTGGCACTGTCGCTCCAGAATCAAGAAATCAAACTGCTCAATCTTCCATCCAGTGGAGAAAAGGAAGTAGAGGATGGTCAGCTGGTCACCGCGTCAAACAATGGCCACTATGGCTTGCTTTATCAGGAAGGACAATTTTTCCTCTTGGATGCCAATCGTAAAAAAATAGTGAAAGAAATCAAGCCGGGAATCTTGTCACAAAATGCTAGCTTTATTCCTAGTTATGCTGGCTATGTCTTATCCAATAACGGCCGCTACCTGACCACTCCTCTTACCAGTGAAGACGGTCAAAATAAAATAGGGATCCTAGATACCGAAAACGATAAAAACCACATGACGATCATCATTGATCGCACATCATATCGAATGGGGTTTAGCCCCGATTCCAGCCAACTGTTTGTCACCACAGCTAATGGACAAATTACCTTTTATGATTTAAAGAAAAAGAAACAAGCAAGCCAGCTGAATATTGACAAGGGTGGTTTAGCTAATATCTTTGTCAGTGCAGATGGTGGCTATTTTGTAGCCCAATATACAGAAGCCATTTCAAAAGTTTACGATTTGAAAACCAGGCAAAAAGTTGCAGACATTCCAGGTGCCATCGTTTCCATGGACAAGGAAGAAGATGGCAAGACAAGAATCTTTTCTCTCTACAACAATATCGGCTCCAGCTATCATGATTTTAAAAAAACAGGTACAGATATCAACTTTTCAAATCAATTGGATCAGTTGGGAGAAAGTGGCAAGTTCCAGCATGATTTTCATGCAGAAAAACAACTCCTCTTAACGATTCGTGTCCAAGGAGATGCATACTATGCCTACCTCATCAATTTTAAAACAGGCAAGTTGATGCAGCAGTTTGCCTTTCATAGTTCGGCCTATCCTATGAATGGCTTTATTTCTGAAGATGGTCGGCATATCTATGTGGACAACTATTACGCTCACAATATTAGGGAAGAAGAGCAGTACCAATTTTATTCAACCTATAGGCACTTCACTCTCCAAGACTATGATACCCTGTTAAAAAAATCCCAGGACACAACCCGAGAGATTCAGTTGTCGGAGGAGGAAAAGAAGGACTTAAATATGGCTGATTGAGGCGGCTGACCAAGCAGTAAATGGACAAGTTTACTGCTTTTCTCTTAAATAAGGTATAATGGAAGAAAAAAGGAGAACACCATGCGCGACAACCATTTACACACCCACCATTCCTACGATTCCGATGCTGATTTCAAGGATTATTTGGTCCATTATGAGGGAGAATTGGTGACCACCGAGCACTATGACCTGTCCAATCCATATAGCAAGCAGGATGATGTCCCTGATTATGAGGCTTATTCGGAAGAAATCGCTGCGCTCAATGCCCAGTATGGCAACCGCATCAAGCGGGGTATTGAAATTGGCTATTACCAGCCGCGAGAAGCAGATATTCTCAGTTTTTTGGCCGACAAGGATTATGATTTGAAGCTGCTATCCGTCCACCACAATGGGGTAAATGATTACCTGGATGAAGAAGTGGCAGATATGGACAAGGACGCCATCATGCAGGAATACCTGGACAAGTTAGAATACGCCATCGGGCGCGTGGAGGCGGATGTTTTGGCCCATTTTGACTATGGTTTCAGGCTCTTTGATGTCACTGTAGAAGAGTTAAAGGCATACGAACCCCAGCTCCGCCGCATTTTCCAAAAAATGATTGACCATGATCTGGCCTTTGAGCTCAACAGCAAGTCCATGTACCTCTATGGCCATGAGCACCTCTACCTCTATGCCCTTGGCCTGGTCAAGGAACTGGGCTGCCACAAGTATTCCATTGGATCCGACGGCCACAAACTCGAACACTTCCGCCTCCAATTCGACCGCATCCAGCAAATCCTGGATGAGTTTGGGATTGGAGAGGAGGAGTTGCTGTGATGTGAATAGCGATTCGCAAAGAAAAGGAGAGTCCATTATCATACAGAATAAGCAACAAAACCGTAACAGCCTTAGAATCCCTATAATTATCCTATTATTTACCATCTTGTTCTTTTTGGTGGTTCTTTTTCGTAGTACTGTCAGAGATAGTGCGGCCAGACAGCTGGAAGATAGGGTCTACGTTTTAAGCCGGTCGGGGAAAAATTCCAATTTTGTAGTGGTTGAGAGCAATGGAAAATTTGGTTTGATTGATGCTGGCAGTGCCAATTTTTCAAAAGACTTTGAATCAGATAAAGATTTCCTCAAATCCCTTGGAATCAAGCGTTTTGAATGGGTTTTCTTAAGCCATCTGGATGGCGACCACACAAACTATATTGATGAAAATATACCTGATTTACAGGGTGAGAGAAATGCCTGGGTTTTAAACCAGTATGAAATTGGCAGAGTCATTCTAAAGAATCAAGATCGTTCCTATGGGGTCAATGTTAAAAACACTTATTTGAATCTGGTTTCTACCTTGAATTCTAAGGACATTCCCCATGGTTTTGAAGAATCATTTCAGTTAGGGGACTTTGCATTTCAGGTATATAATCAGGACCCACCTTCTGACAATGAGTTGAACATTTATAAAAAACAAATGGCTTCAGGTCAATCTATTTCCATCGATCAAAATTTAGAAAGTTTGGGTTTGGTTGCTGAGAAAGATGGTTATAAAATGTACTTTGCAGGGGATATTATCCTCTGGGATGAAGTTAAAACATCTAGAGAAGTAGGAGCTGTTGATGTTTTGCTTGTCGGTCATCATGGCAATGTGGATGGTTATAGCCAAGAAGGGCTGTCCAATCTTCAACCAGAGGTGGCTATTGTCAGCGGAAGCCAAGAAGAATTAAACAGAAAAGTAACCTACCAGAACGAAAGCTTTATAGTTAAAAATCGTTTGCTACAGCATCTAGGGTCGAGCCATGTTTATTTTTCAGGAATAGATGGTACAACAACAGTGGATTTTACCCAAACTGAAAAGGGAATCCAGGTGTTTACGACTCAGAGAATATCCAACATCGTTCATGGCAAATAATCAGGAGGCGACGTCCTCTCAGGAGTAAGATACAAATAAAGGGAGAAATAGATGACTACCAAGCATTTGTAGCAGTATGAACTACCAGAAATTATCGAGAAAATTCTGGAGGAGAGTTTGAATCTTGGCTTTGATATGTCTTCGGAACCCTTGACGGACTCTCTCTTGAAAACCTTGTCTGCCAGCAAACCAGGCGGAAGCTTTTTAGAATAAGGTTCTGGGGCTGGGCTTTCAACCTCTTGGATTTTGTCGGGTATGGATCAGGCTCCCAGCTCAGTGACGGTTGATTACGAACAGGACCTGCTGGGCATTTTAAAGCGTCATTTGAGACAGGACCAGCGCTTGGAGGTCGTCTGTCAGGATGGGGATGACTTCATCGCCTCCCTTGAGGGATGCCAATTTGACTTTATTTTTGCAGATACCTGGAGTGGCAAATACCGCCTTCTGGATGAAACATTGGCGATGGTTAAAAAAGGTGGTTTCTATATCATTGACGACATGTTACCTCAGGACAGCTGGCCAGAAGGTCATGAGGAAAAGGACAAAGATCTCATCGTCTACCTTGAAGGGCACTTGGATTTTCATGTGACCAAATTAGCCTGGGCCAGTGGCCTGATG
>ERZ795062.894-NODE-894-length-22765-cov-5.419155_pt1 | contig 22765 bp, 22 predicted proteins | sample MGYA00375146_ERZ795062 | MGnify/ENA primary metagenome ERZ795062 (study PRJEB30191, sample SAMN05720281) | activated sludge metagenome | isolation source: Anaerobic digester | place: USA | collected 2015-07-16 ... | reverse complement strand
CATTGTCAAAATGAAAAATTAATAATTAGAATTGATAGAATGGGCGACGGAAATTTAAGATATACATCATGGAATAAACCGAAAAATGAAACTACATATCCAGCATTGATATTATTAAATGGTGAGATTGAAAAGCAAGGTACAATGGGTGGATATATTTATACTTTTGGAAATAAAGAATGGAGTTATATAGTAGAAGATAATCAAATGGGAGAAACAGATGAATCAATGGGAATATTTTTAAAGCTACTTCAAGGTGGAAATGAAATTTTGTATACAAAAATGAAAGAGATAAAATAATGATAGAAATTAATATATCAAGAAAACATGCTTGATAAGATTTCTACGGAATGACAAACTCAACTTATAAACTCATAAACAAATAAACTTATAAACTCTAAATGAACACAATAGCAGTAATTGGTGCAGGAACAATGGGCAACGGAATTGCTCACACTTTTGCACAAAGCGGTTTTACCGTAAAATTAATCGATATTTCAGAAAAATCTTTAGAAAAAGGAATGGCAACTATTGCTTCCAATCTTGACAGAATGGTTGTAAAAGGAACAATCACTGAAGATGACAAACACAAAACAATCGGTAATATTATCACTTATACTGACATCAAAGATGGTGTTGTTGGAACGGATTTAGTAGTAGAAGCTGCAACAGAAAATGTAAATCTAAAGCTCAATATCTTCAAGCAACTAAGCGATATTTGCGACCATAATGTTATTTTGGCAACTAATACTTCTTCTATTTCTATTACACAAATTGCAGCGCAAGTTGTTCATCCAGAACGTGTAATCGGAATGCATTTTATGAACCCAGTACCGATTATGAAATTGGTTGAAATTATTCGTGGTTACAATACTTCCAATGAAGTGACTAAAATCATTATGGATTTATCGGTTAAATTAGGAAAAACACCAACCGAAGTAAACGATTATCCAGGTTTTGTGGCAAACAGAATTTTAATGCCAATGATTAATGAAAGTATTGAAACATTGTATAACGGAGTTGCTGGTGTTCAAGAAATTGACACGGTAATGAAACTCGGAATGGCGCATCCAATGGGACCATTACAATTAGCTGATTTTATTGGTTTAGATGTTTGTCTTTCTATTTTAAACGTAATGTATGACGGTTTCAAAAATCCTAAATATGCTCCTTGCCCATTGTTAGTAAATATGGTAATGGCAGGAAAACTTGGTGTAAAATCGGGTGAAGGTTTTTATGATTATTCTGAAAGTAAAAAAACAGAAAAAATTGCCTCTCAATTTAGTAAATAGTAAAAAGTGATTAGTGAATAGTCATGGCAAGAAAGCTAATTACTATTCACTATTTACTAATCACTCAAAAAAAAATGAGCAAAATAATCCCATTCAAAGCCGTTCGTCCTGTTGCCGATAAAGTAGCATTAGTAACTTGTAGAAACTACGATGATTATTCACCTGCGGAATTGGCTGCTTGGTTGAATTTTAATCCGTATTCGTTTCTACATGTGATTAATCCAGCCTACATTCATGCGCAAAAAATAACTTTAGACAAACGTTTTAAAGGTGTAGCTCATAAATATCAGGATTTTAAAAACGATGGCATTTTTATTACTGAAGAAAAACCTGTTTTTTTCTTGTATGAAATTCAAACCAAAAGTCAATCGTTTACCGGAATTGTTGCTGGAACTTCTATTGAAGATTACAAAAATAATATCATCAAAAAACATGAAGATACGTTGCAATATCGTGTGGAATTATTCAAAGATTATTTGCATCAAACGGGTTTTAATACCGAACCTGTTTTGATTACTTATCCTGATAAATCAGAAATTAATAATTGGATTGCTGAAAAAAAGAAATCGCAACCTATTTATAATTATTCGACCACCAATAAAGAAAAACATCAACTTTGGAAGATTGATACCGATGCAGAAATCAATTGGTTACAAAGCCAATTTGAGAACATTCCTGAATTGTATATTGCTGACGGACATCATCGCTCGGCTTCTGCTGAATTGTTATATGATGAAGATAAGCATTTGGGTAACGAAAATCTAAATTATTTTATGAGTTTTTTGATTGCCGAAAGCAATGTTAAAATCTATGAATTTAACAGAATAATTCGTGATTTGAATGGCTATGAAGCAGCAGATTTTCTAGAAAAACTATCGGAGCATTTCATCATTAAACCCAAGGAACAAGAATTGTGGAAACCACAAAGCAAGTTTGAATTTGGAATGTATCTTGATGGTAAATTTTATGCCTTGTTTTACAAACAATCCAGCACTTCTGATTTGTCATCCCGAGCGCAGTCGAGGGAAATTTTAGAAAACCTTGATGCTCAAATTCTGTATGACAAAGTATTGCAACCATTGCTTGGGATAGAAGATTTGCGCAATGACGAACGCATAGAATACATTCCAGGAAAACAATCTATTGCAACTATAAAAGAATTGGTTGACGAAGGCGAATTTGCAGTTGGTTTTATGTTATTCCCAAGTGATATTTCAGAAATTAAAGCATTGGCAGACAATAATTTAATCATGCCACCAAAATCAACATACATTGAACCTAAATTTCGTAGTGGATTGATGGTGTATGAATTGTAATTTTAGAAAATAGAATTTAGAAAAAAGAAAATAGACACAAAATTGTCATTCTGAACGAAGTGAAGAATCTCATAAATCATTTTATGAAAAAAGTACTGATTTTATTTATAGTATTCTTTTCAACATCAAGCTTTGGAAAAGTAGAAATTGACACCATTAACAATTGGCAACTCTACAAGGATAAAACATTAATTTTCAAGAGCAATGTAATTGAGAAAAATAATCAGGTGATTTCAATCAAATCAACAGAAAACTTCAAAATATTAAAATTTAATATGTTTTATGATTTTTTTGGTGATAAAACTTTAAAAAAAATGCAGTTTATCGTTGATAATAAAATCATTAAAACATTTGTTTTAAAGAATGAAGCAAGAAATTCATTTATTATTACGAAAGAGAGTATAAACTCACTAATAAAAAAATATAAAAATAAAGTTATTCAATTTAAATACTTTGATAAAATTTACAGTAAAGGAATTCCTGTTTGCAAAATAAAATTTATATAATTTAATGTCAATAACTCAAAACCTCAATAATATAAAATCCCAACTTCCTGAAAACGTAACACTTGTAGCGGTTTCTAAAACCAAACCTGTTACCGATTTAATGGAAGCTTACAATGCAGGTCAGCGAATTTTTGGAGAAAACAAAATCCAAGAAATGACTGAAAAATGGCAACAAATGCCCAAAGATGTTGAATGGCACATGATTGGTCATGTTCAATCGAATAAGGTAAAATATATGATACCTTATGTAAAACTCATTCATGGTGTAGATAGTTTAAAACTTCTAAAAGAGATAAATCGTCTAGCTGCAAAATGGCGAAAAAAAGTAGATTGTTTACTTCAAGTTCATATTGCTGAAGAAGAAACTAAATTTGGTTTAGATGAAAGAGAATTGGAAGAAATTCTTAACTACCTTCAAGATGACAAAAATGAAATGAATAATATTAGAATTGTTGGTTTGATGGGAATGGCTACTTTTACAGATAATCAAGAACAAATAAAAAAAGAATTCCAAAACTTAAAGTCAATTTTCGATAAAGTAAGCAAACTGAAAACTGACAACTGCCAACTGAACACTCTTTCCATGGGAATGTCAGGCGATTATCAACTTGCAATTGAATGTGGCAGTACAATGGTTCGGATTGGAAGTAGTATCTTTGGGACGAGATGATGAGATTGCTTCGTTCCTCGCAATGACTGAACAATAATCACTGAACACTTTAAACTGAATACTGAACACTGACTTGTACGCAATACTCGACATAGAAACTACTGGTGGTCAATACAACGAAGAAGGTATTACCGAAATTGCCATATACAAATTTGATGGTCACGAAGTTGTCGATCAATTTATTAGCTTGGTAAATCCTGAAAAACCTATTCAGCCTTTTGTGGTAAAACTGACAGGAATTAATAATGCTATGCTTCGCTCGGCTCCAAAATTTTATGAACTTGCCAAACGCATAATAGAAATTACCGAAGATTGCATTGTTGTGGCTCATAACGCGTCTTTCGATTACAGAATTTTGCAAATGGAGTTTGATAGATTGGGTTACAAATTCATCAGACCAACATTGTGTACAGTAGAACTTTCTCAAAAATTAATACCTGGAATGCCTTCCTATAGTTTAGGTAAACTTGTTCGTTCGTTAGGAATTCCTGTTGCAGATAGACATCGAGCAAGCGGTGATGCTATGGCAACTGTTCGTCTTTTTAAACTTTTACTTTCAAAAGATTTAGAAAAAGAAATACTCATTAGCTCAATAAAAGCAGACATAAAAAAAGGATTATCGCCAAAACTTTTGGACATTGTTGAAAATTTACCTTCACGAACTGGGATTTACTATATCCATAATGACAAAGGTGATTTGATTTATATTGGAAAAAGTAAAAATATAAAAAAGCGTGTCAATCAGCATTTTACTGGCACATCGAGTAAGAGCAAAAAAATCCAACGCGATGTTTTTGCCGTAACTTTTGAGGAAACAGGCAGCGAATTAATTGCGTTATTAAAAGAAAGCGAAGAAATAAAAATCAATAAGCCAATTTACAATAGAGCGCAACGCAAAAGTATTTTTCAATGGGCATTGTATGAAGTGTTAGATGATAATGGGTATTTGAACTTACAATTGCAAAAAGCTGATGGCAGAAAAAAAGAAATCACATCATTCACCAGTATTCAAGAAGGTAAAAACTTCTTGTTTAAAATGACTGAAAAATACAATTTATGCCAAAAAATTAATGGCCTTTTTGACACCAAAAACAGTTGTTTTCAATTCAAGATAAAAGAATGTAATGGCGCATGCATCGGCAAAGAAAGTCCCGATGCTTACAACGAAAGAGTTGAAGAATTTTTGAATGAAATGAAGTTTGAAAGCAACAATATGGTAATTGTTGACAGAGGCAGAAAACTTGAAGAACGCAGTGCAATACTTATCGAAAACGGTATTTATAAAGGATATTGTTTTTTTGATTTGAATTATCAAGTAAATAATATTGAAGTATTGAAGAATATTTTAATTCCAATGCAAAACAATCGTGATACGCGAAATATAATTCAAAGCTTTCTCAGAAAAAACAAGGTAATGAAGGTGCTGAAGTTTTAGATAAATGAGTAAAGAGTGATTAGTGAAGAGTGATTAGCAATTCAAGTAAAGAAATTTGAAAATGATTGCCAAGCATCTCAAGCTCGCATTGACAAAGAAATGAACTATTTAATAACCATCATCGGACCAACTGCAATCGGGAAAACTTCCTTGAGTATTGCTTTGGCAAAGCATTTTGACTGCGATATTGTTTCGTGTGATAGTCGTCAGTTTTATAAAGAAATGAAAATTGGCACAGCTGTTCCTTCTGAGGAAGAATTGGCGAGTGCAACTCATCATTTTATCCAAAACAAATCGATTTTTGACAATTATTCTGTTGGTGATTTTGAAAAAGAAGCCATTGCAAAATTGGATGAATTGTTTCTAAAAAATAACATTCAAATCATGGTTGGTGGTTCAGGTTTATATGTTGATGCAGTTTTAAAAGGGTTTGATGATTTTCCAGATATAAACGAAGAAATTAGACATAACATAAATGCTGATTTTGAGAAGTTTGGAATAGATTATCTACAGCAAAAATTAAAAGAACTAGACAACGATTATTTCCAGAAATTAACAACCGAAAACCCGCAAACGCTACAAAATCCACAACGAATGAAACGCTTTGTAGAAGTGTGTATTGGGACTGGAAAACCGTATTCTAGCTTTATTGGTCAAAAGAAAAATAATCGCAAATTCACTCCTATTATTATTGGACTTGAAGCTGAAAGGGAAACAATGTACAGCAGAATAAACCAACGTGTTGACATTATGATGAATGAAGGTTTACTGAAAGAAGCTGAAAATTTGTTTCCAAATAAAAGCCTGAATGCTTTGCAAACCGTAGGTTACAGAGAATTATTCGATTATTTTGAAGGAAAAACAACTTTAGAATTTGCCGTTGAACAAATAAAAATGAATACACGTCGCTTTGCGAAACGCCAAATTACTTGGTTCAAAAGAACTGAAAACGTTGTTTGGTTTGATTATTTAACGAATAGAAAAGAGATAATTGATACTGTAGAATTGATAATTGATAATTCATAATAATGCCCATTTCACCCAACTTTACCTCTATTTTACTGGAAGAAAAAGAAATCAATTTTCTTCAATGTTATCCAAACGGATATTTAAAATATACCGATTTGTGCAATATTTTGCAATTAACAGCTGCTTTGCATGCTGAACTTGGTGGCATTAGTTTTAGCGATATGCAGTTGTTTCATCAAGCTTGGGTTTTGAGCAGAATGAGAGTTGAAATAAATCGTTTGCCAAAATGGAAAGATACAATTACGGTGAAAACTTGGATTAATTCTCTTGAAAATTCTCGCTCCATCCGATGTTTAGAACTGTATTTGGGTACAGAAAAATTAATTGGCTGCGAAACATATTGGGCTGTTTTCAACACTAATACTAGAAGACCAGAAAACTTGGCTTTGCCACACGAGCATTTTCAAAAATATCCTGAAAGAGCAACTCAAAAAAGTTTTGGGAAAATCGATTATCAACACGATTTAAAACCAATAGGAAATTATGTAGTAAAACTATCCGATTTGGATATTGTTAATCATGCCAACAGTGTTAAATATCTCGAATGGTGCTTAGATTGTGTTGATTTGGAAATTATCAAAAACCAACAAATTAAAAGTTTTGAAATGAATTATTTAAAAGAACTTTCATTGGGTGATATTGCCGAAATTAAGCATAAAACTATTGAACAAAGTGATATTTTCACAGTATCAAAAGGAGATAAAATAAATTTTGCTTTGCAAATTAATTCAAAATAAAAGGCTTCAATTTCTTGAAGCCTTTTATATTTATTTTTTCACCACCAATCGGAAACCTTCACCATGGATGTTGAGAATTTCTACATTTGGATCATCTTTTAAATATTTACGAAGTTTGGCTATATATACGTCCATACTTCTTGAAGTGAAATAGTTATCTTCTCTCCAAATTTTGGTTAATGCTAATTCTCTTGGCATTAAATCATTTTCATGCAAAGCCATCATCTTTAACAACTCAGACTCTTTTGGAGACAATTTTATTGGTTCATTTTTATCAAAAGTTAAAAAACGAAGTTTTGAATTCAAGTGAAAACGTCCAATTTGGAATTCAAATTTAGCTGGCTCATTTTTATTTTCACTAGCTTTTCTTTGAATAATCGCTTTTATTTTCATTAACAAAACATCTGAATCAAATGGTTTGTTCAAGTAGTCATCTGCTCCTACTTTGTAACCTTTCATCACATCTTCTTTCATTGATTTTGCAGTCAAGAAAATCAAAGGAATATCTTTGTTTTTTTCTCTAATTTCTTTTGCAAGTGTATAGCCATCTTTATAAGGCATCATAACATCTAGAATGCATAAATCGAAAGTATCTTTTTTGAATTTTTCAAAACCTTCCATTCCGTTTTTTGCAAGCGTAACCTCAAAATCATTGAGGGTTAGATATTCTCTAAGGACAATTCCAAAATTTTGATCGTCTTCTACTAGTAATATTTTATTTTTCGTTTCCATAGTTATTTTTAATTAATCAGTGGGACTTTTATTATAAATGTGCTTCCTTTTCCTTTTTCGCTTTCTACAAATATTTGACCATTATGGTCTTCTACAATAGTTTTTACATAAGCAAGGCCTAATCCATGACCTTTAACGTTGTGTAAATCACCTGTGTGCTCTCTATAGAATTTTTCAAAAATTCTTTTTTGAGCTGTTTTACTCATTCCTATTCCGTTGTCTTTTATTTTTATAATGATATAATCTTTAACATTTTCAGTTGATACTTCTATAACGGGAGATTCAACAGAATATTTTATGGCATTGTCTAAAACATTTACCAAAATGTTTGTAAAATGTACATCATTCAATAAAACAGAGCTTCTCTTGGCATCAAGATGTGTTGTGATAACTCCTTCTCTATCTTCAATTATTAGACTAACATGCTCTATTGCGTCTTCAATCACTTCATGAATATCATGAGTTTCTTTATTAATCTCGAGTTCTCTTTTTTCTAATTTAGATATTCTTAAAACATTTTCTACCTGAGCATGCATCCTTTTATTTTCATCCTTTATCATTTGAAGATACCTAAACACTTTTTCCTTATCCTCTATCACTTTGGGGCTTTTTATGGCATCCAAAGCTAGATTGATTGTTGCAATTGGTGTTTTGAACTCGTGTGTCATGTTGTTTATAAAATCGGTTTTGATTTCAGAAATCTGACGTTGTTTTATAAGTTGGCTCAAAGCACTTGCATAAGCTACAACAATCACTAGTGTAAATATTATTGCCAAAATTCCAATTCCAATGAGTTCAGAAATAAGGTATTTCTTTTTTTGAGGAAACTGCAACAAAAGTTGGAATTTATTGTTTCCTTCATTGTCAATAAATATTGGAATATTATAGGTATTCTCCTTGTTATAACTAAAATATTCCGATTTTATTTTTGTTGCCAATCCATTGCTATAAACACTAAATTCATGAGGTGTATTTACACCATAATTTTTTAGTTCTTTCGAAAGAAGCTTGTTTAGTTGTTCCAGATTTATTCTTTCTTGAATTGGTTTTTGAGCTGCAATATCTTTATAAAACATTTCAAATTCAGCTTCTTTAAGAACATCTGGTCTTCCTGTTTTTTCAATGGTTAACTCTGGTGAATTCATTTTCTTTAAACCAGAATTATCAACATCATCATTATAAACTTCAGTTTTTCTTTTTGAAGTAAAACTTTTTATGCTGACAGAGTCATTATATTTATCAAAGAACGATGAGTTGATTCCATAATCTTCGGAAGTAATACTGCTAGAGTAAACAATTGTTTGGTTTGTTCTATTATCTCTTTGGAAATAGCCAAACTCAAGAAAATCACTTTTTTGAGGTATTTTTCCAATACTATCTTTTAGTCTATTGTATTTTTCATAGAATGTGTAAGCTTCTTGCTTAGACAGTTTTTCTGAAACATTTCCAAGAACTTGTTTTACATGGAATTTGAATTGTTCTTCATTGTTGACTAACGATGTATTGAAAAGATAACCTTGCACTAAAATTATCCCTATCAAGGATAGACTCATCAATACAATAAGCAATCTAAAAAACAATTTATTCATTAAACAAATTTAACATTTTAACATTTAGTCAATAAAAACATTAACCAAACATTAACATCTATGTTAAAATTTATTGATTATTTAATAAATCAAGGATTTTATTAACTTGTTCAAAAGCAATATTTAACGAAGAATTTTCAATGACAAAGTCACTTTTTTCGATGCGTTGTTCATCACTCCATTGGTTAGAAATTCTATCGAGTACTTTTTCACGAGTAGTTTTATCTCGTTTCATTACACGCTGAATTCGTTCTTCAATTGGTGCTGTAATGGTAATAATTATATCGCAATCTTTATAGGAACCACTTTCAAAAAGTATGGCAGCTTCTTTTATAACAAATGGTTTATTTTGCTTTTTTACCCATTCGGTAAAATCTTTTTTTACTTCTGGATGAATTATGGAATTAAGAAGTTGAAGTTTTTCGCTATTTGTAAAAACAATTTTAGCCAATTTCTCTTTAGAAATGTTATTATTTTCATCTAAAATTTCTTGACCAAAAGCTGAAATTATCTTATGGACAACTTCTGGTTTAGAGGAAACAATTTTTGCACGTTCATCTGCTATATAAACTGGAATACCTTTTTGCTCAAAATATTTTGCAATACTTGTTTTTCCGCTACCAATTCCTCCTGTTAAACCAATAATTTTTGTCATAATTACTTTTTAAAAAACATTTCAGGTAAGGCTATTTCAGGTTTTTGTTTTAATAATCTAACTTTAGTAAATGATTTTAAAAAACCAATGCCGTAACCATAAAACTGTATAGAAACCGCAATGATGCTGTAAAATCCAATTTTTATACTTCTGTTTTTGATTGTAGATAGTAAAAAAACTGCTCCAAAATAAAGTAGATATAAAAATAGAAACCAAGCAAATGAGAATACAAATAATACAATTGAAGCAAGAAAGCCCAACAAAAATATAGCCGGAAACCAAAATGTGATTTTGCTATATTCTGGATACCAAGAGTCTAGTATTGGCCTTGCTTTTCCAAATTTATTTACTTGCGTGTAAAATTTATTCCAATCTATTCTTCGTTTATGATATACAAATGCATTTGAAATCAATCTAGTTTCAAATCCCATTTTCCACAACCTTATGGACAAATCTGGATCTTCGCCTGGATGTATATTACCAAAACCATTTGATGCTAAAAAAGCCTTTTTTGAAATTCCCATATTGAAACTTCTTGGCTGAAATTTGGAAACTTTTTCTGAACCACCACGAATTCCTCCAGTTGTTATGAAAGATGTCATGGCAAAATTTATAGCTTTCTGTATATCTGAAAAATTTTCATGAGCAGAGTCTGAGCCACCAAAACAATCAACATAATGCTCATGTAATTCTTTTTCTACAACGCTCAAATAATTCTTTGGAATAATACAATCAGAGTCGAAAATGATAAAATAATCTCCTTTGGCTATATTCATTCCATAATTTCTTGAATCTCCTGGGCCAGAATTAGGTTTGTAGTAATAGGAAATATCCAATCTATTGCTATATTTTTCAACCACAGCATCAGACTTGTTTAACGAACCATCTTCTACAATAACAACTTCAAATGGTTTTTGATAATCCATTTTGCACAAGCTGGCTAATAGCTCTTCTGTTTCATCTGGTCTGTTATATACTGGTACAACTATTGAAAAATGCATCTTTTAAAATATTTTTACAAAGATAACTTTATAAAAAAACCATCTGCATTTTGCAGATGGTTTTTAACTAATAATTTATAAAATGAGGAACTATTCTTTAATTACTTTGATAGTTTTAGAGTTATCACCAGCAGTTACTTTTACAAAGTAAGCTCCAGATGTTAAACTAGAAATATCAAGTTGAGTTGAAGTAGCATTCAAATCTTTTGCAATTACTTTTTGCCCTAGAACATTAAATAATTCCACTTTATTGATTTCTGATGTGAAAGAAACGTTTAAAGTATTTTTAGCTGGATTTGGATATACTGATAAATTAGCTAAATCAAATTGATTGTTTTTCAACAACTGATTAGTTCCAATTCTTAAACAGAAAGTTCCTGAATTTGTTTCAGAATATCCTGAAACTCTAACATAGTAAGTTTCACCAACATTTACAGCTAAATCAGTAATCAATGAATTCCATGAAGAACCATTTGGTTGAACAACAACTCCATCATCATTATTACAATCTATTTCTACTAATCCATCACATGCTCCAGCGTAAACAGCAACTTCTGTATCATAAAGACTACCTCCAAGGAAATCTGTAGAAACATCAACACTAGCTACGTTTTCAGGTACAGTAAATGAATACCAAACATCGTTCAATCCATAGTTGAAACAATCAGCTGGCACAACGCCAGAGTCAGTTGCTCCAAGAGTTGTTCCATTAGTATTTACACCATCACAAGTTGCTTCGTCTAAGTTAAGTGAAATTGCGCCAGCACATTCGTCGTTTGCTGGTGGTGCAGGTGCAGTTTCTGATGTAAAACTCCAAACTGTACATCCTACAGCTTCTCCAGCACCATTGAGAGCAACTACTTGCCAATATACTGTTGTATCAAATGCACCTATAGGACCAACTCCAGTAATGAAAGTATCTGTTACGTTTGTAGCAAGAGTTAAATTATCTGGTGCATCACCTATATAAATGTTGTATGAAGTTGCTGGAGAACCTGTAGTTGGAGCTTCCCAAGCTAAATCAAAAGTTCCAAAAGCTGGAACAATTGCGCCATCAGCTGGAGTTGGATTCACAACACAATCAGGAACTGTACCCGTTGTTGTACATGTAAATGATTTCGTTCTGTTTGATGCTTGTGTACCACAATTTGAATCTGTGTGTAGATACACTCTGATTATTCCATCAGCAGTTGGTGTATAAGCAACAGAACCTGTTCCAGAAGCATAAGCTGTAGTACCATCAGCAGAAGCAACAGTAACTAAGTCTGTAACTATTGAACTTGAAAACACGTAAGAATTTGTTGCATATACCTGAACATTAGAATATTCTCCTGCATAAGAGTCTGCTGCAATTTCGTTAGCAGTTACACCATCACAAGTTTGAGAAACTGTAGTTTCAGCAGGATAAAGAGAACCATTCAAACATGGAAGACCACAATATACATTTGTTGTTCTTTCTGCATCTTCAGTTCCACAAGCTGAATCTAAGTGGATGTAAACATAAATTTCTCCATCTACATCAGCTACCCATGTTAATGGATTTGTTCCTGAAGCAGTAGCCGAAGCTCCAGAGTCTGTACTGATTGTAAAATAATCTGTAGCTACTGAACTTGTAAACTTATACGTTTGTCCAGAAGTTACATTTACTTTGAAATAATCTCCAGCATAAGAATCAGAAGCTACTAAATTTGGAGTAATCCCATCACAAGTTGAAGGAGTTACAGCATCTGTTGGATAAGGGAAACCTGTTAAACAAGCAGCAACAGCAGTAACACTTAATGTATAATCTTCAGCTTGACCATAGCCTGTTCCTCCTGTGTTACATGCATCTGAATAAACATTCCATTTTTTTACAACTCTCATTCTTGTATCTCCTCCTAGAGCAGTTCCAGGAACAGCAATACTTCCAGTAAGTTGAACAGCATCAACACCTGTAGAGTTAACAATATTACCAATATCATATCTTTCGCTGTTGTCATCAAAATCACCATCTTGATTCCAATCAATAAAGACATTCAATTTAGTAGTGAAATTTCCAGCAGTATTACCTTTTAAAGTAATCGTATAGCTCTGACCAGCAGTTACACTTCCTGAAATAGCTGTAAAATCTTCGTGAGCAGGATTTGCATTAACCGTTGCATCAGAGGTGTTGTTTATTCCTGCAAAATTGACCAACGTAATAGGTTCAACGTCAAATGAATACGTTATTGGACCACAATACGGAGAGGGAAACTGTGCCTGAGCATTCCAAACAAAAGCAAAGAACACAGAAAATAATAAAGTAATTTTTTTCATAGAAAAATGTTAATAGTTAATAAGTTATAAATTTAATAAAAAAAAGTAGCCTTGCGGACTACTCTTAATTTTTTTTTCAACAATTGTTAAAATATTTAGATACTTGATATCATTTTCATTTCATTAGCATCTTTTTGATAATCAACTTCTTCAAAACCAAAGCCAAAAAGATTTAGAAAATCATTTTTATAGCCAGCTAAATCACCAATTGTTGGTAAATTATCTGTTTCAGCTATTTTCCAAAGTTCTTTAACCACATCTTGAACATCATCTCTCATTTCCCAATCATCAATTCTAATTCTACCTTTATCATCAAGAGGAATTTCATTGCTCGTGTATAATCTTTCAGCAAATAATCTCTGCATTTGCTCTATACAACCTTCATGAAGTCCTTTTTCTTTCATTGTTTTATACAACAAAGAAATATAAAGTGGAATTACCGGTATTGCTGAACTTGCCTGAGTTACCAGCGCTTTATTTACAGAAACAAAGGCCTTTCCTCCTATTGTGTTTAAATCATTTGTAATTTCAAATGCTGTAGCTTCAAGATGATCTTTTGCTCTACCAATAGTTCCTTTTCTGTAAACTGCTTCTGTTACTTCTGGCCCAATATATGAATACGCCAAAGTCATAGCACCATCAGCCAAAACACCAGCATTTTTCATAGCTTCCATCCACATTTTCCAATCTTCACCACCCATTACCACAACTGTATTATCAATATCATCTTGATTAGCAGGTTCTATCGATACTTGAGAAACAATGCCAGTGTGGAAATCAACCGTTTTGTTACTAAATGTTTGTCCGATTGGTTTTAGAACAGAACGATGTGTTACACCAGTAACAGGATGTGTTCTAACTGGTGAGGCAAGACTATAAATCACTAAATCAACTTGACCTAAATCCTTTTTTATTAAATCGATGGTTTGTTCTTTTATCTCGTTAGAAAAAGCATCACCGTTGATACTTTTTGCATATAAACCAGCTTTTGATGCTTCGTCTTCAAAAGCTGCTGTGTTATACCAACCTGGAGTTGCTGTCTTTCCTGGTGCAGGTTCTTTCTCAAAAAACACACCAATTGTAGCAGCATCACACGCAAATGCACTTGTAATTCTAGAAGCTAAACCAAAACCTGTTGATGCGCCAATTACTAAAACTTTTTTTGCACCATTAATTTTCCCTTTTGATTTAACATATTCTATTTGATTTTTTACGTTTTGTGCACAACCATCTGGATGAGCTGTTAAACATATAAATCCGCGCATTCTTGGTTCTATAATCATAATCTTAAATTTTAGTTTATTGATAGTTGCAAAAGTAATGAATTGCTAATTAATTAATAATTCTTTTGCATGATTTAATGCTAATTCTGTGATGTTTTTACCCGAAATCATTTCTGCAATTTCAAGAATTCTTTCTTCTTCGTTCAAAAGTTTAATTTCTGAAACCGTATGATGTTCAATAGTTTTTTTAAAAACTTTGTAATGATGTTCACCTTTGGCAGCAATTTGCGGTAAATGGGTAATTGCAAAAACCTGCATTTTTTTGGACATTTCACTCATAATGTCGCTCATTTTTTTGGCAATTTCGCCAGAAATTCCAGTGTCAATTTCATCAAAAATTATGGTTGGCAAATTATTTTTTTGAGCCAAAACAGATTTTACTGCAAGCATAATTCTTGACATTTCACCGCCAGAAGCTACTTTTTTTAGTTGCCCAAAATTTGAACCTTTATTGGCGCTAAAGAGTAATTCAATTTCATCTTTTCCATTTTCGAAAAAATGTTCCGTATGCTTGATTTCAAAGTTAAATTGCGCATTGGGCATACCCAAATCTGACAATATCTTTAGTAGATTATTTGTAAGTTCGGGTGCTACTTTAACTCTATTGTCATAAATGATTTTTGCCAATTTGTTCAACTCCAACTCCGAAAGATTGATATCTTTTTCAAGTTGAACAAGTTGGTTATCTATATCATTTGCTAAAAATACTTTTTCACTAAGTTCTTTTTCAATTTCGAGCAAACTCGAAACATCAGCAACTTGATGTTTTTTTTGAAGAGAATAAATATTCTGTAACCTATTGTTGATAAAATCCAATTGCTCTGGATTTCCAAATAATTTCTCGTTTTCCAAAAAAACCTCGTTTGAAACATCCTGAAATTCAATCAACAAGCTTTCCATTCGATGAAATAAGGCTTGATATTCTGAGGAAATTGGAGATACTTTTTGCAATAAAGATTTAAGTGTTTTCAATTGGCTGATTACTCCTAATTCATCTTGATTTGCAACAGCTAAAAAACGCTCTAAGTTCTCTTTGATAGAATCTACATTACTAAGTTTTTCTAGTTCACTTTCAAGTTCCTCTTGTTCTCCTGCCTTTAAGTTCAACGAGCTTATTTCATTCAACAAAAATGTGTTGTAATCACTTTCTTTCTGTAGTGCTAGCTTGGAATCATTTAATTCAAAAAAAACTTTTTTTTGGCTTTTATAACTTTTCAAAAGCTCTTGATATTCTTTTATTCTAAAATCATTATCTGCAAGAGAATCTAACAATTCAATTTGAAAATCTGTTGAGCTAAGTTCTTGATTTTGATTTTGTGAGTGTATATCAATCAAATAATTACTTAAGTCTTGTAATTGCTGAAGATTTACAGGAGTATCATTAATAAATGCTCTCGATTTACCAGTTGGAAGAATTTCTCTTCTAATGATAGTTTCAGTTTCGTAGTCTAATTCATTTTCTTCAAAAAAAGTTTGCAAATTATATTCCGAAATCAAAAATGTCCCTTCAATAATGCATTTTTCTTGACTATTTTTCAAAGAAGTTAAATCTGCTCTTTTGCCCAATAATAGTCCAAGAGCACCGAGCAAAATAGATTTTCCTGCTCCAGTTTCTCCTGTAATCACAGAGAATTCTTTTGAAAAATTAACATTCAATTTTTCAATCAATGCAAAATTCTCAATAGAAAGAGATGCAATCATTAAGGTAAATAATTATGAAACGATTAAAGTCTAATATTTGCCCACTTACTTGAGTTCACTGGTGAAACTCTATTCAAAACCTCTACAGTTTCAGTTAAAGGGATGCTTGGACCACCAGATAATATTGAAACAATTTCATCTGCTTTAGCGTCAAAAAATACTCTTGCAAGGAATGCATTTGGTCTAATGGAATAAACTTTTGCAATACCATTTATAGCTTCAATAATTTTTGCTTTTGCTGATTTTGTTTCTTTTGTCATGGTATCCAAACCTTCTCTATGATATTGATATAATGAAGTTCTAAAATCATCATAAGTACCCGATAAAATATCGTTAACTAAGAAAAATCTGTTCTGATTTCCATCTGCTTGGCTCCAACCTTTATAACCTCCTTGTTGAGCTGCGGTCAAAATTTGTCTTGCCATATCAAACCAAGATGTTCCGCCATTTGGAGAATAGGTATCAGCATCGAAACCAAGTATCATATAACTATAATAAGCCAAAACCGAAACTAAATTTGAATCGAATGTTGATGGATTAAAAATAAGGTTTTCGAATTCTGTGTATTTAAACGAAAAATCATTGTCATTAAAATTAAAGACAGGCGATTCATAGGTAGAATTAAAAATAGGTCTCGTTGATTGAACTTGAATAGTACCCGAAAAATTATTGTTTTCAAAACTATTCATGATGATTACCATAGAACAATTAATTTTTTCTTGTGGTTTGTAAGCTTCATTTGTCCAATCTGTTTTGTTTACAAAATCAGAAATGGCAGTTTGCAATGTTTTGAAAACTTGCTTGTTGGATATATTGATTTTATCTGTATTAATCTGTACTGTACAATTCAACTGTTGTGCATTGGCAACAAAAAAGAAAAGTAAAAACGATAAATTAACTATTTTTTTCATAGTGAGATAGTACTTTTTGAATAATGTCTTTGGCTACTAGTTCTTTGGTTTTCAATTCTTTTGGTTCAACAAAAAAGTTTTTATCAATGAAAGTAACTTTATTTGTTGATTTTCCAAAACCAGCACCTTCGTCTTGTAATGAATTTAAAACTATCAAATCTAAGTTTTTTTTCTGAATTTTTAGCTTTGCATTTTCAATTTCATTTTCAGTTTCTAATGCAAAACCTATCAAAAATTGATTTTTCTTAATTTTTCCTAGCGATGCGAGAATATCTTTTGTCTTTTCTAGTTCGATTGTAAAAGCTTCATCAGTCTTTTTTATTTTTTGTTCAGCAACAAATTTAGGTTTGTAGTCTGCAACAGCAGCAGCACAAATGGCTACATCTACATTTTCAAAAAATTGATGACAACTTGCATACATTTCTTCTGCTGAAACTACTCTAATCAGTTCGACACCTTCAATCTTTTGGTTTGTTGGTCCTGTAATAAGAATTACTTCTGCGCCATGTTTTTTTGCTGAATTGGCAATATCAAACCCCATTTTTCCTGATGAATGATTTCCAATAAAACGAACTGGATCTATTGCTTCATACGTTGGTCCAGCAGTTATTAATACTCTTTTCCCTTTCAAAGGTAGATTTGAAAGGATATCATTCTCTATAAAAGCTACAATATTCTCTGGTTCAGCCATTCTACCTTCGCCAGAAAGACCGCTAGCTAGTTCACCAGTTTCGGCTGGAATGATAATATTACCAAACTTTTTTAACGTATTAAAACTATGAATGGTAGATGGATGTTTATACATATCCAAATCCATAGCAGGTGCAAAATACACAGGACATTTTGCTGACAAATATGTGGCAATTAGCAGATTATCACAATTGCCATTCACCATTTTGGATAACGTATTTGCTGTAGCTGGAGCGATAACCATAAAATCTGCCCAAAGAGCAAGTTCCACATGATTATTCCATTGAGGGTTTAGTTTTACCTGTTCACCGTTTTGGGTTACGATTTCCTCTTCATTGAAAAAAGTTGAGTAAACAGGATTTTTTGAAAGTGTTGACAATGTTAATGGAGTAACAAAGTCTTTAGAAGCAGGCGTCATGACAACTTTTACATCTGCGCCTGCTTTTATAAATAATCTGACTAAGTTAGCCGTTTTGTAAGCGGCTATTCCACCCGAAATTCCGAGAAGTATTTTTTTACCGCTTAAAATTGACATTTTATTTAGTCTTTATTTGTATCTCTATAATAAATTCTGTCCTCTAACCATTCTTGAACAGCAAGAGCATGAGGTTTTGGTAATTTTTCATAAAACTTAGAAACTTCAATTTGCTCTTTGTTTTCAAAAACCTCTTCTAGACTATCATTATAAGTAGCAAATTCATCTAGCTTGTCTATCAATTCTTTTTTAATTTCTGAATTGATTTGATTAGCACGTTTTGCAATGATAGTAATTGCTTCATATACATTTCCTGTTTTTTCTTCAATCACATTTTTGTTGTAAGTAATTGTGTTTACAGGAGCATTTGTTTTCTTTAAATCTGTTGCCATATTTATTTTGAAAATTGTTTTAGTTCATCATCAATCTTAGCAAGCATATCATCTGCTTTTGATTTGAATTCTGTATTATTATTAAATTTTATTAAATTATTGTAAGCTGTTTTAGCATTTTCCAATCGTTCTTTCATCTTTGACGGAACACTATTTATAGCCAATTGATAACTTGAATCTAGCTTATAAAACAACGCTTTTTCTTTAAAAGGTGTTCCAGGATAATTCTGTATAAAATTATCTAGAGCGATAATCGCTGATTTATAATCTGAAATTGTATTATATTGTTTAGCTATCTCAAAAGCTTTTTTCTCCAATTTTTCTCTTAGTGATTTCACCAAAGTATTTGCTTCCGCTAGATATTGAGATTCTGGATATTCATCAATAAAAGATTGGAGTTTTTCGATTGCTTTGTTGGTATCTGTTTGATCCAAGCTGTAAGCTGGTGAAAGTTCATAAAAGCATTTTGCCCCAAGATATGAAGCTTCTTCTATCTTTTGACTTCTTGGGTAACTTGCAGCAAAACTTTCAAACTGGTAACCTGCTAAATAATATTGTTTTGTTTTATAGAGAGATTGCGAATACATGTAAAACATTTTCTCAGCCGAAGGTTTTCCTTTATAGGCTGGAGCAATTTGCTCAAAAAGTCTAATTGCTTTACTATATTTTCCAGCTTCATATTGCTTAGTTGCAGCATCAAATTTCACTGCTACATCTTCAGACTTGAGTGCTTTTTGATATTCATTACAGGAAAATAGAGCAAAAGAGAATGCTAATAATACTAAAATTTTCTTCATTTTATATACTTGATGCTTGTATTCAAAGGGTTTTTGAAACTTTGAAAAGCAAATGCAAAGTTAATTATTAATTATTGACTACAAAATATTTTTTTAGGCTCAATTTTTGGTCATTTTTTCAACGAATAATTGAATTCTATTTGATAAATTTTCATCTACATTTACTAGTGGTAATCGCACTGTATTTTCAGCCAAACCAAGTGATTTGAAAACTTCCTTAATTCCTGCTGGATTTCCTTGTTCAAAAATCATATCGATAGAATCTGCCAAAAGATAATGTAGTTTATATGCTTCATCAACTCTTTTGTTTAACCCTAAGCGAACCATGTCTGAAAACTTTTTTGGAAAACCTTCAGCTATTACAGAAATCACTCCTGCTCCACCAGCAAGAACCATTGGAAGCGTAATCATATCATCGCCAGAAATAACCAAAAAGTCCTTTGGTTTATTTTGAATTAATTTCATCGCTTGCACAATATCGCCAGCTGCTTCTTTAATCCCTACAATGTTTTGAAAATCATTGGCTAATCTTATTACTGTTGATGGCAACATGTTACTAGCTGTTCTTCCTGGAACATTGTAAAGAATAACAGGAATTGGTGATGCTTCAGCTACTGCTTTAAAATGCTGATAAATTCCTTCTTGTGTTGGTTTGTTATAATATGGAGAAACGGATAGAATTGCATCGAAAGCTGAGAAATCTCTGCTTTTCAACTCTTCAACAACCTTGTGTGTGTTGTTTCCACCAACACCCAAAACCAAAGGCAATCTACCATTGTTTGTTTCAACAATAGTTTTTATTACTAATTCTTTTTCGTCAGATGATAAAGTTGCACTTTCTGCGGTAGTTCCTAATACTACTAAATAATCGATGCCATTGTCTATTTGATAATTTACAATTGCTTTCAGCGCTTCTGTATCAACAGAAAAGTCTTTTTTGAAAGGAGTAATTAGTGCAACTCCTGTACCTATAAGTGATTGCATTTTATAGTTTGTTTAGTATTTTTAAGTATTTGAATAATTCATTTAGAAAAACTTTGTAATCATTTGTTTCTGTATCAATTATAAAGTTATTTATCCTCTTATCAACAGAGCCAAAACCTACTTTGAATTCAGCTTTAGAAGAAACAGAAACCATCATCAAAGGTGCTTTTTCTAATTCATAGAAATTAATGAGTAAATCAAAAGGTTTTGCGATAAAATCTATAAAATTTTTGTCATTGAAATGACCGTTTATTGAGATAGATTTATAACTAAAAACAGGAAAGTTAAAAGTTTCATTTTTATTAATTTTATTTTTAAAACCTAAAACTTCTATTTGGTTTTCGCTTATCCCTGCATTAACCAATTCCTTTGTTATTTGATTACAAAACTGAAATTGTTTTTCATCAAGTAATAAACCCACGGAGTTTATCTTCTTAGTATTAACAATAGCCTTATCATTAAGTAATTTTTTTTTAACTATTTTTTTTAAAATAAATTCCTTGATATAATTGAAAAACATGCTACTTTTACTTGGATAACAAATTTATTAAAAAACGTTGTATTAATACATGGTAAAACTAACAAACTATAATATTGTTTTAAAACAATTTGTTTTATTATTAACATTTACACTTACTATTTCGTGTGCTGAAAAGAAATATGCTGTAGAAAAAATAGTTGGAAAGCAAATAAACATCAATGAGAAAATTCAGGAAAGCACTGAAATTGAAAAAATTATAAAACCATATAGAGATAGAATTGATGCAGACTTGAGTACAGTTCTATCATTTGCGCCCGAAACAATCGATAAAAATGGAAAATGGCAAACACCAATGGGAAATTTTCTTTCCGATATTACTTTGGAAATGTCAAATGTAGTTTTTGAAAAAAGAGAACACAAAAAAATAGATTTTTGTTTGTTGAATAATGGTGGAATTCGTTCAATTATCCCAAAAGGAAATGTTACAGCAAGAACAGCCTATGAAGTAATGCCTTTTGAAAATAGCACCGTTGTACTGGCTATTTCGGGAAAAGTTGTTCTAGAAATAGTTGATTATATTATTAGTGAAAAGAAACCACATCCTTTATCAGGTATGAGTTTTACTATTAATTCTGATGGGAAACCGTCTAATATAAAGATTGGGAACAATAATCTTGAGGAAGAAAAAGTATATTATGTTGTCACCTCAGATTATTTAGCAAATGGTGGCGATAATATGCTTTTTTTTAAAAAGAATAGCCAGAAATTTGATTTAGACTATAAATTGAGAAATATCATCATTGATTATTTCAAATCGAATAAAGAGATAAAAGCCAATACTAATCAAAGAATTACTGAATAATGAAAAGAAGAGAGTTTTTGAAAGGTTCTATATCAAGCGGATTATTGCTTAGTGCTGGTGGTTTTTCTTTGTCAAGTTTCAAAACATTAGGAAGCAAACATCTAACTGTTTTGCACACAAATGATGTCCATAGTTATATTGATCCTTTTCCTGCAGATCATCCTAAAAATCCAAATATGGGTGGTGTTGCTAGAAGAGCAGCGCTAATTGAAAAAATTAGAGCAGAAAACCCAAATGTGCTTTTATTAGATTCTGGCGATATTTTTCAAGGAACACCATATTTTAACTATTATGGAGGCGAACTAGAATTCAAATTAATGAGCATGATGAAATATGATTTAGCAACGATAGGAAATCATGATTTTGACAATGGAATTGATGGACTTTATGCTCAATTGCCAAATGCTACTTTTGAATTTGTTTCTGCTAACTATGATTTTAAAAATACCGTATTGGATGGTCATGTAAAACCTTATAAAGTCTTTAATAAAAATGGTATTAAAGTTGGTGTTTTTGGACTTGGTGTCGAATTAGACGGATTAGTAGATAAACGGAATTCTAAAGAAACTGTATATCATGATCCTGTTTCTGTAGCACAAGAAATGGCGAGAGTTTTGAAACATGAAAAAAAATGTGATTTAATTATTTGTTTATCTCACATTGGGTATCAATATAAAAATGAACCTGATAAAATTTGTGATACAAAATTAGCCACATTAACCAAAGACATTGACTTGATAATTGGAGGTCATACACATACTTTTTTAGATAAACCAACAATACTTAAAAACATTGAGGGAAAAGATGTCTTGGTGAATCAAGTAGGTTGTTATGGGATAAACTTGGGAAGAATTGACTTTTATTTTGACGAGGAAAAAAATATTGCTGCTAATGGAAAATCAATAATTATTTGATTTTTCACCTTCCAAAAC
>ERZ795062.877-NODE-877-length-22958-cov-6.775837_pt1 | contig 22958 bp, 26 predicted proteins | sample MGYA00375146_ERZ795062 | MGnify/ENA primary metagenome ERZ795062 (study PRJEB30191, sample SAMN05720281) | activated sludge metagenome | isolation source: Anaerobic digester | place: USA | collected 2015-07-16 ... | reverse complement strand
CTCTCCAGGTGTTAGCTTTTCATCTACCCACTACAGTTGACAAAGAGCCAAAATATGCTATACTAGGAGAAATGCAGTAAAGGAAGAAATCATGAATTATCAAGAAAGTTTGGATTGGATTCATAGCAAATTAAAGTTTGGTATCAAGCCTGGTGTTGAGCGGGTCAAGTGGTTGCTCAATGAACTAGGAAATCCACAAGATAAAGTAAAAGGTGTTCATGTTGTCGGTACCAATGGCAAAGGCTCAACGGTCAATTATTTGCAGAATACATTTACCGCAGCTGGTTATGAGGTGGGCACCTTTATTTCACCCTTTATCATGGACTTTAGGGAACGGATTAGCATTAATGGCCAGATGATTTCAAAGGAAGATTTGACCTTGATGGTCAATCGAGTAAAACCCTTTGTCGAGCGCCTGCCTATAGAAACGCCTTGGGAAGCGGCGACGGAGTTTGAAATCATCACGGTTCTCATGTTCCTCTACTTTGGGGAAGTGCATCCAGTCGATATTGCCTTTATAGAGGCGGGTATGGGGGGGCTCCACGACTCGACCAATGTCTTCACTCCCCTTGCGGTTATCTGCACGTCCATCGGTCTGGACCATCAGGCCTATCTGGGAAAAACTCATGCGGCCATCGCCAGCAATAAGGCAGGTGTTATGAAAGCAGGTGTCCCCCTTATTTATGCCACAGACCGGGAAGATGTAGCAGAGGTTTTTGAAAAAAGGGGCCAAGAGCTGGTCTGCCCAAGCTACCGGCTAGGTCGAGATTTTGGTTATCAAGACCGAGGAGTGTATTTTGACTTTTTCTATCAAGACAAATGCATCAAGGGCATTCGTCTAGAAATGCCAGGCCAGCATCAAAAGGCCAATGCCAGTTTAGCCCTCATGACCATGCAGTCGTTAGAAACGCAGTATCCTGCCCTTTCAAAGGAAATCATCTTATCCGCCCTGTCAAGGAGCTGTTGGCTGGGCAGAACTGAGTTTATCAGACCAAATCTGATGATTGATGGTGCTCATAACAACGAGAGTGTTCAGGTCTTGGTAGATCTTTTGCGGACCGATTATGCTGATAAAGATGTTCACATCCTCTTTGCAGCCATTGAGGGAAAACCAGTCACAACCATGCTGGACATGCTGAATCAGTTTGCTAGCCTGACGGTAACCAGTTTTGATTTCCCAAAAGCTCTCCAGTTGGAGGCCTATCCCAATCCATATGCCAAAGTTTCTTCTTGGCAGGACTGGCTTGAAATGGTGAGCCTAGATGAGCAGAAGCTTTATCTGGTGACAGGCTCTCTCTATTTCATTTCTGAAATTCGTCAGTCTCTGGTCTAATCTGACAAAGAAGTAGACCTTTTGGTTTTTAGCTTTAAAAAAATTGAAAATCAGCAAGTCTATCCATCAATTTCATCTTGTCAACAGGTCTTTCCTAGTGTATAATAGAAGAGAGAAAATTGTAGAAAGGGATGCTTATGATTACGTTATTTTTATCGCCGAGCTGTACAAGTTGTCGAAAAGCGCGTGCTTGGTTGACCAATCATCAAGTACCTTTTACAGAACATAATATTATGACTAGCCCCTTGACATCTGATGAACTAAGGAGTATTTTAGCCCTGACGGAAAATGGGACTGATGATCTGATTTCGACCCGCTCAAAGATTTTTCAAAAGCTCAATGTAGATGTGGATGAACTCTCCATTTCTCAGTTAATTGATTTGATTGAAACTTACCCAAGTCTGCTCCGTCGCCCCATTATTTTGGACGACAAGCGCATGCAGATTGGCTTTAACGAAGATGAAATTCGGGCTTTCTTGCCAAGGAATTACCGCAAGCAGGAGCTGAAGAATGCAACTCTGAGAGCAGAGATAGGATAAACTAGATATGAACAAACAATATTCATATCCACTTGATTTTACGTGGAGCACTGGGGAGATTTCCTCCGTGCTTTCTTTTTTAAATCAGGTGGAGAAAGCATACGAAGGTGGAGTTGATGCCGAGATTCTCCTGGATCGCTATCAGAAATTTAAGGCAGTTGTTAAAAGCAAGGCTCAAGAAAAGCAAATAGACCGAGATTTTGAAGCTGCATCAGGTTATTCGACCTATCGGGCAGTAAAGGCTGCTCAAGAGAAGCAAAAGGGGGTCATCAGTCTTGGACGATAAGTACACTTTTGCTAAGAAAATTGTTGCGGAAGCTGGAGAATTCCTTCGCCAACATCTCCATGACAGTCTGGAGATTGAAGTTAAATCTCATTTTACAGACTTAGTGACACAACTCGACCAACAGGTAGAAGAAGATTTGAGTAGCAAAATTTTGGCACTCTATCCTGATGATAAAATTTTGGGTGAGGAAAACCATTCTCAGGCTACTGTTTCAGAAGGCCGTGTATGGATTATTGATCCCATTGATGGAACGACCAATTTTATTGTCCAGCAGGAAGATTTTGCGATTCTCTTGGCTTATTTTGAAGATGGCATTGGAAAATTTGCCATCATCTATGATGTCATGAAGGACGAAATGATTCATGGTGGATCCAAATACCCAGTCTATCTAAATGACCAGCTGCTTCCACATTTTCAAGACAAGGAACTCAAGGAAGGGTTAATTGGTCTAAATACCGACCTCTACGCGCAAAACGTCGATGGTCTAGCCAATCTAGCCAATCATACTCTGGGAACACGTTCCTTTGGTAGTGCAGGTATCGGTTTTGCCCGTGTACTCAAGGGACAGCTCTTAGCACAAGCTTCCTACCTTTATCCTTGGGATTATGGGGGAGCGGTTATTTTGGGTGAATCACTGGGTTACCGTCTCATCACGACAGATGGAGGTCAACCTAGCTTTCAAGGGCGTGAGATGGTCATCTTGCTCCCCCAAGTGAAAGAAAAGGAAATCAAAACCTTATTAGCATGACGACATTAAAAAAAGACTTTATTGAAAAATACACAAGATTGCTGGCTGCAGAAGCACCAGCATTTTTTGAGACATTTGAGAAAGAACCTGTTTCTGCCTTTCGAACCAATCCGCTCAAGGAAGCTCAGCAGGAATTTCCTGATAAAATCCCCAATATGCCCTGGTCTTACTATGGAAAAGTATCAGGAAAGTCCCCTGAACACGTCAGTGGCCTTGTCTATTCTCAAGAACCTGCTGCCCAGATTGTTGGTCAAGTTGCCAGCCCTCAAAAGGGTATGAAAGTTCTAGATTTAGCAGCAGCACCTGGCGGAAAAACGACTCATCTCTTGTCTTATCTTGAAAATACCGGCCTCCTAGTCAGCAATGAAATTTCCAGCAAACGGGCCAAGATTTTGGTAGAGAATGTCGAGCGTTTTGGAGCCCGCAATGTGGTGGTCACCAATGAATCTGCTGAGCGACTTGCCGAAGTTTTTCCGGCCTATTTTGACATGATTGTTTTGGATGCTCCTTGTTCTGGTGAAGGGATGTTTCGCAAAGACCCTGCTGCCATGGATTATTGGGATAGACACTATCCAGCCAGCTGCGCTCAGTTGCAAAAAGAAATTCTGGAATTTGCAATGAATATGCTGGCTCCAGGTGGGCAGCTGGTTTATTCGACCTGCACCTGGTCCCCTGAGGAAAATGAAGAAGTGGTCGCTTGGCTCCTTGAAAATTACAACTTGGAGCTGGTTCCGATTGACAAAATCAACGGTATGGTAGCTGGTATCGGCTATCCGGAAACAGCCCGCATGTACCCGCAGTATTTCAAGGGAGAAGGTCAATTTGTCGCTAAATTCCGTTCCTTAGCTGAAGCTTCAAACAGGACAGTCAAGCCAGGAAAAACCAATCTCAATAAGGAACAGAGTCAACTCTGGCAAGATTTTTGCAAAGAAAACCTGCATGTTCGTTTGGATGGTCTCTTACAGGTATTTGGTGACCAACTCTATCTTTTACCTCACGGATTGCCAGATTTATCAAAATTAAGAATTGCCCGCAATGGCCTTCACTTAGGAACATTTAAGAAGAAACGCTTTGAACCGAGTTTCGCTTTGGGCCTGACTTTGACCAGTAAAGAAGTCGTAAGTAGGGTAGAAATTTCTGAAGCAGATTTTATCCAGTATGCAGCTGGAAACACTGTCTCAGTTTCCGTAGATTTACCCAATGGCTGGTACCAAGTAGCCATCAAAGGCAACGGGCTAGGATTTGCAAAAGTAGTATCAGGAGTCCTGAAAAATACCTTTCCAAAAGGCCTCCGATTTCAGTCATTCTGATAGGTGGAAATAGTTTGCAAGATACTACCTTATATGTTATATTTGAAGTGTTCATTTTTTGTAAAATTCTTATAAAATTTTAGCAAAATTGGACACGTAAAAATGAAAAGGATTAAAAATATGAAGAAAAAGCATAAGCTTGGAATGGCTGCCTTCCTTTTAGCAGCAGGCCTTTCTCTATCAGCTTGTTCATCTTGGATTATCCGTGGTGAGTCCATCACTGCCGTTGGATCGACCGCCCTTCAACCCCTGGTAGAAGCAGCAGCCGATGAATTTGGTAGTGTCAATGTTGGTAAAACGATCAATGTTCAGGGTGGCGGTTCTGGTACAGGCCTTTCTCAAGTTCAATCTGGAGCGGTTCAGATTGGTAACAGTGATGTTTTTGCTGAGGAAAAAGAGGGAATTGACGCCTCAGCCCTCGTAGACCATCAGGTGGCGGTTGCTGGTATGGCCGTTATTGTCAATGAAAAAGTTACAGTTGATGATTTGACGACTGAAGAGCTCCGTATGATTTTCACAGGAGAAATCACAAACTGGAAAGAGCTGGGTGGTAAAGATTTAGAAATTTCCATTATCAACCGAGCTGCTAGTTCAGGTTCTCGCGCTACCTTTGACAGCATTATTATGGATGGAGAAGAAGCTGCTCAGAGTCAAGAACAAGATTCAAACGGTATGGTTAAATCTATTGTAGCTCAAACACCAGGTGCGATTTCCTATCTTGCATTTGCTTATGTGGATGATTCGATTAAAACGATTAAACTCAATGGCTTTGAACCAACAGCAGAAAATGTTGCGACAAATGACTGGCCAATCTGGGCTTATGAGCACATGTATACTAAGGGTGAACCAACAGATTTGACCAAGGAATTTTTGGATTACATGTATTCAGACGAAGTTCAAAATGGAATCGTCCAAACTATGGGTTACATTTCTATCAATGATATGAAGGTGACCAAGGCTGCTGACGGCACGGTGACACCAAAAGAGGAGTAAGTATGAAAAATGAAGAATTAGCAAAAAAATTAGTTTCTCCTTCTAAAAATTCTCGTTTAGAGAAATTTGGTAAGGTGATAACTTTTCTTTGCCTCGCCTTGATTGTCTTTATTGTCACCATGATTTTGCTCTTTGTAGCCCAACGTGGTCTATCAACCTTCTTTGTCGATGGCATTAGTATCAAGGACTTCTTGTTCAATGCCAAATGGGAACCAAATTCAAAATCATTTGGAGCTCTGCCGATGATTGCAGGTTCCTTCATCGTAACGATCTTGTCAGCCCTCATCGCAACTCCAGTTGCCATTGGAGCAGCGATTTTTATGACTGAGATCTCACCTCGTCACGGTGCAAAAATCTTGCAGCCTGTTATTGAATTGTTAACTGGGATTCCGTCTGTTGTGTATGGATTCATTGGTTTGCAGATTGTGGTACCTTTTGTTCGTTCTATCTTTGGTGGTACAGGATTTGGTATTTTGTCAGGGGTATTTGTTCTCTTTGTTATGATTCTCCCGACAGTGACCTTTATGACTGTAGACAGTTTGCGAGCAGTACCTCGTCACTATCGTGAAGCAAGCCTAGCCATGGGAGCCACCCGTTGGCAAACCATCTGGCGCGTTATTCTCAACGCTGCTAAGCCAGGTATTTTCACCGCTGTTATCTTCGGAATGGCTCGTGCCTTTGGAGAGGCGCTAGCGATTCAGATGGTAGTAGGTAACTCAGCTGTTATCCCAACCTCCTTGACGACACCAGCAGCAACTTTGACCTCTGTCCTTACCATGGGTATTGGTAATACGGTTATGGGAACGGTGCAAAATAACGTATTGTGGTCTTTGGCCCTCGTATTGTTGATAATGAGTTTAGCTTTCAACATGCTGGTCAAATTTATTACGAGAGAGAGAAAGAGAAACTATGCACGCTAAAAAATTTGATAAGCTGGCAACCGGTATTCTGTACACGATTGCAGGGGTTATCGTCACCATCTTGGCTTCTTTAATCCTCTACATCTTGGTACGTGGTTTGCCACATATTTCTTGGAGTTTCCTGACTGGAAAATCTTCCTCCTACCAAGCAGGTGGTGGTATCGGGATTCAGCTATATAATTCCTTCTTCCTCCTAGTTGTTACCTTGATTATTTCTATCCCCTTGTCTACTGGTGCTGGTATCTATCTGGCGGAGTATGCAAAGAAAGGGCGGTTGACCAATTTTATCCGCACCTGTATTGAGATTCTATCTTCCTTGCCTTCTGTTGTAGTTGGTTTGTTCGGTTACTTGATTTTTGTCGTTCAGTTTGAATATGGTTTCTCCATTCTATCTGGTGCACTTGCTTTGACCGTCTTTAACCTGCCGCAGATGACGCGAAATGTAGAAGATAGTTTGCGCCACGTGCATCATACACAGCGTGAGGCTGGCTTGGCTCTAGGGATTTCTCGCTGGGAAACGGTCCTCCATGTCGTGATTCCAGAAGCCCTGCCAGGAATTGTCACAGGGATTGTCTTGGCTTCTGGCCGTATCTTTGGTGAAGCGGCAGCCCTTATCTATACTGCGGGTCAATCTGCACCAGCTCTTGATTGGTCTAACTGGAATCCTTTCAGTGTTACCAGCCCAATCTCTATCTTCCGTCAATCAGAAACCTTGGCTGTTCATATCTGGAAGGTCAATAGTGAAGGTACTATTCCAGATGGCACCCTTGTTTCTGCCGGAAGTGCTGCAGTACTTTTGATTTTCATCCTGATTTTCAACCTAGCAGCGCGCAGAATTGGTAAAGTCTTGCATAGGAAATTAACATCTGCCCAATAATCATACCACCCATTTTTGAAGAAAATGTGGAAGAAACTACTAATTAAATAGGAGAATACATGGCTGAATACAATTGGAATGAACGCCATATCATCACCTTTCCAAAAGATATTGTAGCTCTTGAAACCAAAGACCTTCATGTGTATTACGGTCAAAAAGAAGCTATCAATGGTATTGATATGCAGTTCGAAAAAAACAAAATCACAGCCCTTATCGGTCCATCTGGATGCGGAAAGTCCACTTTTTTACGCAGCCTGAACCGTATGAATGATACAATTGATATCGCAAAAGTGACTGGAGAAATTCTCTACGAGGGAATTGATGTTAATGCCCCTGACATTAATGTCTATGAAATGCGTAAGCATATCGGTATGGTTTTCCAACGTCCGAATCCCTTTGCCAAATCGATCTATAACAACATTACCTTTGCCTATGAACGTGCAGGTGTCAAGGACAAGAAAGTCTTGGACGAAATTGTTGAAACCTCTCTCAAACAGGCAGCCCTCTGGGATCAGGTTAAAGATGATCTTCACAAGTCAGCCTTTACCCTATCAGGCGGTCAGCAGCAACGTCTGTGTATCGCTCGGGCCATCTCGGTCAAACCAGACATCTTGCTAATGGATGAGCCAGCTTCAGCCCTAGATCCAATTGCGACCATGCAGCTGGAAGAAACCATGTTTGATTTAAAGAAAAATTACACGATTGTTATCGTAACGCACAATATGCAGCAGGCTGCTCGTGCAAGTGATTATACTGGCTTCTTTTACCTAGGTGACTTGATCGAGTATGATAAGACAGCTAATATTTTCCAGAATGCCAAATGTCAATCTACCAGCGATTATGTTTCTGGTCGATTTGGATAGGAGGAAGTCATGGCAGAACCAATTGTACAAGTAAAAGACTTGTCGGTTTATTACAATAAGAAAAAAGCTCTAAACAATGTGTCCTTGGATTTCTATCCCAATGAAATCACGGCCCTCATTGGTCCATCCGGGTCAGGAAAATCTACTCTCCTGCGTTCTATCAACCGCATGGGAGATTTGAATCCAGAAGTAACCCTGACAGGAGCTATTACCTATAACGGTCACAATATTTACAGCCCTCGTACAGATACCGTTGATTTGCGCAAGGAAATCGGCATGGTCTTCCAACAACCAAATCCCTTCCCAATGACCATCTATGAAAATGTAGTCTATGGTTTGCGGATTAAGGGCATCAAGGATAAAGAAATCCTGGATGAAGCAGTTGAACAATCCCTGATTGGGGCCTCTATTTGGGATGAAGTCAAGGACCGTTTGCATGACTCAGCCCTTGGACTTTCTGGAGGTCAACAACAGCGGGTTTGTGTGGCTCGTGTGCTAGCAACCAGTCCAAAAATTATCCTCCTCGATGAACCAACTTCAGCCTTGGACCCTATTTCAGCGGGCAAAATTGAGGAAACCCTTTATAATCTAAAGGACAAATACACTATGGTCGTAGTCACTCGTTCTATGCAACAGGCATCTCGGATTTCTGATCGAACAGGCTTTTTCTTGGCAGGTGACTTGATTGAGTACAACACGACCAAGGAGATGTTTATGGGACCAGTACACAAGGAAACAGAAGACTACATTACAGGTAAATTTGGATAGGTTTTCAGCTTATCTGCCTGGGAAAAGAGGATATTATGTTACGCTCTCAATTTGAGGAAGAATTAGATAAATTGCATAACCAGTTTTACGCAATGGGAAATGAGGTATTGGGACAGATCAATAAAACTGTTCGTGCCTTTATTACTCACGACCGTCAGCTGGCTAAGGAAATCATTGAAGCAGACGCGAAAATCAATGAATTCGAATTGAAATTAGAACAAAAATCACTGGAAATCATTGCCTTGCAGCAACCAGTTTCTGCTGACCTTCGTGCCGTTATCACTGTGTTAAAGGCAACCAGCGATCTGGAACGGATGGGTGACCATGCGGTATCCATTGCAGAAGCGACCATTCGGATGAAAGGTGAAGTTCGTATTCCGACAGTAGAAGAAGAAATCAACAAGATGGGTCGTCAGGTGCGTCAGTTGGTTGAAGCAGTTCTGGATCTCTACTTGCATAAGGGTGATAGTGATCAGGCCTACGATATTGCGGCCAAAGATGAACTTATCAATCAGTACTTTGATCAAATCCGTGAATTAGCAACAGAAGAAATTAAGAAAGCTCCAGATTCTATTGTGACCGGTCGCGATTATTTCCAAGTAATCTCTTACTTGGAACGGATCGGTGACTACGCTAAAAATATTTGTGAATGGGTCGTTTATCTTAATACAGGAAAAATCACCGAACTGTAAACTTTTCATACAGTCACTAAGAGGTTGGAAACTATCCAACCTCTTTTAGTATTGTTTAAGGAAAATACCATATACTGAAGACATCAAAAAGAAAGAAGACTTATGATGCAAAACGAAAAACCAAGTATCAAAGAAAGATTTACGAAAACTATTCAAAAAGTTAAACTGTTCCCTAAAATTTGGATTTCTACCCTTGCCATCTTCAGTGTGGCTGTTGGCTTTATCGCTGGTTTGGCAGTCGATAAACAGGACCAGCAAACATTTGAGAAACAACCGATTGGCTTTACTGAAAGTGGCAATCGTCCCAGACCTAAGTTCAGAGAAGATCAAAGCAGTTCTGATTCGAACCAAGTGCCAAATGATGATGAGACAGATGCTACATCTGGTGCTAGTCAAAAGGATAGTTCCCAGGATGCAAATAGTCAATAGGTTTTGGTAAAAGAAGTGCTTTCATGATATAATAGAAAAAATATGTGGTCAGAAAAAGGAGTATCCTATGATTAAGATTTTACTCGTTGAAGATGATTTAAGTTTATCCAACTCGGTTTTTGATTTTCTGGATGATTTTGCAGATGTTATGCAGGTCTTTGACGGAGATGAAGGACTTTATGAAGCTGAGTCTGGTGTCTATGACATGATTCTCTTAGATTTGATGTTGCCAGAAAAAGATGGATTCCAGGTCTTAAAAGAATTGCGGGAAAAAGGTGTTATGACACCTGTACTTATTATGACGGCTAAGGAAAGTCTAGATGATAAGGGACATGGCTTCGAATTGGGAGCGGATGATTATCTAACAAAACCGTTCTATCTTGAAGAACTTAAGATGCGCATTCAGGCTCTCTTAAAGCGTTCAGGCAAGTTTAACGAAAACGTCTTAACCTATGGAAACATCACTGTAAATTTGGCTACTAATTCAACCATAGCTGACGAGGAAGAAGTGGAATTACTAGGTAAAGAGTTCGATTTGTTAGTTTATTTCTTACAAAATCAAAATGTGATCCTTCCTAAAACCCAGATTTTTGACCGCATTTGGGGTTTTGACAGTGATACAACTATTTCGGTGGTTGAAGTTTATGTATCAAAAATCAGAAAAAAATTGAAAGGGACGGCATTTGGTGAAAATCTACAGACCCTCCGCAGTGTCGGTTATATCCTAAAAGATGTTGAATAAAATAAAGCGTCTGTTTAGGACAGAGAATTTTTCCTATTTTATTCGTTATTTTGCAGTCTTTACTCTGATTTTTGGTTTGATGACGATGATTATCTTTCAGCTCATGCGTCTGACCATGTATCAAAGCTCAGATGAAAATTTCAAGGAGTTTCTTGAGGAACCGAGTCTCATCATCAACTTTGCTCTGGCTAGAGGGATCTCTTCCAATGCAGAAGTGATTTTGGAACAAGAAGAAAAACCTGCTGATACGAAAAACGACACCAATCCAGATGATGCTTTCAAACCAGACCAATCTTTTAAACCCTCGAAATTACGATTGAATACAAACTACCATGTGATTTTGTATGATAAAAATGGCACTATTGTCAATAATCTTGATACCATGTCTGGTCTGGATAGTATTGAGCTAGATACTGAAAACTTAACCAAAATTGTTGAAAAAACAGTAACCACGGCCTTTGGTGATGATGAAACCTATCGGATGATGACGGTGGATATTTCTCAAGAAGCCTCCATCCAAAATACAGGGGTCAGTGTTCAGTATGCGACAGTCCTCTTTAATACGACTCAAATAAGGGACTCACTTGCCCGTTATGAAGCTACGGTTCTATTGGTCATGGTTAGCTTTTGGTTGATTTCGATAATTGCTAGTTTTTATCTGGCCCGTGTCAGTGTTAGGCCGCTCTTGATTAGTTTTCAGAAGCAGAAGGATTTTGTGGAAAATGCCAGTCATGAACTGCGGACGCCGCTTGCGGTGCTCCAAAACCGCCTAGAAAGTCTCTTCCGCAAGCCAGAGGCAACGATTCTCGAATCAAGTGAAAAGATTGCTTCTAGTCTGGAAGAAGTCCGAAATATGCGCCTGTTGACCACCAATCTGATGAATCTTGCTCGTCGTGATGATGGCCTGAAAGCTGAGATTGTTCCGGTTCCGCCAAGTTTCTTTAACACTATTCTTGAAAATTATATGATAATGGCAGAAGAAAATGATCGCCATCTCAAAGTTCAAAACCATATCCAGCAGACAGTCTATACGGATAAAACTCTCTTGAAACAAGTTATGACCATCCTTTTTGACAATGCACTAAAATACACAGAAGATGGGGGCCATATTCAGCTTCAATTGGATATCCGAGAGCGACAACTCATATTTTCTGTTGCGGATGACGGTCTTGGAATCAGTGATGTGGACAAGAAGAAAATTTTTGATCGCTTTTATCGAGTCGACAAAGCCAGAACCCGGCAAAAGGGTGGCTTTGGACTAGGTCTTTCATTGGCCAAACAGATTTTAGACACGCTGAATGGCAGTATCACTGTCAAAAATAACCTTCCAAAAGGGTCCATCTTTGAAATTCGGTTACCAGTTAAAATAAAATGAGGCTGGGCAATAAGTCCTTCCTCACTTCTTGGAGTTCGTGATAACACCTTAACGCAGTGGTTGATTGGTAGATTTGTTCGTGTTTATTTACACTCCAAATCTGACCTAATCAACTGTGCGGGGGTGGGAAGACGAACTCTTTTTCGACTTGTCGAGTTCTGTCCCACTCCCATTTTAAATGCCTTGTAAAAAAATCTATTTCCTTTTGAGAATGTAGAGTGATGATTTTGTCGGAATAGGTCTGACAAATTTCTTGGTACATTTTCTGGTGTTTTGGATGTCTTGAGGTGAAGAGGAGAAACTTGATAAAAGGCCAGTCTAGTTTTTCTTGACACCCGACCGGAGCAGATGGACGAATTTTTCCACGATACGTGAAATACCGTTTGCAGACTCTCCCAAAAGCGAGCCATCTGTGAAAATTGAGAAAGATAATTTGATCAGCAGCCTCCAGCCGTTCTTCCAATAGAAAACGACTATAGACACCGTCGATAACCCAGTCTTCTTTGGTTTTCAGAAAAAAATTCAGCTCACCAATAAAGTCTTTTTCAGATCTTGGCTGCCAATTTTCTAGGAAAAAGAGTTGATCCAAATGGACTTTTGGAATCTGGTAGTGATTTGCTAATTGCTGAGCCAACGTTGATTTCCCACTACCTGAATAACCGATAATTACAATCTTCAAGCTGTATCCTTTTCTGGTAAGAAAAAACGACCGATAATGGTCGTTTTAGTCATTAAGCAAGTTTAGCAGCAAGACGTGCTTTGTCGCGGCTCGCTTTGTTTTTGTGAATCAAACCTTTAGTTTCTGCCTTATCGATTGCTGAGCTTGCAGCACGGTAAAGTTCTTCAGTAGGATTTGCTTCAAATGCTTTGATAGCAGTACGCATAGCTGATTTTTGAGCTGAGTTTTTCTCGTTTTGTTTTACGTTCAATTCAGCGCGTTTAATAGCTGATTTAATGTTTGCCAATGGTTTCACCTCCACCTTTTCTATACTAACCATACCATTATATCTGAAAATAGGCTATTTGACAAGAGAAATCTATTTTTTTAGATAAATTTTGTCGATCTCATGGTTTTGTCCCTTATGAAGAATGATATCCGCCCGGCTTCTGGTCGGCTCGATATATTTTTCCAGATTGGCTAGATTGATATTCTTCCAGGTATCCTGAGCGATGGCTAGAACCTGATTAAAGGGCATTTGGGTAAAACGGTGATAGTAGTTGTTAGGGTCCTTTTCAGCCAACTTGAGCAGGGTCTGGAACCTTTCTAGGTACCAGGTCTCGATATTGGCGACATCCGCATCCACATAGATGGATAGGTCAAAATAATCGCTGACATAAAGGGTTTGGTTTTGCGGATTTTGAAAAACATTGATACCTTCAACAATCAGAAAATCTACCGGCTGGATGGTGACTTTCTCATCTGAAATAATATCATAGACCTCGTGTGAATAAACTGGAATCTCAAATTCTTCTCCATTTTTAATGGAATCAAGGAAATTTAACAGGAGCTCCATATCATAAGACTCGGGAAAACCTTTTCTATCAAGGATCTTTTTTTCTTCCAAAACCTTATTCGGATAGAGGAAACCATCTGTTGTCACCATCTCTACGCTAGCCCATTTGAAGCGGCGAGACAATAAGATTTGTAGAAGCCTGCTGGTGGTTGATTTACCAACAGCTACACTTCCTGAAATACCGATGATAAAAGGACGCGAACGATTTTTTTCCTGCAAAAAAATACTCTTGAAAAAAGAGAGATCTTCGCTGGCTTTTTTATAAATAGAAATTAGATTAATGAGAGGCAGGTAGATATCCAAAACTTCCTTGAGGCTGATTTTATCGTTCAAACTCTTGATTGAGTTGAGCTCCTCCTGGGTGAGAGGAACCGTCGTATCTCGATGCAATCTTTGCCAGGTCTGACGGCTGATTTTCTCAAAATTAATTAATTCTCGTTTCATAGCCCTATTCTAGCATGATTTTTTGAATTTGAGAAGAAAGAACCAGTCCTTTTCCTGCAAAAATAAAAGTTTGAAGTGTATAATTAAAAGTATTGAAAACGTTTTTTTATAGTGGTATAATAATATCATGACAAACATGTACTATGAAAAAAATCCTACAGCAGACCACGATATTCACGAACTGCGTGTACGATTGTTGGATACTCCTATGACATTCCTGACAGATGCTGGGGTATTTAGCAAGAGGATGGTGGACTATGGTAGTCAAGTTTTACTGAGCACCTTGGATTTAGAACCAGATAAAACATTATTGGATGTGGGCTGTGGATATGGTCCACTTGGTTTGACTTTGGGCAAAGTTTTTGGTGTCCAAGCAACTTTGATTGATATTAACAGTCGCGCACTTGATCTAGCAAGGGCCAATGCAGAGAAAAATCAGGTGAAAGCCCGTATTTTTCAGTCAAATATTTATGAAGAAGTGGAAGGAAACTTTGATTACATCGTTTCCAATCCTCCTATTCGTGCAGGAAAATCAGTAGTACATGAAATTATTAAAGGCGCCTTCCGTCATTTGGAGGACCAAGGAAGTCTGACCATTGTCATCCAGAAAAAGCAAGGGGCACCTAGTGCCAAGGCTAAGATGGAAGAAGTCTTTGGAAATTGTCAAATTCTAAAGAAAGACAAGGGTTATTATATCCTTGAAAGCGTGAAAGAATGAGAGCAGTTGACCTTATTCAAAAGAAAAGAGATGGGCTCGAATTAAGCAAGGCAGAAATTGACTGGCTCATCAATGGTTATGTGGCTGGAACAGTTCCAGATTATCAAATGTCAGCTTTCGCGATGTCCATTTATTTTAAAGGAATGACGACTAGAGAAATTTCTGACTTAACCATGGCTATGGTAGCAACTGGTGAACAGATTGATTTATCTGCAATAGCAGGGATTAAAGTCGACAAGCATTCGACCGGTGGTGTTGGTGATAAGGTGACCTTGATTTTAGCTCCCCTGGTTGCTAGTTTTGGTGTTCCAGTTGCCAAGATGAGTGGCAGAGGTTTGGGCCATACAGGTGGTACTTTAGACAAACTCGAATCTATCAAGGGCTATCAGATCGAAATGGAACAGGACCAGTTTATTCAGCAAGTACAGGATATTGGTGTCTCGGTCATTGGGCAATCTGATAAATTGGTGAAGGCTGATAAGCTGCTCTATGCTCTGCGGGATGTGACTGCAACCGTGGATACAATTCCGCTGATTGCGAGTTCAGTTATGTCGAAAAAAATCGCTGCAGGGGCCGATGCCATTCTCCTTGATGTAACGGTTGGCGAAGGAGCCTTCATGAAAAACATCGAGGATGCGAGACAACTCGCTCAGACAATGGTAGACTTGGGCAAGGCAGTGGGACGCAAGACGGTTGCTGTTTTGACAGATATGTCACAGCCAGTTGGCAGCTCTATTGGCAATCGTCTCGAAATTTTAGAAGCCTTGGATATTTTGCAAGGGAAGGGTCGGGAGGATGTCACGCATTTTATCTGTGAACTGGCCCAAATTATGCTTAGCTTAGCCAATATTGAGAAAAGTGTAGAAGAAGTTCGTAGACATCTCGAAAATGGTGCAGCCCTCAAGAAATTTGAGGAGATGGTCGTAGCTCAAGGAGGAGATTTATCTGATCTCTACCGTCCAGTTCAAGTGGCTTATCAAGTAGATGTTTTGGCAGAGCGTTCAGGAACAATTGCTGCCCTTCCAGCCTTAGAATTTGGTCTCTTTGCTATGAAACTAGGAGCGGGCCGGGCTGTCAAAACAGATGAATTAGACTACGAATCTGGAATTGTTTTCGCAAAGAAAGTTGGTCAAACTGTTACTGAAAATGAAAAAATTGCAACCATTTTCAGTAACATAAAAATTTCAGATGAAATGCTTTCAGATTTTCAAAAAAATGTTAAAATAGAAGATGTTGTGGTAAAGACGAAAGAAATATTGGAAATCGTCTCATAACGTACGGAGTAGAAAAATGCAGTTGAACAAATATATTGATCATACCCTCTTGAAACCAGAGGCAACGGAAGAGCAAATTTTAACCTTGATTGAGCAAGCGAAGCAATATGATTTCGCCAGTGTCTGTGTTAATCCAACCTGGGTTCCTTTGGCTGCGCGTGAATTGCATGGAACAGATGTAAAAGTTTGTACCGTTATTGGATTTCCCTTAGGAGCCAATACTTCAGCAGTCAAGGCATTTGAAACAAAAAATGCCATTGAAAATGGTGCCAACGAAATTGATATGGTCATCAATATTGGCCGTCTCAAAGCTGGGGATGACGATTTTGTAGAAGCAGATATTCATGCAGTGGTCAAAGCTAGTGGCGATAAGCTGGTTAAAGTGATTATCGAAACCTGCTTATTGACAGACGATGAGAAAGTTCGTGCTTGTAAATTGGCTCAAAAAGCAGGAGCTGATTTTGTGAAGACTTCAACGGGCTTCTCAACTGGAGGCGCAACGGTAGCGGATGTAGCTCTCATGCGCCAAACAGTCGGTCCGGATATGGGTGTCAAGGCTTCTGGCGGTGCTCGTTCTTTGGAAGATGCTCTTGCCTTTATTGAAGCTGGTGCGACTCGCATCGGAGCATCATCAGGTGTGGCAATCATGGAGGGACAAAAAGCGGATGGCGGATACTAAACTGATTGATACAGCCATTGAAGCCAGTCAATTTGCCTATGTTCCCTATTCACACTTTCCAGTTGGTGCAGCCTTGGTTGCAGATGATGGTCGTGTCTTTACGGGGTGCAATATTGAGAATGCCGCCTACCCTTTGACCAACTGTGGTGAGCGGACAGCCATTTTCAAAGCAATTTCCGAAGGTGTGACTGATTTCAAAGAATTGGTTGTTTACGGAGAAACGGAAAAACCGATTTCGCCATGTGGTGCATGTCGCCAGGTTATGGCAGAATTTTTCAAAAAGGATTTACCAGTAACATTGGTTGCTAAAGATAAATCGACAGTCGTGATGACAGTCGGGGAATTACTTCCATATTCTTTCACAGATTTAAACTAATCTGTGGACAGTCCTCAGACTGTTAACTCATATTACGCAACAGATGTTGCAAAAAAAATAGGAGGTTCAGAAATGAACAAGAAAATTGTTGGACTTGGTTTGGCTACAATTGCAGCCTTATCACTTGTTGCCTGCGGTAGCCGTACTGCGAAAAAAGATACTGCATCATCTTCAGATGTCAAAGCTGCGATCATTACTGATATCGGTGGTGTTGATGACCGCTCTTTTAACCAATCTGCTTGGGAAGGTCTCCAAGAATGGGGTAAAGATGCTGGACTTTCAAAAGGGAATGGATATGACTATTTCCAATCAGCATCTGAATCGGACTATATTACTAACCTTGACTCGGCTGTAGCTGGAGGTTACAACCTTGTATTTGGTATTGGATTCGCTTTGGAATCTTCTATTGCTGAAGTTGCTCCAAACAATCCGGATACCCACTATGTTATCGTGGATAGTGTAGTTCCAGATCAAGACAATGTTGTTAGTGTTGGGTTTGCTGATAATGAAGCATCTTATCTTGCAGGTGTAGCAGCAGCTAAAACAACAAAAACTAAAAAAGTTGGTTTTGTTGGAGGAATGAAAGGTGAAGTTATCGACCGCTTTGAAGCTGGTTTTGTAGCCGGTGTTAAATCCGTCGATGAATCCATTAAAATTGATATCCAATACGCAGGTTCATTTGGTGATGCAGCTAAAGGTCAAACCATCGCCTCTGCCCAATACGCAGCGGGTGCAGATGTTATCTTCCACGCATCAGGTGGTACTGTTAATGGTGTCTTTGCAGCAGCAAAAGCTGAAAACGAAACTCGTAATGAAGCAGATAAAGTTTGGGTAATCGGTGTTGACCGTGACCAATCAGCAGAAGGTGAATACACTTCAAAAGACGGTAAAGAATCTAACTTTGTGTTGGCTTCAACTTTGAAACAAGTTGGTGCAGCCGTTAAAGATATTGCAACTAAAGCTACTGATGGCGAATTCCCAGGTGGTGAAGTTGTTCGTTACTCACTTAAAGATAAAGGTGTTGAGTTGGCTGAAACAAACCTTTCAGATGATGCTGTGAAAGCAGTAGCAGATGCTAAAAAAGCAATTTTGGATGGTAAAGTTGAAGTTCCAGAAAAACCATAAAAATACAAGACTCGAAAAGGCGACTAAATCGGTCGCTTTTTTGGGAAACTGAGAGATTTTCTCTCAGTAAAGCCTATCATTTTTGGTAGGTTTTACTGACAAAAAATGACAGTTTGAAAGGAACAGATTATGACAAAGGATTATGTCATCGAGATGCGAGACATAACAAAGAGGTTTGGTGAGTTTGTTGCAAACGACCAGATTAATTTGAATGTCAAAAAAGGCGAAATTCATGCCCTCCTTGGGGAGAATGGCGCGGGTAAATCCACCCTCATGAATATGCTGGCCGGACTTCTCGAGCCTACTAGCGGTGAAATTTTAATCAATGGACAGAACGTCACCATTGAATCGCCATCGAAGGCAGCACAGCTTGGTATTGGGATGGTGCACCAGCATTTCATGTTGGTTGATGCGTTTACCGTTACTGAAAATATTATACTTGGTTCGGAGTCGACCAATGCAGCCGGCATGATTGATTTGAAAAATGCCATGGCGGAAATCACAGCACTCTCAAAAAAATATGGTCTGGATGTGGATCCTACTGCCAAGGTTGCTGATATTTCAGTCGGTGCCCAGCAGCGTGTAGAAATCATTAAGACTCTTTATCGTGGTGCAGATTTGCTCATTTTTGATGAGCCAACAGCCGTTCTAACACCAGATGAAATCACGGAACTTCTGAAAATTATGAAAGTCCTGGTATCAGAAGGCAAATCCATCATTCTGATTACCCATAAATTAGATGAAATTCGTGCAGTTGCAGATCGTGTAACAGTTATCAGACGAGGGAAATCGATTGAGACTGTTGAAGTTGCGGGTGCTACCAATGATGACCTAGCAGAATGGATGGTTGGTCGCTCTGTTTCCTTTAAAACTGAAAAAATTGCGGCGAATCCAAAAGAAGTTATCCTATCCATTGAGAATCTTGTAGTCAATGAAAATCGTGGGATTCCTGCTGTTAAGAATCTTTCTCTTGAAGTCCGGGCAGGTGAGATTGTTGGAATTGCGGGGATTGATGGAAATGGTCAGAGCGAACTGATTCAAGCCATCACTGGACTGCGTAAGGTGAAGTCTGGAAAAATCAGCATCAAGGGAGAAGATGTGACCCATTATTCTCCGCGTAAAATTACAGAACTCAGTGTTGGGCATGTTCCTGAGGATCGTCATCGCGATGGGATGATTTTGGAAATGACAGTAGCTGAAAACTTTGCTTTACAGACCTACTATAAAGAACCAATATCTAAAAATGGGATCCTTAATTACTCTAAAATCAATGAAAAAGCTCGTCAGCTCATGGAAGAATTTGATGTCCGTGGCGCTGGAGAGTTGATTCCAGGTAAGTCTCTTTCTGGAGGAAACCAGCAAAAGGCTGTTATTGCGCGTGAAATTGACCGAAATCCGGATCTCTTGATTGTCAGTCAGCCGACTCGCGGATTGGATGTCGGAGCTATTGAATACATCCGCAAGCGTTTGATTGCTGAGCGTGACAAGGGGAAAGCCGTCCTTGTTGTCAGCTTTGAACTGGATGAAATTCTGGATGTTTCTGATCGTATCGCTGTTATCCATGATGGCAGTATCCATGGTATTGTTTTGCCAGCTGAGACCACTAAGCAAGAACTTGGTAAACTCATGGCTGGTGGTCACCTCAAGTAAGAAAGGAAATCAACATGCTAAAAAAATATGAAAGTATCCTGATTCCCTTAATGGCAGTCCTGGCAGGTTTGCTACTTGGGGCAATCATTATGTTAGTCTTTGGCTTTGACCCAATCTGGGGCTACGAAGAACTATTCTATACAGCTTTTGGTTCAGTGAAAAATATTGGAGAAATCTTCCGGGCAGTTGCTCCTCTCGTCTTTACAGCCCTCGGTTTTGCTGTAGCCAGTCGGGCTGGCTTCTTCAATGTTGGTCTATCAGGCCAAGCTCTTGTTGGATGGGTATTTGCAGGTTGGTTTGCCCTTGCAAATCCTGACATGCCAAGACCGCTCTTGATTCTCGCGACAGTCATCATTGCCATGTTGGCTGGAGGTATTGCTGGTGCTATTCCTGGATTTTTAAGAGCCTTCCTTGGTACCAGTGAAGTTATTGTGACCATCATGATGAACTACATCCTGCTTTATTTTTCAAACTATATCATCCGAGATGTGTTTTCTGACAAATTGATGAAAAATACTGACTCCAGTATCAACGTATCAGCCAATGCTTCCTATCAAACGGAATGGTTACGGGCCTTAACAGATAATTCCCGTATGAACATCGGTATCATCTTTGCTATCATTGCAGTAGTGGTTATCTGGTTCTTGTTTGCTAAAACAACTCTAGGCTTTGAAATCCGTGCTGCTGGTCTCAATCCAAATGCTGCAGACTATGCGGGGATGAGCACCAAACGGACCATTGTTTTGTCCATGGTTATCTCTGGTGCCCTAGCTGGACTAGGAGGAGCAGTACAAGGTCTAGGAACCTTCCAAAATGTTTACATCCAATCAGCTAACCTGGACATTGGTTTTAACGGTATGTCAGTAGCTCTGCTGGCTTCTAATTCACCACTTGGAATCCCGTTTGCTGCCTTCCTCTTCGGTGCCCTATCAGTAGGTTCATCAGGGATGGTACGAGCTCAAATTCCACCAGAATTGGTAAATGTAGTAACCGCCTCTATCATCTTCTTCATCGGTGTGAAATTCATCTTTGAACAAGTATTACGGTCAAAACGGTTTGCGAAAGGGGGTAAATAAAATGAGTTTGAACTTGTTAACTTTACTGATCTCGCAAATGCTAATCTACTCAGCGCCCCTGATTTTCACCAGTCTGGGAGGAGTTTTCTCTGAGCGTGCGGGTATTGTCAACGTTGGGCTAGAAGGAACGATGGTTATCGGCGCCTTTGCTGGGGTTGTCTTCAATATCGAATTTGCAGAGCAGTTCGGCAAAATGACACCGCTCCTGGCTGTTTTGCTTGGTGGCCTGGTAGGAATTCTATTTCAATTGATTCATGCTACTGCGACGATTATTTTCCGTGCGGACCATGTTGTATCTGGTACTGTTCTCAATCTTCTGGCACCCGCTCTTTCAGTCTTCCTCGTTAAGGTTATTTATGGGAAAGGGCAGACAGATTCGATTCGACAGTCATTTGGTAAGTTTTCATTCCCTGGTTTATCCAAGATTCCAGTCATTGGAGATCTCTTCTTCAAAAATACCAGTTTGATGGGTTATCTAGCTATTCTAACTGCCTTTATTGCATGGTTTGTGCTTTACAAAACCCGCTTTGGCCTCCGTCTACGTTCTGTTGGTGAACACCCACAAGCTGCGGATACACTAGGTATCAATGTCTACAAGATGCGTTTTGCAGGCGTTATGATTGCAGGATTCCTTGGCGGTATTGGTGGTGCGGTGAGTGCCCAATCTGTAAATATCAACTTTTCAGCAACCACCATTGTTGGTTCAGGCTTCATTGCTCTGGCTGCAGTTATCTTTGGTAAGTGGAATCCACTTGGTGCCATGTTAGCTAGTCTCTTCTTTGGTCTTTCTCAAAGTTTGGCGGTTATTGGAAGCCAGCTGCCAGGACTCCAAAATGTCCCAGCAGTCTATCTTCAAATGGCGCCTTACTTAATCACTGTGATTGCTTTGGCTGCCTTCTTTGGTAAGGCAGTAGCTCCTAAAGCAGACGGTGTCAATTACATCAAATCAAAATAAGAAAGCTCGAGACAAATGTCTCAAGCTTTTTTTGGAACAAAAAACTACCGTCCAGAAGGATGGTAGTTCATAGTATTATTGTTTTACGCCTTCGGCGATTTCAGGATTAGCGAATGCATCATCAATGATGTCTTTCAACTGCTTAGCGGATGCTTGCATTTTTTGCAATTCAGCATCATTGAGTGGCAAGTTTACTGGACGAACGATACCATGGGCACCGACGATAGCAGGCTGTCCAATAAAGACATCTTCGACCCCCTCGTATTGACCTGTTTGGTATACAGAAAGTGGTAAGACTGTTTTTTCGTCATCGAAGATGGCTTTGGTGATACGAGCTAAGGCAACACCGATACCATAATAAGTAGCACCTTTTTTGTTGATGATAGAATAAGCTGCATCACGTACAGAGATGAAGAGGTCAACCAAACCTTGGGCATCAACATCGCGGTTATCTTGCAACCATTGCTCTAGTTTTACACCAGCAACATTAGCATGTGACCAGACAGCAAACTCAGAGTCACCGTGCTCACCCATGATATAGGCATGGACTGAACGAGCATCGATACCGATTTTTTCTGCCAAGGCTTGACGGAAACGAGCTGTATCCAATGAAGTACCTGATCCAATAACGCGCTCTTTAGGGAAACCAGAGAATTTCCAAGTAGAGTAAGTCAAGATGTCAACTGGATTAGCAGCAACCAAGAAAATACCATTGAAACCGGAAGCAACAATTTCAGTAACGATTTGTTTGTTGATACGGAGATTTTTTTCTACCAGCTCCAGACGTGTTTCACCTGGTTTTTGTGGCAAGCCAGCAGTCAATACAACGAGGTCTGCGTCATGAGCATCTGAATAATCAGCAGAGTAGATTTTTTTAGGTGAAGTAAAGGCAAGAGCGTGGCTCAAATCTTCAGCATCTCCTTGTGTACGGTCTTTGTTAATATCGACGATACCCAATTCTTGACCAATACCTTGGTTAACAAGAGCATAGGCATAGGCGGAACCTACGGCACCATCGCCGACAAGGATTACTTTTTTGTGTTGTTTTGTTGCAGTCATTACTACACATCTCCTTAGATTTATTATGGGAAGTCTCCCAACCATTAAGTATTGTAGCATTTTTTACTCACTTTCACAAGTAAAGATCATCCTTTGAAAATGTTTACATTCCGGGGGAAAGAACACTAAAAACCTTATTTTTAGACCAATTTATGGTATAATAGTACTAGTATTTTCAAGAGGAAATGAGGCTTGTTCAGTGCAAGATAAAAA
>ERZ795062.876-NODE-876-length-22969-cov-39.016933_pt1 | contig 22969 bp, 29 predicted proteins | sample MGYA00375146_ERZ795062 | MGnify/ENA primary metagenome ERZ795062 (study PRJEB30191, sample SAMN05720281) | activated sludge metagenome | isolation source: Anaerobic digester | place: USA | collected 2015-07-16 ... | reverse complement strand
TTCCAGTTAATCTTCACTGTTTTCACCTTCCTTTTTAACTTTTGATTTTTTGATACTTGAAAGCATCCATAATTCACCCGTTGTGAAAGCAAACCAGCACCCAATCAATGTCATTGGTTCACTTCCAGTTTGTAAAAACACATATAAAACCGCAGCAGTGAAAAGAATGTTCAAGAGAATTACCACTGTTACAATGAACTTGGAAAACCTGTTTTTCTTTCTCCTGGTTCTTTTATTCACTCAAATCACCGCCCCGTTTATACTTTTCAAGTGTGTCAATTCTTTTGTGGGCTTGCTTTGCCGATTCTTCAACTTTGATAAGCCTTTCTCTGGATTCCTTTATATCATTTTTAACATTGGTCATTTCATTTTTTATTTCACTGATTCCAATGCCAATGTTTTCAAGTTTAACAATGACTGTGGTCATTTCAGTAGCATCTTTTTTATCATCAAGTTTTTGGTTTCTTCTTAAATTTGAAATACCAGCAAAGATACCAAATGCTACTGACACACCTGAAATTAATAGTGCTACTTCAATTGTCAAACACACCACTTCCTTTCATAACAAAAATGAACCCCTTCAGAAGCCCAAATTTGACTTCTAAAGGGGTTTTATCTTTTAGGTGTATAAATGTATTAGTTATTCAGAAACAATCACATCTGCATAGCCTTCTGCTGTCAGCAGGGCATCTGCATCCGCTTTATATGGTGTGTATAATGAAGTTTTCATGAAGTAAGCCCTATATTTTTCTTGACCTTTTTCAAGTGAAACATCTGCTGCCCTTTCAATTACCATTGCAATAAATCTACTCATTGGAACATCCCCCTTTCTACATCATTAAAGATGGAATCACTTCTAACATAAGAGTGTCCAGAGTTTCTAAAAATGTTTCATTTTGTTCAGCCATTAATCTGATATATTCATCTTTTTCATACTGAATTTCATAATATTCAAACACTCCTTCTTCATCTTCAACAGGTTTAATATTGGTATGCACATAGACAGTATCTTTACCAATAATTAAAGGTTTCGCTTGGGCAGCAGAACCCCTTACAATACCCATATCTTTCATTTGTTAACCTTCCTTTCTTTAATTTCAGTAATGTAATAATCATCCAAATATTTTTGAATAGGTGCAATGTAATTTTGACTTAATCTATAACTATCGCACCACTTTAACCAACCCTTATATGAATTAGCTGAACACCATTCTGAATAAGTTATCTTTTGATCAGCATCACATTTCTTTTTAATTGCAGTCATCTTTTTCTTAAATCTTTTACAAGTCGATTTTCTTAATAATTTATAACCATAAAAATGCCGATATCCTACAAAATCAATTCCCCTGATTGCAGTAGGAAACACTTGCCAATTATCTTTTACAGTCAATTCAAGTTCTTGTTTTAAATAATTATCTATCTTTCTTTTCAACCAGTGAAGAAACTTTTTAGAATGATGTAAGATAACAATATCATCCATATATCTTATGACATATTGAACACCCATTTGTTCTTTTAGCCAATGGTCAAAGTATGCAAGATAAAAATTAGCAAGGTATTGGGAAAGATAAGAACCTATTGGAACACCTTTATCACCTGGAATACTATCAATAATCTTATCCAACAATTCAAGAAGGTCTGCATCTTTGAATTTCTTTCTTAACAATCTTTTTAAGATGTCATGGTTAATACTTGGATAAAATTTATTGATGTCTATTTTCAAGGTATATGCTGTTCCAATTTTATCCTTCATATACTTATCAAGAAGTGCTGAAGCTTTGTGAATACCCCTGCCTTTTAAAGAAGCACATGTAAAATCAGTAAACACTTGTAAAAATACGAATTCAATTTGTAACATAATTGCCCATTGAACAATTCTGTCAGGGTAATAGGGAAGTTTATAAAGTTCTCTTTCTTTTCCCTTATCTGAAATCACTGAAACAGTGTATTCACTCACTTCATAGGTTTTATTCTTCAGCATTTCATGAATTTGTGTTAAATAATATTCTTCATCAGCATCTACCATCTTAACTTCTCTATAAAATAACTTGTCTTTCCTTGCATTTTTATGTGCCAATTTAAGGTTCTCCATGTCATAGATTTTGGAATATAAATTTCCGTATCTTTTCATGAAACAACCCCTATTTTGATGTTTTTTAATGCCGAATTTTCGAACTTGAAAGTTATTTTCAAGCCTACTAATACAGCTTAAAAAATTTTTATGTTTTGGCAAGAGCCAGGGCAATGGAAGTCAGTGGGAAAAATTTAAGCTTAAAAACAATAAGTGACTGCCCAGATTGGAATTCGAATTCGAAGTGGAATTATTAACATGAAGATAGAAAGTACCTGCATTAGAACCATTATTCCAATTACCACTGAAATTAGGTAAGTGGGAAGTGTTCAAATTAGTGTAAACTTCCTACTATTTTTTAAGCAGGTAATGAAATCCAATCTTTACCATTGCCCATATATTAACCCTATAAATACATCAAGCGACCGCCCAGAGAGGAACCCGAATACGAAGCGGAATAATAAACAAGAAGAGAGAAAGCACCCGCATAAGAACCACTACTCCAAGTACCACCGAAAGGAGGCAAGCAGGAAGCGAGCAAATCAGCGTAATCACAAAAGTAAGTTGAAGCTGAACCACTAACTTCTTTTGCAATGAATCCTGTTTGACTTGTCCCTTGTGGTTTACTCATATAATTTCCAATATTAGATGTTGCCCCTTGACCTCTATCAGTGTAACCGCTTCCTGTGTCATTAAAGTTTTGAAAAGCAGTCTTAATATTTCTATTATCATCACTATACAGCCCATCAATCCACCAACGAAGGTTGCCCCAAAAATCTTCAATCCCCAGGAATTTCATTTGTTGCTTACCTGTTGTTTCTCCAAAGAACATTCCTTTTGCATTCGTTCCACCAGTATTAGTTGCAGCACTATTTCCATCTACATAACCCCTACCAAGTGCAGTTTGGGAATCAAGATTTTTATACCTAATTAAGTATAAGCATTGAAGTAAAGTCAAAGGGTAGAAGGAAACCAAGTCATAACCTGAACCATTTGCTTGGGCTTGTGTTCTGAATGTTCCAATCGTTTGGTTAGTAGTTGGTGTTTTACCACTCAAACTTCTTAATTTACCGCCATCATTCCAACCCAGGTAAGCCCCAATGTAAAGTTTTGACCTATCACCTTCAGCAGCCCTGGAATGTGCATAATATTTGAAATTAGGATTGTTTGGGTCATCTGTTACTTTTACAGTTAAAATGTTTCCGACAGTTGATATTAAAAATCCTGTCTTGGGAATTTCAATCATTACATCCCCATCATTACCTGATGTTATATCCGCAGCACTACCATCAACCTTTTTTGTAAAATCATTAGGATTCAAATAATACTGAACAACTCCATTTTTCAGTAGACAAGGCTTGATGTCTTTGAAAATATTCATGGAATCCCAAGCAGCAGCCCCGCCAGTCATGCCAACAGCATCATCTGTATAAGTTACTGCTGTTTCAGGGTTACTGTTTGTAAGGTCAATTGCTACACCATAAATTTTATAAGGTTGTGGTGTGCCAGAAAGCCTATTTGCTTCATTTCTATTTACTGCACCTTGGTCGGAATATGGAAATAGTTGATAGTAATAAGTCACCCCATTAGTTAGTCCTGAATCAACAAATCCAGTTGAAGAATAAGCACCCCTTACTTTATTGTCAACAAGAACAATCCCATCTTTTTCATTAGTTGGGTAACTTCCAGCTTTTCTTACAAGCTTTGTTCCCGCCCAAGTAGAAATAAGTTGACCATCAACAACAGTATCTTCAGGGTCATCCCATTTAATTGTAAGTTGGGAATTCCCAACAATGATGGATGGATTGATAACATTAGATGGAGGAACACCACCGCCGCCAGTTTCAATTTCAATCCAATCTGAACCATCAAAAAATTCAAGTTTATCATTAAACCACCTTATTCCATGAACCCCTTCTTCAGTATTAATTTCATTATCAATATGATTATCCATTAAGTCTTTTAAAACTTTTCCTTGTGCTGCCGATAATGCTGAAGTAGCATCTGTGCTGGTCAAATTGTCTATAATTTCTGTTTCATCAGGAACAGAAATATTAACTTCTTTAGAAACAGGGGTTACTTCAACACCGTTAACCTTAATCTTTTCAATTACATTAACTTGTGCATTTTCTTCAATGTTTTCAAGCTTTTCCTTTTCTTCATCAGTATAGTCATTAGCTGAAAGTCCTTTTCCTTCAATCTTATCAACTTTATTATCATTAAGCTTTTTCAATTCAGCATCTATAATGTCAGCATTTTCATTAAAAACTTCAATATCATAAAAATCATCAGGTGTTGGTTTTATTAAATTGTAATTAGTAGTTTTATCAGCCATTATTCTAATACCTCACTTCTTAATTGATTATGTGTATAAGTTTGCAAATGGGCATGTGTAAACTGTTTCAATGTTAAGTGTTGATTGTAAATTAGTCTTAAATCAATAATCATATTTGCAGGAATGACCCTTTGCAATAAAGCATCTACATCATCAAAGTTACTTTTAGCAATCAAATTAACTTTTACTTCAATAGTATAAGTATCATTATAAAGTTCAATTGAATAACCATCTTTCCCACATAACGCTTCCAATTGCTGTTTTAAGGTTCTCATGGTATAGGGAAGCCGTTCATTTAGCCTGGTTAAAATTCTGAACTTCCTTGCATCTAATGATTCAGTTGCTTTTGGAATAATTCCAAGAATTTTTTCCCATCTTCCAACACCATATTCAGTTGCATCAATGACAAATTGGTCATTTAAAGCATTATCAATTGAACCCCATAAATTAGCAATTTCAACTTGTTCACTTTGAAGTAGTAATTTCAATTCCCTAACTTCTTTCAATACTGAAGGAAGGTAATCAATTAAATTTCTATCCAATGACTTCACCCCTCACTGGGATATTATCAGCCCCCAAAACAAAATTTTGTGCTTGCCCATTGATAGTTGTATTTTCAATATCTACTACACCTGCAATATTAAGAATTCTTGTTTCAATTTGACTGATTCTAACTATCAAATTATTTTCATTTTCCCAAGATGAAGCCAATTCAAAAAAGTAATCATCAATAGCTTTATGAACATAAGGTTCAATATCAGCCCATGTCCAGCCTTCTTGGTAAGTGATGTTTGTATTTATATTAATTGTGGTTGCACTTACCCCTTCAACAGTAACTACATGACCAATTGGGGCAAATCCAACCCCTTTTCCTTGGTTTTGAATTGGGTCAACTGCTGTTTGAACCGCATCAATGAGGGTTGAACTTGGCACATTGTAGGTTGAATCAATAATGACAAGTTTCACAGTTCCCCCACCATTCCAAACAGGATAAACTTTAACGCCCCCAACACCTGGAAGTTGCTTTGTTTTTTCTTTATAATCAGCAATATTTCCACCAAAAGATTGAGATTCTAAACTGTTAAAATATCTTTCTCTTAAACTTTCTGTATCTTCTTCATCTTCACCAGGAATAAGAAGTTCAGTCAATTCAGCACTGGTCAATCCTTCAATATAATCAATGGGAATAAGTGTTCCAAATTGTTGATTTCCTTCACTTCCAGGAGTTTCACATTCAAGCTTGAAAATACCATCTGAAATTTTTTCTATTACTATATAATTCAACATATCCAGTGAAAATCTTGAACCAATTGGAACATCAATATTAAATTCACCCTTTAGAATTGCTTTGGTTGCTGGTTCAGGAATTATACCTCTTTCAGCACATCTTTTTATAAGGTAATCTCTACTTTGTGTATCAGCAAATGATTCATTTAAAATAGTATCAAGTTCAATATACATATTCTGAAGTTCAACAGCAGCAGGGGCAAGGGCATTATAAATAATTGAACCTTCCCGTTTATCAATATTGTTTGGAACTCTGTCAAGCATTCTTTGAAGGATTACTTCATAAGTAATATTTTCATACATGGTTATATACTCACCACCTTTTCTGCTTCAACATCACCATATATTGTGTGCACTGTAAAAGTCGCATGAATTTTTCCTTTGTTTACTTCAAAAGAAAAAGCATCAACACTTTGAATTCTTTCATCTTGTGTCAATGCTTCAGTAATTCTTCTTTTCAATTCAGGTAACACAAAAGGTATTGGCTGCCCAAATAAATCAGTAAGTTCAATTCCATAATTCCAAGAGTAAATAAGATGATTATATCTTTCTATGTTCAAAATCAAATATATTGCTTGCTTCATGGCTTCTAAACCATCAGTAAAACCAATTATGGAATCACCGTCAATATTTAATTTGTAGGTATATGTTGGTTGTTCTTCAATTTCAAAATCTTGCTGCAAATTGTCATTTACACTTGGAATCATGATTTCACCACCTTATCTAAAACAATAAATTTCTGACCACCTTGCATTTGAACAAGGATAACATCATCATCAACCTTTAATCCATTATGAACTTTAAAAACTTTTTTTCCTTTATAAGTATGGTTATGTGAAGCAAATGCTGAATCGCCAGTTCCACCACCAGTATAATCAGTTTCATGGTCAACTGTCATTTCAAGGTCATAATCAACTACATTATGAGTAAGAATCAATTGTGCTTCAGTTAATGTCAATTTTTGTTCAACATTAATTTTTAGTGGTGATATGCTTATAACTTTACCAAACAGAATAGCACTTGGTTTAGATTCTTTTATTGCATCCAAGGCTGCCATTTTTATTAGTTCAACTAAATTAGGCAATGAAATCACCTCCCCTTAATGTTAAATCCATAAAATGTTCATTATTTTTGAATGTATGTTTGACCTTTTCAACAATCATATAGTTTTGAACAATCACATCCCCAAGATTTAAATTAATAATAATACTACTTCCACCCCTAACTCGAACATCACCAAAAGCATTTTTTATGGTCAAATTTCTTGTTTTACGGTTATATAGTGAAAGCAGTGCATCAGCTTTAACCTTTCCATTAGTGGTTTCTTCAATAGTTTCAAAATACTGAAGAAGCCCCCACTGGTTTATATTACTTGTGTCTTGGGAAATATAAATTTCACGTTTACCGGTTTCTTTATTTTCGTAGGATAGTTTAATTTTGTTGTAGGTTTCACCGTCAATTGATGATGTATAAGAATAATTTTCAGCAGTTTCATCATCAATCATCAGGTTCAACTTCATTGATTCAACATTCTTCAAAGTAAGTTTCCCAAAATCATCATACAAAACATAAAGCTTTTTTCTATTCTGTAAAGTCAAATCCAATGCATTTTGAATTATATCAAACAGGGTTTTATTATCTTCAACCCTGGAAGCAATGATATATCCAGTATCTTCAATTGTTCCGACATTTAATTTAAAATCTGCTGCAATCATCTTTACAACATCACTTGCTGTTTTATTGGTATAAACATAAGTATCTTTATTCTTTAAATACCGCAGTTGGTCATAGGCTGTTACCTGGATGGTATTCCCTTTATCACGTTCCTTTTTAAAAACAAATCCATAAAAAACATTATTACCATTAACTTTTAGTCTTACTGCATTACCTTCCTGGAAATTAAGAACCCCATCCTTAACAACTGTAAAGTTAAGAATTCCTGGAACACCCTTTCTTGTAGTTTCCCAGGTGATACCTTCTTCAACAACTGAAGAATAAATATTTGAATCATTTTGTATGATTAGTTCAATATTATTCAAGCCTTATCACCTGCCCAGGATAAATTAAATTAGGGTTCTTAATTCCATTTAGTTTTGCTATTTCAGGATATTTTGAACCATTACCAAGATATTTTTTACATATTCCCCAAAGAGTGTCCCCTTTCACAACCTTATAAGTTTTAGGTACTGGTTTTGATACTTCTCTGGTTTTTGTGGTTGATACTGTTGTAACCTTACTTGCTGATTGATTGGATAAACTCACTGTTTTAACTACTACTGTTTTTGTTCCATAATCTTTATATTGCTTCAATTTAATTTGAACAACTAAATCCAAACCATTTTTTGCATCTTCAGTAATGGCATAATCTTCAAGTGATACCTTTATATTTGTATCAAATAAAAGTTTCCCACCAGGTGAAACCCTTGATACAATAAATTGAAATGGTTTCATACTGGTTTTTAGCTGTTCAAACTTATCCAAGAAATATGATGCAGGTTTAAATCCATTTACATAGGTTGCAAAAGGATAATTCACTTGTGGAATAATTACATCAAATTCAATTTCCGTTAAACCTGGTTGTTTAAGAAGATTTATTTCACCTTCATTTATTAGCATGATGGTTTTATTTTTGTTTGAAATCTTAGTTTGAAGTTTGGAAGGTGCAATTGGCAATTGAACACCATCAATATAAAAATTATAAGCCATTATTCATGCACCCCTTCCGCAGCTATTACCATTGTTTCATAAACCTTGTCTTCTAAATGAGCAACTATACCATCAAGGTCAAGTTCACTATTTATACTTGCATTAACCGGCATTTCAACTTTAATTTCAGCAGTTGTAAATCTGTTTATTGCTTCTCTTTCAGATAAATCACGCATATATTTTAAATCTTCTTCAAGCATATCCATTGAATCAGCCATTTTTGCAGTATTCCCAGCAGTATCACCAACACCTTTATAAATACCATCAAGATTATTACCTAATTTAAAAGCATCAAGATTATTACCTAATTTAAAAGCATCCAGGGAATCAGCAGCATTACCAAGTATATTTTTAAAATTAAATTTGTCTTCTATTTGATTGCCCCACTTATAGCCTGTATCATAGGCTTTTCCATATTCAAATCTATCAAGGTATAATTTACTGGAATCCATTCTTGGAATTTTAATTTTAGCTTCTCCAACTAAACCTTTAACTGCACCATCAAGTGAAGAACGCCAACCGCTAACCGCACTTGCAAGATTAGAACCAAAGATTGCATCAATAGCTTTGGCAATTCCTTGAAGTATTTCAAGAATAGTATCAGCCATACCAGCAAACAAACGAATAATTGAACCTATTGGGTCATTAAATACATTAGCAAAGAATTCAGCAAATGAAGCAATGTAATTCCAAATAGAAGCCACAATATCAATAATAAGATTATAAGCACCAACAAATAAGTTTCCTATAAATGCAAGTGCTGTCATAAAAGCCCCCGCAATAATTCCTGTTGCTGATACACTTGTACCTGCAAATTTATTTACTGCTGCAACTGCTGCATAAAAAAGTGCAACCAAAGCAATGATTAATATGATAATCCAGGTCAAAGGACAAGCATACAAGGCTGCATTAAGTCCATATTGTGCTGCTGTTGCTGTAAAGGTTGCCCCTGCCTGCATCATCTGACTTGCTGCTGCAATTTTAGCCTGTATTCCTTGAATTGCAAGTATTGCATTGGTGATAAGGGCAACTGCATTATAAGCTATAAAAGCACCCACAATTCCCCAAACAATAGGTTCAAGCCATGACCAATTATCAGAAATTACACCAGCAATTGAAGTTATGATGTCAAATAGTTCCGCTGCTACTGTTGCAAGAATGACTATTCCATTGATAAGATTATTTATTAAAATATTAAACCGTTCACTATTTCCAATTTCATTCATTCTTTGCAATACTGGTTGAAAAGCCATTAAAGCTTCATTCTTTATCATTGTCCAAATTTGGGCAAAGGTCATTGGCATACTTTCAAATTGCTGATTAATTTCTTCTGTTGCACTTAATACTGCATTTTTTACAATATCAGCAGTAATTTGACCTTCCGCTGCCATATCACGAATTTGACCAATGGGAACATCCAAGTAATCAGCAATAGTTTGAATAATATTAGGTGCTGCTTCAAACACTGCATTAAGTTCTTCCCCACGAAGAACACCTGAACCTAAAGCCTGTGTCAATTGTAAGCTTGCAGAAGCCATTTCTTGTTGTGAAGCACCAGCAACTACAAACATTTTATTCAAGTTTTCAGCAAATGCAATTGTTTCAGCATTAGAAGCAAAAGCATCCCCAGCCCTCAATCCAAGCTTTGAAACAATATCAGCAGTATCAGCATAAGAAGCCCTTGACCTTTGGGCAGATTGGAATATCATATTTTGAAGTTGTTCAGTGGTTTGAAGTCCATCATTTATCATATTAAGTCTTGCTGTTGTTTGGGTTATTTCATCCGATAAGCCAATAATTTGCTTTACACCTAAAACAGCACCAACAGTTGCAGCAATCTTCATAAATTTACTATGAAGTCCACTTGCAGCAGTTTGACCATTTCTTATTTCATTATTAAATTTTTGTTGCTGTTCATTGGCTTGCTTAATTTCCCGTTCAACTTCATCAAAGGCAATTTCAGCCTTATTTAATTGTTCTCTTGCAGCCTGGATGCTACTTGTATCTATTGCATTACTGGAAGCCCTTTGCATTGCTTCAAAGCTTGAAATAGTAATGTTTAATGCATTAGTGATGGCTTTCAACCCTGGTGACATTCCATCATAAACTTGAATTGCAGTTCTGATTGTTGCCATGTTCTCACCTACCTTTCAAATAGATAACAGGATGGTCATTATATACAACCATCCTGTTACCTTTTCTTTCTTGTGGACTTCTTAATCTGTTTTTCCCGCTTTTTATCTTCTTCAATTTTTATTTCAATTGCTGCAACAATAAAGGCTTTTTCTTGTCTATCAAGTGCCAAGAATTGAGAAGGAAGCATATTAAACTTGTGAAGGCAATAGTAAGCAATATTTGCTTCAAAATCGCCTTCTTTTATGAGTTTTTTGCTTCATCAACCGCTTCTTCAAAGCTTACTTCAAAACCATTGATTTCTTGAATCTTGGTCAGGTAATCGGCATATTCCCCAGGTGTCAACATGGTTTTAAGCAATGTATCTGCACCCATAACTCCATAACTATCCTGAAGTTCTTTGTCATGAAGGTTTGGGAAAACAGTGCAAGCTACCGCTAACTTCCCAAGATATAAGTTATAGTCAATTTCCTGTGTATATTGATTTCTTTTACCAGGAATGGGAACCCTTTTAGTGCAGGATTTTCTTAAAGCTTCATCTTCTGTTGAAGTAATACAACGAATTTCCCAAGGAATAGGTTCCCCTTTTTCATCAACAAATCTTTTTGAAACAACATGTTTCACATTCTCAACTTTCAAGGCATTTTGTGCCAAAAATGCTGAAAGATTATTCATCCAACATCACCCTTTCTTTATTATCTCATTCCAGGAAGCATATTAAATTTTTTAGGGATTTCAAAGTCCTCAAAGGTGAAATCCAATGTTTCATCCAAATAATCTGCATCAGCATCAAATTTGGCTAAAATACCACCGTCAATATTGCAGTCTTTCAAAATTACTGTTTGTCTGCCAACTGAACTAGTTGGGTCTTCATTGGTCACCTGAATATCAAAGTAAATATCTTCACCAGTGTTCTTATACCTGTAAAGCAATTCCCTGAAAATACTGGTGTTATAGTGGAAGGTTGCAGTTCCTGTTCCTCTCCAACCAGTGCTTTTATTACCCCTGCCTGTTTTACCCAAAATGGGAACTTCTGTTTTTTGCTTTTCAAAGGTTGCTTCCAGGTCAATTGCTTGCATGAAGTTATATCTATTACCATCAATGGTAACAAAACATTCAGCTAAAGAAGCACTGACAGCATCTTTTGCCTTCATTGTATTCATCTATTAACACCCCTTTCCTTATTGAACCACAACAGTCATGTATAATTGTGACATTGCATTTACTGGTGTAACCACATCATTTACAACAACAGCCTTTTTAGTATCACCTTTTTCAACTGTTACCTGGTCAGGTTCAAAGTTTTCAATTGCCCTGATACTTTGAAGTTGCTGATGGTGGGTTACAATGTCATTCCAAAGGCTAATTCTTCCTGATTCATCATTGGGAACATTCCCCAGGTATTTAGAATTAAACAATGCAGCAATATCATTTGCAATTTGGTCAAGAACCCTAATTGTCTGATTACTGCTAAAATCACTGGATTTTTCATCTGTAACAGTGATGAAGGTATTTATATCTTCAAGCACTCTTACATTATCACCCACCTTATGCAGGATGAACTTACCGCCAAGAATGGCAGCTTCCAGTTCAGATTGGGTGTAATCAGTATCAACAGTAAATTCCCCATCATATAAGCTATTGGTCAAGCTTCTGTTTACTGGGCAACCAGCTTCAGCCCCTGTTACCCAATACACCAAAGAAGATTCAGGAACACCTTCATCAAGAACTTTGTTTTCAACTGAAATAACCCCTTCATAATCAGCAGGGGTCTTATAAACAACAGTTTGAAATTTTATTCCAACTTCATCCCGCATCCTCTTTGTAAACTGAACCACTAAATTTATAATAGGTTCTGTTACTGATAGGCAGCCAAGGGTATTAAAGCTATAAGATTCAATTGCATCCAGGAAGTCTTGATATTGAAGTCCAGTTATTGCATCACCATTACTGCCTGAAGTAAGAGGTAATCCAGCAGTTGGGTTCATATCAACATTCTTCTTCCATACTACCCAATCATTATCAATCAGGTTATTAGTATTTGGAAGAACTGTTTGTTTGTCAACAAGCCTTGTTCCAACATAGGTTGAAACATCAACTTTGGTTTCATCATCAATATTAGTTGCTACAACAATTTTAATATCATTGCCCCTTACACCTTTATATTTTGCAGTGCAATAAGTGTTTTCAGCAGCAACACCATTATTCATTAGCTTATAGAAATGACCAGTATGAATGTTTCTGAACAAATCCCTTAACCCTTTAAGCTTTTCATGGTCATAAGGATAGCCAAAATACTTCATTGAATTCTTTTGAAATTCTTCTGATGTCACTGTAAAAACTGCATCATCAACACCCCAATCCAATTCCAGGGCTAATGCTGCAATGCCCCTGTCAGAAAGGGTTGCTGATGCTCTTGCTGCACTGACAAAATTAATATATGTGCCAGGCAACACTTTATTTTGAGTGACAAAAGTTCCACCACCAAGTGCCATAATTATTTCACCTTACCTTTCTCTTTAAGTTTCATTAAGTTTTCAATCAACCCATCAACTTGCTTCAATGTATATTGCTTATCATCTTCAAGCACTACATTCAAAGCATCTTTCCTATGACTGTATTTTTTAGATGAAAGTATCTGTTCCTTTGTGTATAAAGCTTCAGTTGTCTTATCTGTCTTATTTTTGGCTGACATTAAATCACCCCTTTACATTGTTATTGACAGTCAATGTTTCCATTGGGTCTGCTTTTTCAACCTGCTTATAAACAAACATGTTATATTTCACGAAGAAATGAAGAACACCATCAACTTTTTCATAGTGCATTTCAGTTCCACGAACCAAATCACCATCCAATAGGGTTATATATTCAAGGGCATCAAATAATTTAGATGCCACATCCTGAATTTCTTGATTTCCCCCATCTTTAGAAGGAAAGTAGTGTATATCAAAAGGATGTTCCCTGAAATACCTTACCCCAATCATTGGGTTTTGGGTTGGATTCAGAACAGCAATAAAAAAACAGGGTTCTTTTAATCCCTGTTTCACTGATTCACTATATATTCTTACCCCATCACCAAATACTTGGTTCAATTTGACTGAAATGCCATCAATCAAATCATTTACCATCAAAACATTCCCCCAAGTATTTCAATATTTTCTTTTCCAATATTTTGGGTGCTTGTGTTTCAAGTTCATTTGCTGAAATTGTTAGCATAAACTTTCCTGGAACCCAACCCTTATGATTTCTTGTTCTATGTCCATATTCTACATAAGAAGCATAATGAACAGGGTTGATAATTTCAATTTGATACACTTCACCCACCTTTGCAACATTTAAGGAATCAACATAAGCCTTTACCCCTGGAACTGCACCTTTCATTGCTTCTTCTTCAGTTTTAGCAGTCCAGCCCCGCCTTAATGTTCCACCAGTTTTACCGCTTGAAGGTTCATATTGTCCAACAGGTGTTCTTTTAATTACCTTTGCCAATAATCTTGCAGCAAGTTCCTTTGCAACTTCTTCACAAAAGGCTTGAAAATCATCCCTTTGTAGTTTATTCAACTTTTCTTGAAGATTTTTCAACTGTCTAAAGTCACAACCGCCCCATTTTCTTGCCATTAAGCCCACCCCTTAAATAATTCCAGGGTGATTTCTTGATGATTAGTATAAACAGCAGGTTCACCACTCTTTTCATAATCCGCTGTTTTTCCATTTTGGGTAACCCTTATTTTAGAACCTGCTGGAATATCAACTTCATTGGAAATAAACAGTTTTGTAACCTGAACAACTTCAGCAACATTTTGATTTTCCAATGTTTGCTTTATAGTTGCAAAAGATAGTTTACAGGGCTGGTCTGTATAAATTGGAACTTCTTCAAATTCAGTTCTTTTGGTGATTGGATTTAATCTTTCTTCCCTGATGAAAACAGAACAGGTTCCTTTCCACAACATTTGAAGTGCTTTCTTATGACCTGTTACCATTTTATACACCTGTAAGCAGCAAATTTTCCTTTTCCATAATTCATCAGGTATAAAATCAATTCATCCAATCTTTCTTCAGGGGTTTTACTACCATCACCAATAGCAAAAGTTACACTTGTATCACCTTCATGAATTTGCTTTACTGCTGCTTCTAAATCAAACCCTTCCAATTGTTCTCTTGATTTTTTATTTAGAAGAAATTCACCAACAACCATATCAACTGCTATTTCATGAAGTTCTTCAGGAATGGTATTAATGTTGCAATCAGCTTTGATGCTATTTTCAATCTTTTGGATAAGGAATTCAATCATCCAATTATCAGCTTCAGTAACTTCATATCCAAAAGATTCAAGCCTTTTTGTTACATCTTCCAACATCATTACCACCCCTTATTTCTTTTTCTTTGTAGTTTGCTTCTTTGGTGCTTCCTGTTCAACTTCTTTCTTTTTAGATTCTTCCTGTTCAAGTTGCTTCTTTTCTTCCTTATTAGCTTTTTCAGTTAATTTTTTCTGTTTGGATTCCAGTTTTTTGAAATATTCTTCCCGTAATTTTTTAACCCTTCTTTCAAAAGCAGTCACTAATTTCACCACCTTTTAATAAAAAAAATCAGGAGGGTTTTAGGAAACCCTCCACCAATCAAGTTAGCAATTAATCAATCTTAAACTGGAATTTCACAATTCTGATTGCCTTTGGTTCATATACTCTTGACCAGTTAGCACCATCTTCCAATTCAGTGAAGCTTGGGAAGGCTTTTGCAACATTTGTTTCAGTCCACTTAACACCCCTTGGATGCAGTAATGGCAACCTTCTGTTTACAAGAATATCTTCACCAGCAAGAGATAAGCCATTTCTTACAACTTCAGTTTCCAAGATGTCAGGATGTGAACCGTTACCCCAAGCAATAGCCCCAGCACCAAATAAATAAGATACTGCGACACCAGTTTGAGTATCAAAAGGCATTGCATCATCAACAATTACCCTTTTACCCATGAAATAAGGAATTCTTACCTTTCCTTGGGATTCTTCCTTATATTCAATTAAATCATTCTTTGCCAAATAGGTTTCAACTGCTGAATTGAACATTACACCAGTTAAAAGGTCTTTAGCATCACCCATAAGCTGAACTGCATCCAAAAAAGTTCTACCGCTTATCAGTGCAGCATCACCAGTTTCAGTTGAAATATCATGCACTTTTTCATCCATATTATCAGCAGCAAAAACACCATCAAGAATGGATAAAAGCATCTGCTGGTATTGTCTACTCCAATAAGCAGCAAACAAATCAGCAATAGCCTTCATTGGGTCATCACCTGAAAGCATAGCAGACAAGGCATTTGCACCATAAGATTTTGTCCATGCCATTTTCCTTGCAACATCCTTGTTAGCAGTAATCTTACCAGGTGTAGTTTCACCCTCATCATCCATAACTTCAGGGTCACCAGTCAAATCATCCCAAAATGGCATATTGATAAGGGTATTGGGGCCACTTGCCAATTCATCAAATTCTTTAGTGTTTTGTGCAATACCACTTTGAATTAATGCAGAAAGCTCCATTGTTCTCTGAATAGAATAAGGTGTAAACACTTCAGGTTGAATAATATCTTGAAGTCTTGTAGACATATTAAAATCACTCCTTCTAATAATTAATTACTTTTTGCAGCAGCTTGAAGCTGTCTTGCCAGTTCTGGATTCTCTCTTAAAATCTTACCTTGTTCAGTAAGGTTAAAATGTTCCTTTGACCAAGGATTTTTACCAGTAGGAATTCCGTCAATGGATTCCCCAGGCTTAAATCCCTTGAACTGTTGCTTATTTGAAGATTGAATGTTAAAAAGGAACTTGGAATCTTCATTTTCCTGCAACTGCTTAATCTGTTCATCCAATCCTTTCACATTACCATCTTCATCAAGTTCAACACTTTCAAGGTCAAGTAATGCTTTGGTTGCTTTGATGTTCTTTGCCCCTGAAGCAATAAGTTTCTTTTCAACTGCATTATTAAGCCTTATTTGCTTCAATTCAGCTTCATATTTTTCTTTAGTTGCTTTGTTTTCCTTTTGAAGCTTTTCAATTTCAGCTTGCAGCCCTTCAGCATCAATTTTCTTTAGTGCTTCAAGTTGTTCATCCCTGGTTTTAATATCCTGTTCAAGCTTTTTCTTTGCTTCATTTACTTCATCAAACCTTGACTTGGGAATAAAACCTTTAAGATATTCAGCAAAGGCATCAGCAACCTTCTGTGCCATTTCTTCATCAAGTCCTAACTTAATTAAATCTTCTTTTTTCATAAATTAACCATCCTTTCACACTCATTTTTTAACCTGGTTCAGTCCAGTTCTGTGGTCTTGTTCTTTGCCGTCTACAATACCAAAAAGACGAAATTCATCTTAAAGAATCAATTTTGGATTGCACCATTTCAATATAATCTTCATTATTAGAAACCCTGATATGGCTTTCCAATAGCCAAATACTATTTGTTTTTGGAAGAAGGTTTCTTTCAACATTTCTTTTAACTACATAAGCAATTTCAAGCTTTTGAATATGGGTGTGTTTTTCAAAATTGGTTGGGTTGTAGACAATAAAAGTTCCGTTATATCTTGACCTTTTAATTTTCAAAGTGTTACTTCTTTTTCATAGCATCACCCCTTAAAAATAAGCATGAAAAAAGCACCTGCATTTTTTTTTACAAGTGCCTTTTTTAATAAACTGCATCTTTTATATCATCATATATTGGGATTTTGCCAATATCCCCTTCAACTGTAATTTTGACTTTAGTATTTTCATCAAAAAATAATGATTCAAGAACACTATAAGCCGATAGCAAACTATTTTCAGGGGGATAATATGTTCCACCAATTGGTGGTGCTTTTTTTAGAAGTTGATTAAATTCACTTTGAAGCTTTTCATCATATTCACCATTCACTTCAATAATTGGAAATCCATCTTCCATGAAACATTCAACAGTTGTTTCAACACCAAGATATTTTCCTGATGCAATTATTTTTTCCATCACACCACCCCCTTTAATACAATGCTAAAATTCCATAAATCCAAGTTGCAAAATCTTCATCTTCCCATAGCTTGGTTGGATTAGTATAAGCATATTCAAATCCCATTGAAACTAACTCATAAGCCCTTCCACCATAGTCTTTTCCCATATATGGATTTAAGAATTTATCAAATCTTGATTTTTCATCATACCTATAATTTCCACCAAGCCATCTTAAAGCTTCCCCAGCAGTTCTTCTTTCATAAAATATTTTTTCAGCTTCAAGAATACCTGGAACAGCTCTTTCAAATCTATGACCTAATTCATGTAATGCAGTTCGAAGGTATCCTTCTTCAGTCCAACCGCTGATGGCAATTTCAGCATGTAAGTCTGAATAATAACCCCTATTAACTTTCTTTGGTGTTAAATTACCTCTTGTAATAGATTTTTCAACCCAATCAGTAGGATAATAGTCATAAGCTTCTTTAACAACCTTTCGCATAGGTGACCTGCTTTTATTTAAATGACCATCAATATCAAAAGAGCTAATTCCAACTTCCCTAATTTCAGATAGCTTTTTCTTTAATTCTTCAGCATTTTCTTTCAAGGTTCCCCTATATTTTTCCCTTACAAGTTTTAACTTATTTTCAATTTCTGCTGTTTTAGATTGTAATTCAATTTTATTCCTCATTAACTCATGATATTTGATGTTTAATTCACCCATATCTTTAAGCCCAACTTCATCCAGGTCAATTAACCCCCGCCTTGCAGCCCGTAATTTTGAAAGTTGATTTTCAATTTCTTCAATTCCAGTAGCTTTATATTCCTTTTCCAGTTTTTCAATTTCAGCTTTCAAATCAGCCCTTTTAATTTGAAGTTCATTTTGAATTAATTTTCCAGCTTCTTTAATATCACTTTCTTCTATTATACCACCTTTTTGTTCAATTTTATCTTTTATTTCTTGAATTTGTTCTTTCAAAGTTTTGGCTATTTTTTTAACATCTCCAAGTTCTTTCAATCCAGTTTTAGAACCACCATCAACAAAAGCCTTTTTCCAATCCTTATATTTCATATTGCTGGGAACATAGTAAGTCTTACCTGTTTTTTCATCCCTTGCTGCTCTTTCCCCATAATTATCTTCAAAGTAGGGAACCGTTGTTGTTCTACACCATGGATGGAAGGGGGGTGCTGTAACACCAACCTGGTAATCTTTCATATCAAATACTTCACCGTCAAGGTCTTGGCATATTTGACTTGTTCTATTATCCAGGGTTGCTACAATTTCATATTTTTCAACATCCAAAGCTTTGAAACAATCCTTTTGTGCTGCTGAAGCAAAAGCAGCCGATTCAGTCATGATTAACCTTCCAGCTTTATTCCTATCAACATTCATTTGCTGGGCAAGATTCTTGATTAAAATATCAGGTGATTCACCCCTTATAACTGCTTGGGCTAATTGTGTTTGAAGTGAACCAATAAGCTGTTGTTTATTCGCCCATATTCTATCACTGAAAGTTCTACCATCCAACGACCATGGTCTTGAAAGTATCTTATCAAGTTGATTGCTGTCTAAATCATGTAAATCCCAACCAATATTGAAACCCCTTTGAATTTCAAAAGCTGTATGGTAATAACCTTCAGAATAAATATCACGAAGTAATTTATCAAGTCCATCTGATTGGTTCCCATACAACACTTCAACCTGTTGCTGCAATTGAATTTTTAATGCTTCTAACCTGGAAATGTGAACCCTTGCTGAAGCATTTTCAAGTTCTTTCATCCACTGTTGATTAAGTGCATTTTCTTCACCATATTTAATGTATTCCTGAACATTCCACTTAAATTCAGCAAGTTCACCAGTTTTAAGAAGTTTCTTTGCTTCAGCCATAGTAATTTGATTATTTTCTGCAAATCTTTGATACCAATTATTGATTTCTTTTTCAATATTAGCTGAAGCAATCCTGTATTGCCTTTCAAGGTCAGCATAAAACCTTTGACCTTTTTCAAGCTGGGCAGTTTCAAGCATTTCCATTCTTCTTTTCCAGTAAGCATTATTCTTCATCACTGTCACCATCTTTATTATATGGCTGCTTTACAGGATTGAAGGAATTCAAATATTCATCCATGGCTGATTTCTTTTCTTCCTTAATCCTTTCTAATTCATTACTTACATCAGAAATCCATGGATGCTGACCAATGATGGTTTCATGTGATAAGATGCCCATTGATTTTTGACAGTTTTCAACTATTTCAGATTCATTCATCATAATATCCCTGTTGAAAATAATTGTAACTTCTTCATCTTCAAAATCACCTTTGCCAGTATTGGCAAGATGAACATTGGCAAACCAAAGTAGTTCTTCAAAAGCAGCCTGAAATTCTGTTTCCATACCATTGGCATCCAAATCAATATCAGAATACATTGATTGAATATTCATTTGGTTTGGATTACCATTCATCTTGTCATTTTTAGCATCAAAGCCCCGCCCATTTTCAATAAGTGCATCTTTGAATATTTCCAATATAGTCCTGTAATTTTCAGCATTGACAGTAACTTCAAGGGTATCAATACCACCATCTGCACCATCAACAGTTCTTACTTTAACAGCCCCATATTGTGCAAGATTCCTTCTAAATTCACCAAGATTTGTTCCATCATAGTTCTTAATGACCAGGATTGTATTCCTTGCATCTTCCTGCATATTATTCATAAAATCAGAAACAATAGTGTTAATGCCATCCTGCAAGGTTTTTACCCTGTTTATAAGTGGAATTTCCTTATTGTTATATTTAAATGGTATCAATGGAACCTTTGACCAATTCCAATGTGTTTCTTTTCCTTCTTCATCAATTACAACCATATAACTTGAGGATGGATTTTCAACATCAGGAATTAAAACACCATCCTTTAATTCATATCTATGAATACCATTGGTGTCATAAACTTCAACCTTTTCAATAATTACTTCCTTATCACCTTCATAACCTTCTACTTCATAAATTCTTACTGCAAAATCCAATTCGGTATGTTCAGCATCTTTCCAAAATGGAAGTATTTCATAAGGTGGAAATTTTTTAAAGCATAATTCACCTTGCTCATTGTAATAAGGATGTAACCAACCAATACCACCGTTTAGTACATCTTCCCCCAAGTTCTTTAATGTTTTTTGGAATCGTTTATTAAATATTTTCTTTAATTCATCTTGATATTTTTTATTATCAGTATCAAAAGTTAATGGCTGCCCAAGTAAATAATTAACCTTTTGGTCAACCAATTTTGCATACTGATTATCCACAATTCTATTATTGGGAAGATTATCAACTTCTTGAAGTTCACCATTTTCACCAATAACAGTTCTTTTCCGATATAAAATATCATGTTCACCAAGGTAATATTTTTCCCCTGTAATCATTGCCATTCTTTTTGGTGAACTTTTAAATTTCTTGATTTCCTTTTCAAGGAATTGTGTATCAGTCATTATAGTTTTTGCACCTTCAGAAATTATATGGTTAATTTTCTTCATCACATTTCCAAGATTAAACACATTTTCACCCCTTTTCATGAACTAATAAAAATAAACCTTTGAACTAAATCAAAGGTTCTAATCAAAGCTAAATGTTTGACCTTTAATGAAATCTTCAAGTGCATATCTCATTGCATCCATCAAGTGGTTAAAGTCATCAATTGGCTTATTTACTTTCTTCCCAAATTTATCAGTATCCCAAGTGTAGTTTGATATTTCAGTCAAGAAATTCACACACTTTGGATGAATAACAATTTTGAAATCTTGAATGAAGTCAATTCCATTGTTCACACTGTCTTTTCCTTTTCTTGCTGCCCTTATATTAACAAGACCCAAGGTTCTTAATCTATCAATAGACTTTGGTTCAGCACTATCAGCACGAATTCTTTCTTTTCTGTAACCCATTTTGGTGATTTCTTCATAAATAGCTTCATTTGACATACCTTCCTGGTACATTTCATCAAATACATAAATCACCTTATTATTAAGGTCAACCATTCCACAAAATAGGGCAGAAGGGTCATTGGTATAACCAAAGTCAAGACCAAATGCTGACTTGATGCCCTTAATTTTCTTAATATCTTCTAAGTTGAATTCTTTTTCTTCCCAATTTTCAAATATAAGACCTTCAACAATACCCCATTCACCAAGACCTGCAACCCTGTATCTTCTTGGGTTGTTTTTCTTCATGGTTTCAAAGACTTTTCTGTCTGCTTCATCAAGGAATTCATTCATTAAGTAGTTGGTTGTCATTGCAAGAATATCAGGGTCAGGTGGTGCATCAAAGAACCTTTTCTTTATCCAATGATGTTCATTCCAGGGGTTAAAGGTCAATGTAATCTGTTTGAACAAACCATCATCAACCTGACCACGAATACTTTCATCCAGGATATTAAAATCATCTTCATTCATGATTTCATATGCTTCTTCAATCCACATCCAACACAATACACCCTTTTCAACTGTTATGGATGTAACTTTCAATGGGTCATCCAAACCCCTGAAATATATTTTCTGACCTGTGGGAATATAGGTCATTTCCAGTGGTGATTCTTTTATATCCCAATAATCTTGAACACATAACCTATTAATCGCCCATTTAAGTTCAGTAAAACATGAATCCTTTAATGTTCTGAATACTTTTCTGATGACCAATGTATTTGCATCAGGGTATTTCATCATATTAGTTACAATCCAAAGTGCAGTAGTTTTTGATTTCTTGGATGCCCTTGAACCTTTAACAACTCTATATCTACCTTTGAAATTCCAAAATTGGTTATAATGCTTACCAACAAGTTTTTTAAGTGAAATCCGCTTTTCTTTTTTCTTGATTTTAACCATATGAATCACCCTGAATTATTACATAATAAAAGTAACTCCTTTCTTCATCAGGCTTTGAAGGTATATTTGTTACTAATGTGTTATTAATCATCAAATTCATCATCCAAATCATTTTCATCATCCAGGTCATCAATTATTACAACTGGAATAGCACCTTCAACATTAACTTTATCAGTAAACATTCCATATCTTTTCCCAATCAATTCAGCAGCTTTTAATCTTTCCCTTTCATCAGGCAGCTTCATCATTCTTCTTGCATAAGAACATCCATCACCAGTTCCTTCAACTACCACAATTTCAGATAAAGATTCACCACGAAGAACGGAAGTGAGATACATCATGACTTCTTGGGCATCAGCAATTTTTTCATTATGAATTCTTTCAAGCTGTTCTTCAATATATTTTTTTACTTCAACATTCTTCAACAGTCTTTGCCCTTGACTATATGCTGTTTTTTCGCTATAGCCTGCACGAATAGCTGCCTGTGTAGCATTAGCATCAACCAAATATTCATCAGCAAACCTTTGCTGTTTTCTTGTAAGTTTAGCCATGAAATATCACCTTCCTTTCTCAAATTAAAAAAGAAGAATGTCCAGGCAGGAGGTAAACCCG
>ERZ795062.874-NODE-874-length-23016-cov-6.226079_pt1 | contig 23016 bp, 20 predicted proteins | sample MGYA00375146_ERZ795062 | MGnify/ENA primary metagenome ERZ795062 (study PRJEB30191, sample SAMN05720281) | activated sludge metagenome | isolation source: Anaerobic digester | place: USA | collected 2015-07-16 ... | reverse complement strand
TGAAGTCGCCGGAGACGTACTTTCAGGCGGCGTTTCGCGTGCAGTCGCCGTGGTCAATCAAGAACCCGAATGGCGACAACCCGAACGAGGAAGAAATCCTCAAGCCCGCGTGTTTCGTGTTCGACTTTGCGCCGACGCGGGCGCTGCGGCAACTCTCGGACTACGCGATTGGCCTTTCACCAAACGAGCTGAACCCGGAGAACGCGGTGCGGGAGTTGGTGGCGTTTTTGCCGGTGCTGGCCTACGACGGCGCCAACATGACGCAGATCGACGCAGGCGGCATCCTGGACATCGCGATGGCGGGCACCTCGGCCACGCTGCTCGCCCGCAAGTGGGAAAGCGCACTCCTGGTGAATGTGGACAACGACACGCTGCAACGCGTACTCGACAACCCCGAGGCGATGGCGGCGGTGGAGCGCATCGAGGGCTGGCGCGCGCTGGGCGACAACGTGATACAGACCATCATCAACAAGAGCGAAAAGGTCAAAGACCTCAAGAACAAGGCCAAGGAAAAAGACTTGACCGCGAAGCAGAAGGCCACGTTGACCGACGCCGAGAAGGAATTCCGCTCCAAGCGCAAGCTGGTGCAGGAAAAGCTCATCAAGTTCGCCACGCGCATCCCGGCGTTCATGTATCTCACGGACTTTCGCGAGAACACCTTGCGGGACGTCATCACCAAGCTGGAGCCAGAATTATTTCTGAGCGTGACCGGGCTCACGGTGAAGGATTTTCACCTGCTGGTGCAACTGAAAGTGTTCAACACCGAGCAGATGAATCAGGCGGTGTTTGCCTTCCGCCGCTACGAGGACGCGTCGCTCTCCTACACCGGCATCGAAAGTCACGCCGGGCTGTCGCGCTACGGGCTTTATGACACGGTGGTGGCGCGGGAGGCCGCCTGATTCGAGTTACAGCAAGGCGTCGCCGTTGGTCAGCGTCAGCACCCCAAGCACGGCAAAAATCAGTGCTGCAACAATGTGCACCGGCCGCACCGGGAGTTTCTCGGCGAGCCGGTGACCGATGAACACGGCGGGCGCGTTGGCCAGCATCATGCCGAGCGTGGTGCCGGCAACGACGGCGGTGAGGGACGCATATTTGGCCGCAAGGCCGACGGTGGCGATCTGCGTCTTGTCACCCATCTCGGCGAGGAAGAAGGCAATCACCGTGGTGCCGAAGACGCCAAATTTTGCGCCGCTGCCGGCGTTCGCCTCATCCTCGTCAATCTTGTCCGGCACCAGCATCCACGCGGCCATCGCGATGAAGCCGAGGCCGAGGATCCAGCGCATGGCATCCGGCCCGATCAGACGCATCAGCCACGCCCCAACGGCGCCGGCGAGTGCGTGATTGACCAGTGTCGCGACCAGAATGCCGAGCACAATCGGCCACGGCTTGCGGTACTTCGCGGCGAGGATGAAGGAAAGCAGCTGCGTCTTGTCGCCAATTTCAGCGAGCGCAACGATGCCAGTGGAGATGAGAAAGGCTTCCATGTGGAGTAATCCGGCGCCAGAAGATGAACCGATGACTGCACGGCATCCCCGGCGCAAGCGGAGGCTGTGCAGTCAAAGGTCTTGCCAGACGCAGAGCCAGGCCCCGCTGCCGCACGCGCCATGACCGGATGGTCAAGTGTGTTGACGCGTACCCCGCTCGCTGCGCCACGCTGGTGGCGCTGGTGGGCGGCTACTCCCCGATGACCAATGCATTTTACGCCGAACCGAAAGCGCATCAGCCCGGCGCGGCTGCATTGCTCAGGCGTCGTAGCGGATGCGATAGAGATTGTCAGCGCTCGCCGTCAGCACCGCGTTCTTCTGCGCGCTGCCCGGCGCGTTGATCGATTCGATCAGGCCGATCACGCTGAGCGCGACGGCGTCGATTTCGACGCGGGCGCTGCGACCTGTGGCCGGGTTGCTCACGTGCGCCACCGCGATCACGGTCGATGGCGACGATTGCGTTTCGATGCACTGCGCGGCGCAACGCGTCTGCCATTCGATGCCCTGCTCCATGCCAAGCCGCAGGGCATCGACGGACGGACCTGCTGCGTCCACATAGGCCATGGCCAGCGCTTGCCCGCTGCTGCCGATCACGCTCGCGACTTCGAGCCCGATGCGGCCGCCCAAGGCGTGCAGCAGATCACCGCTGACAGCTGGCGTAACCAGTTCATCACCCAATGCTGCAGCCATTGCGCCAGGCGCAGTGGCTAGCGCGGCAACGCTGGCGACGGCAACTCCGGCGCGCGCGCCGTTGAGCATGAAATCACGACGGGATTCAACAAAGGACATGGCGCAGCTCCTTGAGCGAAAGCGGTAGTTGCCGCAAAGAGCGTTGCGGCGGCGGGCAGGTAACGACGGGCCGATGCCGGTGGTTGACAGACAAGTCTGCTGCCCATATCCACGGTGCGGGGCCGTCGGAGCCGTTTGCCATAGCGCTGCCAATCGCAATTTGGCAATTTGGCCAGTTGACTCTCTTGGCGAATTGAGCAGAAGGCCTGAACTCCCGTTTGTCAGACAGGCAACTTTTCTCCATAAGGGCCGTTGCAAAAGGGCCAAAGACGATAAATCGCCATTGTTGACTTTCAATCGATTACTGCGCTGAGCCCTTTGCCAGTGGTCGTTTCACGAAAAAGCTGATGGGACGATCAGTCCACTTTGTGACGCGGTTGCTCTCACTCGAAGTCGTGGTGACAATGCCCTGCAGCGGTCGATACCGACTCGCGGACAACCAGGGGACACCATGATTGAAGTGAACGCAACACGCTGGCAACGCACATCACGGCCCCTGCGGCGATACGCGGCGGCAGTGCTGGCAAGCTGCACCGGACTGGCGCTGGCGCAGCAATTGGCGCCACCACCGATCCCCGCTCCCGCCAGCGCGCCGCACAATGTGATCCCCGCCGTCTGCCTGCAACCGCTGTCGGCGACCAACCTGCAAGGCGTTGCCAACTTCATCTGGTCGGCCTGCCCGCAATTGCTCAACTGGCCGCACGACAGCACACCGCGGATGACCGGGCCATCGCCCAGCGGCAAGGGCTCGGTGCACGGTTTTGTGCTCAATTACTACGCACCCTCTGTGTATGCCTGGCTCAAGGCCGGCAGGCCGGACGGCGGCATTCCGAGTGGCGCGCTGATCATCAAGCAGATGTACAACGACAACAACGGCCAGCCCGGTGCGGTGAACGGCTGGACCATCATCGTCAAGAAGAAGGACGCCTCCTACGACGGCTGGTTCTGGGGCTACGTTGATCCGCAGAAGCAGAACGGCGGCGACGGGCTTTACGGCGGCCAGTTCTACGACCCGAACTGCGTGGGTTGCCATGCGTCTGCCAGCACGCGCGAGTTGACCTTCTCTTCGCTGGTCAACATCACCGGCAACTTTGGCGGCACCGCAATGCCGCAACGCAACGGCCTTTCCGGCGGTTCGTTGCATGCGCGGGTGATGACGCTCGCCAGCGCCACCGATGCCGCCAAAGCAACAGCCACATCGGGGGGCGCAAGCAGCCTCGTTCCCGGCGCGCCGCCGGTGATCCCCACCGACATCCCGCCGCAAAGCGCGAGCAAGGTGATCGTCGGCGCCGCCGGGCCCACCGGCTTCGTCAGCTCCGACGTTTGCTCCGGTTGCCACGACGCCAGTAATCTCGCGTTCGGCATTCAGGCCAACATGACCTGGCCGCAGAACCTGCCGCCGTCGAAGTTCCCGACCACGCCGCTGCGCAACTTTTCACCCTTCGGCGAATGGGGCGCGTCGATGATGGGGCTCGCCGGCCGCGACCCGGTCTTTCAGGCGCAGCGCGAATCGGAAACGCTGACCTATCCCTCGGTCGCAAAGGAAATCGACAACACCTGCTACACCTGCCACGGCGTCATGGGCAAGCGGCAACTGCTGACCGACAAGCCGGACGCCCTCTTCACTCACGCCGACTTCATCGCCACCACTGGCCCCAACGCCACTTACGGCGCCCTCGGCCGCGACGGCATCTCCTGCCTCGCCTGCCACCGCATGACGCCCGAAGGTCTGGGCACGGAGGCGAGCTTCACCGGCAACTTCAAGGTGACGGACCCGAAGACGGTGTACGGTCCGTATCAGGACGTGGTGACCTTTCCGATGAAAAATTCGATCGGCATGACGCCCACACACGGCGCGGCGATCACCGATCCGGCGATGTGCGGCTCCTGCCATGTGGTCGAAACTGAAATCCTCGACAAGACCAAAACCTACACCCGCGAGAGCTTCTACAAGCAACCGAAATCGCACGAGCAGACCACCTACCTCGAATGGCTGAACAGCCGCTACCAGACCAAGGCGCCACCGGGGCCTGGCGCCACGCCGCAGACCTGCCAGCAGTGCCACATGCCGCGCACGATGGATGGACAGCAGATCACCACCAGGATCGCCAACATCCAGGACAACACCTACACCGACGCACAAGGCCAGCCGTTCCCGAACACTGCGCCGGCCGCCGACATCACGATGAAGCCGCGCAACGAGTTTGGCCGCCACACCTTCGTCGGGGCCAACGTCTTTGTGCTGGAAATGTTCAAGCAGTTCGCGCCGCAGCTCGGTCTCACTGTCAATGATCCCAACTACGACACCAGCACCTTCAAGTTTGTGCCGGCACTTGATCTGTCGATTCAGGAAACGACGAAGCAGGTGCAAAACGCGACTGCGAGCGTCGCCATCGTCGCCCAGCGACGCAGCGCCAGCGGCCTCGACGTGGACGTGCAGGTGGTCAACAAGACCGGTCACAAGTTTCCGTCGGGTGTCGGCTTCCGTCGTGCCTTCGTCGAGTTCACCGCGATGGATGCCACTGGCAAGGTGGTCTGGTCGTCCGGGCGCAGCACCGACAAGGGCGTACTGATCAACGATCAGGGACAGACGCTCACCACCGAGTTCAGCAAGACGCAATGGCAGCCGCACTGGCGCATCATCACCGGCAGCAATCAGGTGCAAACGTATGAGGTTCGCACCAAGGACCTGCAGGGCCTGCTCACCACCAGCTTCCTTGGCCTCGCAAAGTCGGTGAAGGACAACCGGCTGATGCCCGTCGGCTGGTCGCCAAACGGCGCCTACGCAAGCTGGACCGCCCCGATTGCAGTACCCGCCACCGGCAGCCCCGGCTACTACAACGGCAGCGGCAGCGACCTGATCACCTATCGCATGCCACCCGCCGTCGCCGTACAGGTGAAGACGGTGCGGGCAACGCTCAACTACCAGTCGATCCCGCCGTACTACCTGCAGGATCGCTTCACCATCGGTGGCAACAACCCGTCTACTGCGACGCTGCGCGCGCTGGTGCAATACGTCGACTACTCGAACACGGCGGCAAAGGGATGGAAGCTGCCGGTGGCGAGCGCGGCGGTTGCCATCCGCTAAATTCGGCGGATGATCATCACCATCCGCCAACGCTGGCTTGCCGCGCTCGCCCTGTTTGCGTTCGTGCTGCCAGCGTGCAGCGCGTGGGCGAAGGAGCCCGCGCTACTGCTCGCCAACGTGCTCGGGCCGCATGTCGATGTCACCCAGTATCTGGTCAGCGAAAAGTTCGATGGCGTGCGTGCAGTGTGGGATGGCAAGACATTGCGCTTCCGCAGTGGGCGCGACGTGCCTGCGCCGGCGTGGTGGCTGGCGAAACTGCCAGCGACGCCACTCGACGGCGAGCTGTGGCTCGCGCGCGGGAAGTTTGATGAGCTGTCCGGCATCGTTCGCACCTCACCGGCCGTCGATACCGACTGGCGGCGGGTTAACTATCTGATCTTCGAGTTACCGGATGAAGCCGGTGCCCTGGGAACGTTTGAACAGCGCTACAGCCGCATTCGGGAGGTTGTCGCCAAGGCTCAGTGGGCTTCGCTACAAGTGGTCGAACAAACCCGTGTGGCTGATCGCGCGGAGTTGAAGCGCCGGCTTGATCGCGTGGTGAAGGCCGGCGGTGAGGGCCTGATGCTGCATCTGGCCAATGCGCCTTATGTGACCGGCCGCAGCGACGTACTGCTCAAGCTGAAACCACTGCTCGATACCGAAGCCACCGTCGTCCGCCACATCCCGGGCAAAGGCCGCAACGCCGGGCGGCTGGGCGCGCTGGAAGTGCGCACCCGTGACGGTATCGTGTTCCGGCTGGGCACCGGTTTCAGCGATGCGCAGCGCGACAACCCGCCGCCGGTCGGCAGCCTGGTTACCTACACCTATCGCGACGTGACGCCCAGTGGCAAGCCACGCTTCGCGAGCTTCCTTCGTGTGCGCGACGATCCCTGAGCAGCGTCACTCCGCCGCGCAGAACGCGACGCCTTCATCTGCCCAGCCAAGTCGCGTCACCATGTCCTGATGTTGGGCGAGACTGGTCGAGAAGCGATGGTTGCCGTCATCCACGTAGCGCGGCGGCCCCTTGAAGGCGCGGTAAATCGGCGCCGTACCCGCAGGGCATTTGCCGGTGGCATCGGGTAGCACGGCGTAGCCCTCGACCCCTTCAAGAAACGGCTTCACCGGTTGCGGCTGATTGGTCGGGTTCAGCCCGCTCAGGATCAATTGGTCGCTGGCCAGCGCCGTGAAGAAGTGGGATCCGCGGGTGCCGCCACGCGCGACCTCGGCGAAATAATGGCGCTCCAGCGGCGACGTCCGCAAGTTCGGCGTGGCAAATACCCTGATCTCCTTGCCGGTGCGCGCCCAGGCCGGCACCTGGTCGAGTGCAGCCTTGTCACCGTCGCGCCCGGTCAGGAAGTAGTAGTCGAGACCGGCGTGGTAGTACTCGGTCAGCGCCCGGGCGACCTTCTGGCCAGCCGGCAACACATCCAGCGCCACCGAATTGCTGTTGACCGGGCAGCCCACCGCGAGCGGGTTGTAGACGTAGACCGGCAGGCGCCCCACAAACGGCAGGCTGGCGCGGGTAAGCGTGATCTTGAGCGTGTTGGCATCGACGTACTGCGGCGTCAGCAGCACACGATTGATCGACACCCGCGTCTCTGCCGAGAAGCCAGTGCCGCTGAGCGTCAGGGTTGACGTGGCCGCATCGTCGCCAAAGTTCGACGGCGTGATGCTGGTCAGTGTGAGCGCTACGGGCACCGTATTGAAGGTCGCCACAAACTCGGGCATCACGTCGCCGATGGTCGCACCGCTAGTCAATGCACGGCCCGAGGCGATCCCCGACCAGCCGAGAAAGTTGGCGCTAGTCACCCCAACCACCGGAGCCAGCGTGGCGCTGACCGTGCTGCCGTAGCGCACGTAACTGGCGGTGTCGCTCAGCGTCATGGTTGCTGCGCAGGACGGGATAACCTGACGATAAGTAACCCACTCCTTGTGCGCCCGTATGGTCACAGTACGCGAACCACCCGTCGGCATCGCCACTTCACCAGTCGCTGCGTTATCGAGACCGTCGATACCGTCGATCGCATAACGGCTGGACAGGGTCAGGGGCTGTGGTGTTGACGCGGTGACGCGCCAGGTGCCTGCCGTATCACGCAACAGGCGGGGCACGATGCCGCCGCTGGAACCACCGCCCGGCGGAGAAATGCTCGCCACCACGCCTTCGAGCTGGCCATCGGCCTGCACATCCACCGCAATGGAGTTGCCAGCGTGGAAGGCGGCGCCAATGGTGTTGTCCGGGGTTGGGAACAGCAGCAGCGATGCATCGGGGCGCACGCCGGTACCGCCGCCGAAGACATAGGCCGAGCCGCTCGCCGTGAAGTAGTTTTTGTAGCCGGGTGCAGCCACCGCACGAATATCGAAGATGCTGTATTGCGGGTAGAGATTGCTGGTGCCGCGCCACGGCGCCGCGCGGGGCGTGACCGTGACGGTGCCGCCGGTCTGCGTCGCAGCCGTGCTGCTCACTCGGGTCAGCCGCGAAAAGTTGGCAGTCAGCACGGTGGTCAAAGGAGCACTCACCGGCGCACCGAGCGTGCCATCGCCGGCGATCACCTGCCACGTCAACAGCCGCGATGGCGCAGCGCTCGCGTCCTGGCTCCAGCGCGCGAAGCCGAACGAAAAGTCGTTCTGCGTCTGCAGCTCGTCCGGCGCCCACAGGCGATGCACCGACCCGATCGGCCATTGAAAGGTGACCGGCGTGGTAACCCGCACGCCGTCGATGACCACATCGAGACCAGCCGGATGAGTGACCACGGTCGTGGCCATCGGCGCCGTGGCGTACAGTCGCGCGAGCGCATCAACGTCCGCCGTGGAATAGGTAACCCGGCTGCCGACATCAATGCCGGCCGGTCGGGTTTCCATCGTGATGAGGTCGGTGTAGGCGTTGAACCCAAAGCGGCTGTAGTGCATGATCGACGCGTAGTCGTAGCCATTCAGCGTGCGCGAATAGAAGGTCTGGTCGCTCTGCGAGCGCCACGTCGGTGGAATGCGGCTCAGCCGGGTCTCGATGAACGGCGCCGGATCAACGTCCTGCTGCACGTGCAGCAATCCCATTGCGTGCCCCATCTCGTGCAGCAACACGCCGGCCGGACAGGCTGGTTCGCCGACAATCGTCTGCCGCCCGCCAGCGCGGCCCAGCGCGCTGGCACATGAGCCGGCACCGGGTGACGCCAGATTGAACGCAACGTAGTCCGTCTCCGCTGCGCGCGGCACCCAGCGCACGATGCCGGCCAGCGCGCGGTTGGCCTCGGTGACGGCGGCAGCGATCGCGGCGTTGTCGCCCGCCTCGATGGTGTAGGGCACCTCGACAATGCCTGATGCGGCCTTGCGCCAAAGCCCCAGATCAGAGTCAACCGTCAGCGCCTTGATCGACTCTGTCACAGGAACCGTTACCCCGCCGGCGTTGGCCAATCGCTGGCGCAATGCCAGCGTGTCGGCTTTCACCCGCTCGGCACTACCAATAATGATGTCGCCTTCCACCACGGCATAGCCAGCACGCTCGACATAATTGACCCAGCGCCCGCGCCAATGCGCCTGCAATAGTTCGTCAGCGGTGGCAACACCGGTGGGCAGGATAGTCCCGATCAGTGCCGCTGCCATCAGCAGTCGCTTCATTCATGTCTCCGAAAGTTAAGGCGCGCCCGTAGTAGCGCAACACAGACAAGCTGCATTCTAGGAAGGGACGGCCATTCGGCGCCGCAGCTTGCAATCACCAAAGCGACTGACGGCAATCCGTGCCAATTTGTGCCATCGGGTGCAGCGCGACGTGGATGGAGCGCCACACCCGCACCGTGCTCATGATGCAGCGCAAAACACAACACGAGTTGGCCTACCTACAATGGGCTGGAGGGAAGCACTGAGCAAGTCTCCGCATCCCCATGAGTTGAGGACTTGCCCAGCGATTCCCTGTTGGCCGCAACAAGGGAGTCGTCATGAATACAGCGAGCAGCAAGATCCGCACCGTAGCCCTGGTGGGCCACGGTGCGGCCGGCAAAACCACGCTGGCCGAGAGCCTTCTCGCGGCCAGCGGCGCCATCAACAGTCGCGGAAGCGTCGAACGCGGCAACACCCTGCTTGACTTTGACCCACTGGAAAAGGAAATCGGCCATTCACTGCAGGCGGCGATGGCCAGCTTCCAGTGGACTGGCGCCCAGGTTCACCTGATCGACACACCGGGGTACCCCGATTTCATGGGCCAGGCGATCGGGGCGCTGGCGGCCGTGGATTGCGCGCTGCTGGTGGTCAACGCGCAAACCGGGATTGAGCTGGCCACCGAGCGCATGTTCAACCTCGCGGGCGACCGTGGCTTGTGCCGCATGATCGTCATCAACAAGATCGATGCCGACAACGTGGATCTCCCGGCGCTCGTCGCCAATGTCCGCGACCGCTTCGGCAAACAGTGCCTGCTGCTCGACTTGCCGGTACATCACGGACAAGAGGTCGTGGAGCTGCTCGGTCATGACAGCGGTGAGAGCGACTTTGCTTCCATAGCCGCCGCACACCGCGCACTGATTGACCAAATTGTCGAGGAAGACGAAGACCTGATGGCGCGCTACCTCGAAGACGGCACCGACCCGAGCCCCGAGGCGCTGCACGAACCGTTCGAGCGCGCGCTGCGGGCGGGGCACTTGATCCCCATCCTGTTCGTCTCCGCCCGCACCGGTGCCGGCATCCCGCAGTTGCTCGATGCCATCGCGAAGCTGGCGCCGAACCCGGCCGAAGGCAATCCGCCGCCGTTCTATCGCGGCGAGCCGGGGCAACCGCATGAATCGTTCTCCGCCGTGCCCGATGACAGCAAACATGTGCTGGCGCATGTGTTTCAAGTGATCGTGGACCCCTTCATGGGCAAGCTCGGCGTGTTCCGCGTGCACCAGGGGACGGTCCGCAAGGATTCACAGCTCTTTGTGGGCAGTGGCAAGCGCGCGTTCAAGGTGGCGCATCTCTATCGCCTGCACGGCAAGGATTACGTCGAGGTACCGCAACTGGTGCCCGGTGACATTGGCGCCGTGGCCAAGGTGGAGGAGATCGAGTTCGACTGCGTGCTGCACGACTCGCACGACGAAGATCACATCCATCTGCAGGCACTGGAATTTCCGCAACCGATGCAGGGGCTCGCGGTCGAGACCAGACGCAAGGGCGACGAGCAGCGGCTGTTTGACATCCTGCACAAGCTGGAGCTGGAAGACCCGTCGTTCCGGACCGAGCGGCACCCCACCACCAACGAGGTGGTGATTCGCGGTATCGGCGAGATGCACCTGCGCTCGAAGCTGGCCCGCATGCAACAGCAGTACAAGCTGGAACTTGACACCAGCCCGCCGCAGATCGCCTATCGCGAGACCATCACCGGCAACGCCGAGGGCCACTGCCGGCACAAAAAGCAGAGCGGCGGCGCGGGCCAGTTCGGCGAAGTGATGCTGCGCATCGAGCCGCTCCCGCGTGGCGCCGGCTTCGAGTTCGTCGATGTGGTCAAGGGCGGAGCGATCCCGAGCGTGTTCATGCCTGCCGTCGAGCGCGGCGTGCGGCAGGCGCTGGCGACGGGCGTGGTTGCCGGCTTTCCGCTGCAGGACATTCGGGTCACGGTCTACGACGGCAAGACGCATGCGGTGGACGGCAAGGAGATCGCCTTTGTCACCGCCGGCCGCAAAGCCACCATCGACGCCGTGCGCAAGGCCAGTCCGATCCTGCTGGAGCCGATGGTGACCGTCGAGGTGGTGGCGCCGGATGTATCGATGGGAGACCTGACCGGTGACCTCGCCGGGCGATGTGGCCATGTCACCGGCACCCAGACGCGGCTTGCCGGCACCGTATCCATCAGCGCGCTGGCCCCGCTGGCGGAGCTGGAGAACTACCAGGGCCGACTGAAATCGCTGACCGGTGGCAAGGGCGCTTACAGCATCGCATTCTCGCACTACGCCCAGGCGCCGGGTGCCGTGCAGCACGAACTGGCGAGCAAGTACAAGGCGGTGGACATCGACGACTGAAGCCACGTCGCGCCCCGGTCAGGCCCTGAAAAATCCGTGACGGCAATGACGGGTCAGGGCTAAACTCGCCCCGCATTTGCCACTGTCGATAGCGCAGCCTCTCTGCGCTACCGCAGCAACATCGGATGGAGCAGCGTGAATTCACCCAATCGGATCCTGCGCGACCTGGTACCTGACGGCTCGCGCGTGGCGGCTGGCGTTGTCGCGCTGCTGATCATCGTCGCTACCGTGCTGCTGCTGCCGGTCGCTGAACAACCGCTCGGCGAAGTCAAGCCGTTTCTGCCGATGTTTGCCACCACCGTGGTGATCACCGAGTACCTGACGGCGTACATGCTCTACACGCACTTCCGTTCGTCCCGCATGGCCTATCTCGCCGCACTGGCGAGCGCCTCGGTGTTTGTGGCGATCATGGCGGCGGTGCAGGTGCTCATCTTTCCGGGCGTGTTTTCGGAGACGGGCCTGCTCGGCGCCGGCGCGCAAAGCGCGGTGTGGATCTGGACGTTCTGGCACGGCGGCTATCCGTTCTTCGTGTTGCTGGCGCTGTTGCTGCTGACGCCGGCGGTGGCACGGCGCCGCGCCGGCGTCCTGTCTGGCTGGGCGCATGCCGAGCTGGCGCTTGCGGCAGGTGCCGCGATCACGCTGGCAACATTGGCGGTTGCTGATGGTGGCCAGCTGCCGCCACTGATCGACGGCGCGGCCTACACGCGGCTGATTCACTCCCCGGCTGCGCCCGTGGTGCTGGGCATCAATGTGCTGGCGCTGCTCGCCTGTCTCGCCATCACGCGGCTGCGGGACCTGCTGAGCGCCTGGCTTGCGGTGGCGCTGCTCGCCAGCCTTGCTGATGTCGCGCTGACACTGGTCGCCGGCGCCCGCTACAGCGCCGGCTGGTACGCCGCACGCTGCCTGAGCATGGTGTCGTCGTCAGTGGTGCTGGGCGTGCTGGTGTGGCAAACGTCAAACCTCTATCGCCAGCTTGCACGTGCCCACGAAGCACTGGCGGAACGCGCGGTTCGGGATGCGCTGACCGGCGCCCATAACCGCGGCCATTTCATCGACCAGTTTCCGCGTGACCTGCGCCGTGCCTCGCGGGAGCGCCTGCCACTGGCAGTCCTGATGGTCGATATCGATTACTTCAAGGCCTATAACGACATGTACGGCCATCAGAAGGGTGACGAGTGCCTGCGCGCCGTGGCGCACGCCATGCAGCGCGTGCTGCGCCGGCCTGGCGACTATCTGGCGCGCTACGGTGGCGAAGAGTTTGTGGTGGTGCTGCCGAACACCGATACCAGCGGCGCCCTGCATGTGGCGGCCGCTGTCCGTGAGGCAGTCGCCGCGCTGGCGATCGTCGGCGCGCAGGCTGCCGATCGCAATGTCACCATCAGTATCGGCATTGCCACCTTCAACCCCGACTTCGACACTTTTGATGCCGACGTGTTGGTACGCCGTGCCGACGATGCGCTCTATCGGGCCAAGCGTGAAGGGCGCGACCGCGCCGAGCTGTTCGACAGCAAGCGGCCGGATTTGATCACCGAGCTGCGCGATCCATAGTCACCGTGCCAGCTCAATCCGGCCGGTCGTCGCCCACCCCGCCATCGGGCTGCACAGTCGGCGCATCGCGCCCCCTTTTTCTACGCTTCAACCTGCTGTTTCAGCGCAGCGAGCCCGGCGTCAAATTCGCGCGCCATCATCTTGTCCATATTGAGCACCGTGCTGATCAGCTTCATCAGGTAAGTAGTATTGCCCTCCATCGCCCAGCTCACGCGGGTGCCGCCGCCTTCAGGCGTCAGGGTAAACGCCACCTGATTGTCAGCAGCGAACGGCGCCTGCATCAGCAGGTGCATGTGCACATAGTCGCTGGCGCGGCTGTCAGTGATTTCCACCGAGCCAGTACCGACATCCTTATTGCCGACAAAGGCATAGCGGGCGCCAACGCCGGCGGCCGGGCCGCTGAGCTCACCACGGATGTTGGGGTCTTTCTTGACGAACGGGTTCCAGGTCAGCGATGCCGCCATATCGTTGATCAGCGGAAATATTTTCTCTGCCGGCGCATTGATCAGCAGTGAACGCTCAAAGCGGCCACGGTCCGGTTTCGAATTGACGTACAACAGGAAGGCGACGATCAGCATGCATAGCGCGACGATCCAGGGTGTCAGTGGCATGTTGGGCTCCTTGCAAACTACAGCGTGGCGGCCAGCGCGGCCATCTGTTCGGCGACTTTGCCCCAGCCTTCGTGGAAGCCCATCGCCTCATGAGCGGCGCTGTCCTCTGCGCTCCAGTGCAGCGCACGCGCCGTGTAGCGCGTCTTTCCGCCTTCGTCCTCGAAGGTGATGATGCCGGTGAAGAACGGTTTGCCGGACGGCACCCAGGCCGACGTATACGCGTCGGTGAACACGATCTTGCGGTTCGGGATCACTTCCAGATACACGCCACGATTGGGCATCTGGGTCCCGTCCGGCCCCTGCATCACGATGTAACTCGCACCACCGGGCCGCACATCGGTCTCGACGTGCACGGTCTTCCACGGCGGTGGTGTAAACCATTGCACCATCAGCGCCGGCTCGGTCCAGCAGCGATAGAGTTTTTCGGCAGGCACGTCGAACACTCGGGTGATCGACAGCTCGTGCGAGCCGTTCGCATCGGTAAAGCAGTTCTGGGTGTCGTCGGACATGGTGGACTCCGTTTTGAAATTGGGCGTTGCAGCGGACCTGCGCGCGGCCAGATTTGTTCAGGCCCGGTTGACGATCTGGAAGCCGCCGAAAATCATGCGCTTGCCATCAAAGGGCATCTGGTGCTGCTCCGGCTGAAAGCGGGCATCCGTCTGCATCTTGCCCCACGCTTCGTCGCGCACGCCGCGCGATGGCCAGGTGATCCAGCCATAAGCGATGGATTCGTCAGGCTCGCGCTTGACCGCCATGGTGAACGAGGTCAGTTTGCCCTCCGGCACATCGTCGCCCCAGCAGTCGACGACCTCGAGCGCACCGTACTCGCGGAAGATCGTGCCGAACTTCTTTGCATAGTCGATGTAGGCCTGCTTGTTCTGGTTGTTGACGGCACAGACAAAGCCGTCAACGTACGTGGAATCGGTCATGACTGTTGTTCCTCAAATGTTGTGAACGTGCCGGTCAAAGTCGATGTCATTGCGCGTTGCTGGCGGCCGTGCGCAGCGTGGGTTGCTGCGCGCAGAGGCCATCCGGCGCCCCGAGCAGGGTGGCGATGTAAGTGCGCAGTTGAGCAATGCATTGCGCGGCGATGGCAGCACTGCCCTGCGCCTTGGCAAGAATGAAGGCGCCCTGGATCACTGCCTGGGTGTAGAGCGCGACCATCTCCGGGTCCCAGTCGGCGTCGGCGGCGTACTGCGCCTTTGCCGCAGCCAGATGAACCGCCACCGTGTGTGCGTGCGACGCAATGCCGGCGTTGCAGGCATCACGCACGCGCGGATGCGTGTCGAAGGTCTCCTGCACCATGGTGCCCAGCAGACAGGTGAAATCGGGCAATTCGCCCTGCAGCAGCTCGGCGCGCAGATCGATATAGGCAAGCACGCGATCACGCGGGTCGGGCAGCGTCTGGTATGCCGACTGCGCAAACAGGCCGCCCGTCATCGTGTTCCAGTGCTCGACAGCGGCGAGAGCAAGGTCTTCCTTGCTTTTGAAGTAGTGGAAGAAGCTGCCCTTGGTCACCCCGGCTTCGGTACAAATGTCGTCAACCGTGGACGCCGAGTAACCCTTGCTGCGAATGACATGCAATGCGGCGTCCAGCAGCCGGGAACGGACGTTGAGTGCGGCGGCGTTCATGGTTGGATGCGGTGTGCGCCGGTCAGTTTGGCTATCAGCATGGTCAGTCGGGAATCACCGGTTCCACCAGTTGCGCCAACTGGACGAGCGACTCCTGCCAGCCGAGGTAGCACATCTCGACGGGAATCACTTCCGGAATGCCGGTCTGGACGATGTCGATCTCGGTGCCGCAAAGCACTGTCTTGAGATTGATCGTCGTTTCCATTTCACCCGGCAAACCTGGATCATCAAACTTGTCGGAGTAGCGGATGCGCGCGTCCGGCACCAGTTCACGATACTCCCCGCCAAAGGAGTGGCCCTTGCCCGACGAGAAGTTGTGGAACGACATGCGAAAGCCACCGCCAACGCGGGCGTCCAGGTGATGCACCGTGCACGTGAAGCCGAACGGCGGCAGCCACTTGACGACCGCGTCCGCGGTCAGGACGGCGCGATAGACGCGATCGGGCGTGGCCCGCAACACGCGGTGCAGGCGGACGGTTCCTGTTGCCATGATGATCTCTCCCCTTCGACTGTCAATGATTGAGCTGACCGGCGATTGATTCGCTTCCGAGGCTTCGTCCGTCGCGTCGTCGTGCGGCCGCGGCGCACTATTTCGCGCCATCCTGCGACAACGCGTCGTCAGCATACCAACCAGTTGGTATATGCGCAATAGGAAGATCCAACCGCATTCAACATTTCTGCAAAAACGCCATTCAGTCAGGGCTTTGGTGATGATTTGCTTGAAAGTCGACTTTGCGAACAATATTGCGTCAAGCCCTTATTCAATGGCACTTATTTCGAAAAGCTGATACCTACCCAAAACGAAGCCACCAGTACCCAGAGTTGTTCCCGGCGCGAATGTTTTGATTCGGATCAACCCGGCATCACTTTTGCGCGGCAGCGAGCAATAATCGCGCTTCGATCGAAAGGAGAGTGCAATGGCCCGATTGAACGTGAACGGCAAGCCGCTGGAGTATTCAGCGGATGAGGGAACCCCGCTCTTGTGGGTGCTGCGTGAACAACTGGGCCTGACCGGCACCAAATATGGCTGCGGCGTCGCGCAATGCGGCGCCTGCACGGTGCACATTGATGGAGTCGCCGTGCGCTCATGTGCCATGCCCGCCGCTGCAGTGAAGGCAACACAAAAGATCACTACCATCGAGGGCCTGAGCCCCAATGGTTCACACCCAATCCAGAAGGCGTGGCAGGCGCTCGACGTGCCGCAGTGCGGTTTCTGCCAGTCTGGCATGATCATGGCGGCTACTGCGCTGCTGAAGGACAAGCCGAACCCCACCGACAAGGACATCGATGACGCGATGACCAACATCTGCCGTTGCGGCACCTACAACCGCGTCCGCGCCGCGATTCATGTCGCCGCGAAAGAGATGGCCGCTGCGAAGAGCGGCGGCAAGATGCACTCGAAAGCAGAGCTCGGCAAGACCTCGCTCAACATTGAGCACGTGGAAGGAGCCAAGGCATGAATTCCCCCACTCGCAAATCCGCATCCACGGCCGCTGGCGCGCCCGCCCGCGTGAGCCGTCGCAACTTCCTCAAGCAGAGCGCCGGCGCCACCGGCGGTCTGGTGCTCGGCTTCCATCTGCCACTGATGGGCCAGCAGGCGCTCGCGCAGGGTGCCGCAGCAGCCACCATGCCGCCCGAGATCAACGCCTGGGTGGTGATACAGCCCGATGATCGCGTGGTGATCCGCATCGCCCGCTCCGAGATGGGTCAGGGCACGCTCACCGGCCTCGCGCAGCTCGTTGCCGAAGAGCTGGAATGTGACTGGGCAAAGGTCACCACCGAATACCCGACACCGGGCCAGAACCTCAAGCGCGAGCGCGTGTGGGGAGACTTTTCCACCGGCGGCAGTCGCGGCATCCGGCAATCGCACGACTACGTGCGCAAGGGCGGCGCCGCCGCACGCATGGCGCTGATGCAGGCGGCCGCCGACGGCTGGAAAGTGCCGGTTGCGGAATGCAGCGTCAGCAAGGGCGTTATCACCCACGGCCCCAGCAAACGCAGCACGACGTACGGCAAGGTTGCCGTCGCTGCGTCCAGGCTGCCGCAGCCGAAGGACGTCACACTGAAGCCGGCAAAGGACTGGAAGATCGCCGGCAAGCGCATTGCGCGGCTGGATACTGTTGACAAAACCACCGGCAAGCAGGTCTACGGCATGGACCTCAAGCTGCCCGGCATGCTCAACGCCGCGATGACCGACTGCCCGATCTTCGGCGGCAAGGTGAAGAGCTTCGACGAAGCGACCGTGATGAAGCGCCCCGGCGTCAAGAAAGTGGTGCGCGTCGGTGACAGTGGCGTCGCCGTGATCGCCGACACCTGGTGGCGCGCCAAAACCGCGCTCGATGCGCTCAAGGTCGAATGGGACCCAGGCCCCAACGCCAAGGCCAGCAGCGAAGCGTTCGCCGAGGTGCTCAATGAAGCGCTGGAAAGCACCGACGCCGTCATCGGCAATGACGTCGGCAACGCGGTCAGCGCCATTGACAATGCGGCGCGACGCATTGAGGCGGTGTACAGCTACCCGCATCAGAACCATGCCTGCATGGAAGTGATGAACGCCACCGTAAAGTGGACGCCGGAGCGCTGCGAAGTGTGGGCACCCACGCAGAACGGCGAGGCGGCGCTGGCGGCCACGGCGGAGGCTGCCGGCCTCAAGCCGGCGCAATGCGAGGTCTACAAGATTCATCTCGGCGGCGGCTTTGGCCGTCGCGGCGGCACCGACTATGTACGCAAGGCGGTGCTGATCGCGAAGGAAATGCCGGGCGTGCCGATCAAGATGCTGTGGTCGCGCGAAGAGGACATGGCGCAAGGCCGCTTCCATCCGGTCACCCAGTGCAAACTGGTCGCCGGGCTCGACGACAAGGGCGAAATTGCCGGGCTGCACATGCGCATTGCCGGGCAGTCAATCCTCGCCACGGTGAACCCGCAGATGATTCGCGACGGCAAGGACCCGGTCGTCTTCCAGGGCCTCAATCCTCCCGGCCCTGAAGCGTCAATCGGCTACACCTTCCCGGCGCTGCGCGTGGATCACGCGATGCGCAACCCCTCGGTGCCTGCCGGCTTCTGGCGCGGCGTGAACCTGAACCAGAACACGATCTACCTCGAGTGTTTCATCGACGAGATCGCGCATGCCACCCAGCAGGACCCGCTCGCCCTGCGTCGCAAACTGATGGCAAAGAGTCCCAAGCACCTCGCAGTGCTCAATGCCGTTGCGGCGAAGATTGGCTATGACAAACCCGCGCCCGCAGGCGTCTTCCGGGGCATCGCGCAGACAATGGGCTTTGGCTCCTATGTCGCCGCGATTGCCGAAGTGTCGGTTGGCAAGGGGGGTGAACTCACCATTCACCGCATCGTGGCCGGCACCGACTGCGGCAACGCCGTGAACCCGCAGCAGATCGAGGCGCAGGTCGAGGGCTCATTCGTCTACGGCCTGTCGGCGGCGCTGTATCAGGAGTGCACCGTGAAGGACGGTCGCATCGAGCAGACCAACTTCCACAACTATCCGAGCCTGAAGATGGCGCAGATGCCGAAAGTGGAGACCGTGCTGGTGCCGTCGGGTGACTTCTGGGGTGGGGTTGGTGAGCCGACCATTGCCGTAGCCGCGCCGGCGGTGCTCAACGCGATCTTCGCAGCGACCGGCAAGCGCATCCGCAACCTGCCGCTGAAGGATCAATTGAGCAAGGCCTAGGCACTCTTGCGGTCATTCAGTGGAGTCTTGCCTGACATGACACCTGTCGCGCTTCGTCTCGGCGTGCCGATGGTGGCCGCTGCCGCGCTCGCGCTGACCGGAGCGGGCGGCGCGATGGCTGCTGCTCCGGCCACTGCCGGCACCGCTACGGCTGGCGAGGATGGACTGCTGGAGCCGCTGACAGCGACCGCTGGCAGCGCCGAACGCGGGCGCGCACTGGTGGCCCAGCGGCAGCTAAGTCAGTGCCTGCTTTGCCATCAGGCGCCGCTGGAGGTGCCGTTTCAGGGGGATATCTCGACCAACCTCGCCGGCGCTGGCGCGCGCTGGACGGCGGCGCAACTGCGTCAGCGACTGGTGAACCCGCGCCGGCAAAACCCGGCTTCCATCATGCCAGCCTATTTTGAGACCGCGCCACGGAATCGCGTCGGTGCTGCGTGGCGCGACAAGACTATCCTCGATGCACAGCAGATCGAGGACGTGGTTGCCTGGCTGCAAACACTGCGATGAACCGCCGCACCCTGCTCGGAGCCAGCGCCGCCGGCACGCTGCTGATCGCAATGCGGTCGCTGGCGGCAAATATTGTCGTTTCACCCATCCTCAGCGAACTCGCCCGCGCCTACGCAGGCCCTGGTGCCGCGCTACGCGAAGGGCGCGTGAAATTTGACATTACACCGCTGGTCGAAAACGGCAACAGCGTTCCCGTAGAGGTGACGGTAGACAGCCCGATGACCACCGCGCAGCACGTCACCGGTATCGCCATCTTCAACGAGAAAAATCCGCAGAACGATGTCGCCGTATTTGAACTGACGCCTCTCTGCGGGCGCGCACGTGTGGCCACGCGAATCCGCCTGGCTACGTCGCAGCAGCTGATTGCCGTGGCCAAAATGAATGACGGCAGTTGCTGGACGCACACCGTGGAAGTAATCGTCACCACCGCTTCGTGCGTGGAGGAGTAGCAGCGGTGGCCAGTGCACTCATCACCATGCCCAAGGCGGCCCGTGCCGGCGACGTGATAGAGGTACGCGCCCTGGTGCAGCACGCGATGGAGACAGGCTACCGCCGCTCATCGGAAGGGGCACTGCTGCCGCGCGACCTGATCCGCCGCTTCACCTGCAGTTTCGTCGAGGGCACGGGTCAGTCGGTGAGCACCAGCGACGGTTCAAGCAAGCCGGGCAGCCGTCTGGTCTTTGCTGCCACGCTGCATGCTGCCGTTGCCGCCAATCCCTATTTCGCTTTTCACTTCCGGGCGGAAAGAAGCGGCACGCTGATTTTCATCTGGACGGGTGACAATGGTTTCGCCCACCGCGAACAGGTGAATCTGCTCGTCACGTGAGGGCCTATCGTTCGCCAATGCGGCTTGCTCTCGCAATAGCGGCGCTGGTCATCGCGCTCACATCAGCCGCCGAGCCCCGCAAATCTGGCATCGACTACGCATCCGCTGCAACGCAGACGCTGCAAAAGGACGACGCGCAGAACCCCGGCATGTTGTGGGTGAAGGACGGACAGGCTCGATGGACCGAGCGCACCGGTGCTGCCAACAAGGCCTGCGCCGACTGTCACGGCGAGATCGCGAAGATGCGTGGTGTTGCAGTGCGCTATCCTGCGATGGCAGCACCTTCAGCCGCAACAGCGTCGGCAACCAGCACGCAACGCGTCATCAACCTGGCACAGCAGATCAACCAGTGTCGCGTCGAGCGGCAACAGGCCAGCGCGTGGCCCGCAGAAAACGCGTCATTGCTGGGGCTCGAAGCGGCACTGGCGTTCGAAAGCCGCACGCTACCCATTGCGCCGCCGGTGCAGCCCTTGCTGGCAGCGGCGCAGGCGCGCGGCGAAGCGCTCTACCGCCAGCGCATAGGGCAGATGGATCTGAGCTGTCGCGACTGCCACGACGGACTGGCTGGCAAGCGTCTGGGCGGCAACATTATTCCGCAAGGGCACCCGACCGGATATCCGATCTACCGCCTTGAATGGCAGGCAGTGGGCAGCCTGCAACGCCGTCTGCGCGGCTGCATGACAGCGGTGCGTGCCGAACCCTACCCATACGGCAGCAGCGAACTCCTCGATCTGGAGGCTTATCTGATGAAGCGTGCGGCCGGAATGCCGCTGGAGACACCGGGGGTTCGACCCTGACACTCGCGCTGCGGCCCGGTGATTTCCGTCAAGCCAGCCGACTCCCGCTGCAGGACATCGCCACTCCTTTTGCTTTGGATGTCGCTTCGGCGGGGTGAACTCCGTCTAAAGAAATTACGCGTTCGCCCGCCATCCAAAACATCAAAGTATCACGCTGCCATGAGATTTCGAGAAAAATTCTTCCATTCAGTTTGCCGCGTATTTTTCGCCGCCACAGTCACTGCGGCGTTGACCGTCACGTCCGCCGCCGCTGCGGTCGATTCAGCAAAGCCGGCAATCCAGCTCGCGGCTGGCGAGAAGATGGCGCACAAGGTAGTCGCCGGTGCACTCGGCCCATGGCAGCAGGCAAGTGTGTGGTTGACTCAGTCGGACACGATTGATGACGGTCCGTACAGCGGCCGTGTAGCAGGCGCGGACGGCAGCGTTCACCCGTTGCCACCGCCGGACGAGCCGGAGTCAGCTTTCATGATGAAGGTACGCGCGGTGATGTTCCGAAACGTTGACCAGGATTCATCGAAAGAGCTGATCGTCCTGTTTTCGGCCGTGCGGATCGGGCCGCAGCAGACACCCTACTACGCCGCCTGCGTATACAAGTGGACCGGCACCGCCTTTGTCCGCATGACGGACGTCGAGTCCAGGCTCCGCGGCGCTCGAACCGCTGCTGACGTGACGCAGCGGCTAGCCGTGAAACCCGCCACGCGTGGGGCGGTTAAATGACATTCGCGGTGGGCGCCCTGTTCAGCGCTGTCGAATCGAACAACTACCGCATGCTGTGGACGATGATGCATGCGATGACTATGGACGAATTGGTGAAGGCCGGCACCGCCGTCGGACCACAGCGCCTTCGCGAACTACTGTTCCGATTTGTCGGGAAATCACGGAAGCCGTCGCAACTTGCCTCTTCTGCGCCAGCAGTGTCTTCCGCCACGGCCAACCTCGAAGCAGTCATTCCCGAGCTACTCGCAGAGGCGTTTGCTGACAAGACGTTTCTTCCGGCGTCTCGTGGCGAAGCGATAACCAGGGAAATTCGCCAGTTATTGCGGACCGTGCACAATCAGCGCGCTGCCTCGCCGCAGATCGTGCTCTATCGCGACGTGACGCATACGCTGCCCTCGCCGAATTTCTGCCCGGCGCCATTGACTGACGCAAATTTCGCTGACGTCGCAAGCCGAAATGGCATCTGCGTGGCGGCGATCAAAGCAGTGGCGCAAGTCGAATCGGGCGGCCGAAGCGGATTTGACGACCAATACCGCGCCAAGATACTTTTTGAAGCGCACCACTTTCGCAAGCACACCGCCAAAAGGTTCGACCTGAGCCACCCTCATCTTTCGTGTCGGCGGGCGTCCGCGAAGAAGTACTACTCGTGGAATCAGTACAGTCGTTTATTCGAAGCGATGGTACTCGACCCCGTCGCAGCCATCAAAGCCTGCTCGTGGGGGAAGTTTCAGGTTTTGGGCTCCAATCACAACGGTTGGCCCGATCCGGTGTCATTCGCTCGCGCGATGCAGGAATCAGAAAACAATCACCTGAAGTCGTTTGAGGCCTACTGCGTCACGAACGGGCTGATCGTGCATCTGAAAAACAAAGCATGGGCCAAGTTCGCTGAAGGCTATAACGGCAAGAACTACAAGGACTTCGACTACGACACCAAGATCGCCAAGGCATACGCGAAGTACGGCGGTACCTAACGCGCCAGCTCCGGGCCAAGGGTGACATCGAGCGCGACAAGACCAGCGCGCAACTGCATGTAAGCGGCGTCAACGACGTCCGGTGTTCCCTTCACGCCGAGGTCAATGTGCTTGCCGTACTGCGGGTGATCAACGCTTGGCAAACTGAACACCTTCACGCCCGGATGATCGCGCTCCACCGCCTCCATCAGCGGCGTCAGTGTTGCCTCCATCGCGCCGAACACGATCACCGATTTTTCGACGTAGGCGTCACGACGATGCAGGTGCGCGTATTTCGTATCGAGCAAGCCCTCAATCATCGGCCACGCCATCACCGGGAAGCCTGGTACGAAGTGCACGTCGCCCACCGAGAAGCCTGGGATCTTGTTGTAAGGGTTCGGAATAATCTCGGCGCCGTCGGGGAACAC
>ERZ795062.868-NODE-868-length-23067-cov-5.327829_pt1 | contig 23067 bp, 10 predicted proteins | sample MGYA00375146_ERZ795062 | MGnify/ENA primary metagenome ERZ795062 (study PRJEB30191, sample SAMN05720281) | activated sludge metagenome | isolation source: Anaerobic digester | place: USA | collected 2015-07-16 ... | reverse complement strand
CTATTCAAACTAAATTGAACTTAAGGGAATTATTGCAGGATAAATATTTGAAAGAATTAATAATTACCCCTAAAGCCTTTGATGCATTAGTAGATACTGTAATATTTATAGTAAAAAATCAGAGCAAGAAAAGTATAGATTACAGCTTTGAATTTATCGATGCATCAAATGGGACAGTAAATGATTTTTTAGATTTAAAAAGTTCTAATAACATTAACAGATATAATCCAAACATTAAATTATATAGAAACAATCTGATGAAAGTGTTTTTTAAACCGGATAATATTAATATGCAAATATACCAAAAACATATTCCAAAAGTAAAAAGATTGTATAACAAGTGGTGGGATAAAATTGACAATAGTAGAAAGATAAGACAAAATGTAGAAGTACTTGATTCATATAGAAAAAGCCTTAAATCCGGAGTTATAACTCTTTTAGGATTAATAACTGAAGGAGGGCAGGGATTAGCTACTGGTGATAATGGGAAATTTGTAGGAGTAATTGAAGGATCCAAAATTGCTGATCGTATTAAAATTCAGAGGGTAGATAAGTTCTATAATTCCATAATAAAAGATGAAGAAAGAAAACAAGAAGTTTCTAAATGGGATTCTAAATATAAAAACATAGAAACAAAAAATGGTGTTGAAAGATTGTTTAATACAATTGGAGAAAATGAAATAAGACATTTATTCGATAAATGTAAAGAAAAGTTTGGTAGAAATATATTTGGAAGAGGTTTTATATTTAGAATAATATCAGAGGAAGAAATAGCTGACGTATCTAAACTTTCCAAAGAAGAAATAGAAAATGGGATTGATGATAACAAAAGGGTATATGTTCCCTATGATAAAGGGGACAAAGATGGCAACAGGTGGTATTTGGAGACCCCGTATTATTTAAATTGGAGTAGAGAGGCTGTAGAATTTTTAGTTAGTAACTCTGGTAAAAGCGGAGGTGGTATGCCAGTTGTTAGGAATAAGGATTATTACTTTAGGGAAGGATTTTGTTGGACTGATGTAAATTCAATCTATTTAAAAGCACGAGTTAAATCAAAAAGTGTATACGATGTACTTAGCATGAGTTTGTTTAGTATGATAGATGAAAATAAAATAACTGAAAAATATATAGTGGCGTTAATTAATTCTAAATTTATGAGTGAGTTTGTACAGGAGTTTTTAAATGGGACTTCTCATTTTCAAATTAATGATGCAAGAAAAATTCCTATAATTATTCCTAATAAAAAGCAATTATCATTTGTTAATAATCTAGTTGATGATGCAATAGAAATAAAAAAACTACAGTTTTCTGAGCAAATTTCTTATGAAAAAGCAGAAGAAGAGCTTGACGAAATTCAAAATAAAATAGATAAGTTTGTATATGATCTCTATGATATAAAATTAGAGTAGTGGAGGTGTTAGTTTGATTACTATACCTGAAATTATTGACAATAGGGAAGTGCTTTTAAAAGATGTTATAAATACTTTAATTAAAAATACAACAGACGCTAAGATTGCTGCAGGATATTTTTATTTGAGTGGTTTTGAAATAATTAGAGAAAATATTAGACCAGATTCGAATATTGATATAATAATAGGTGCTGAAACTGATGAGGTAACAGCTATGACAATACAGGAGGGATATGAAAAAAGGCAGGAGGAAATTAAAAATAAAATAGTTAATAAGATGACAGAATCTATAGAATATACCACTGATGATGCAAGAGAAGGGATAAATACATTATCTCAATTAATAAAACAAGGTAATATTAATGTAAAAATATATACTAAGGAAAAATTTCATTCAAAAGCCTATATATTTGATGTTGAATATGATAATAGTGCTATTAAAGATAGTTATGCAATAATAGGCTCTAGTAATTTTACTCGAAGAGGATTAGGAGCAGAAAATGAAGGGGATAGTAATACTGAGTTAAATGCAGTTTTGAGGCAACCTTCAGCTATTAATGAAGTAAAAAAATGGTTTGATAATATTTGGAACGAATCTGAAGATTTTAATATAGAATTATTAAATATAATAGATAATAATTTTAGGTTTGAAAAGTTAGAATATACTCCATTCGATATTATATTAAAGTCACTATATGAGTTGTATAAAAACGATGAGATATATAAAATTTTGAGCAAACTAAATTTAGATGAACTAGCAGAGTTTCAACAATTTGCAGTATATAGAGCTATTTCTATATTAAATAACTATGATGGTGTAATAATTGCTGATAGTGTGGGATTAGGGAAAACATATATAGCTAAAGGATTATTACAGTATTTTGCTAATTTGGATAAAAATATATTGATTATTTACCCTGCTTCATTAAGAAGTATGTGGAAAAATGAAACTAAAGAAATAGACATAAATATAATGATTATTAGTCAAGAAAGCATAGGAATGTATGGATTGAGTGACAAAATTACAAAGGATGTTGATGTAATTATTATTGATGAAGCCCATAATTTTAGAAATCAAAATGCTAATAGATTTAAAGAATTAGTTAAACATACTATGGGAAAAAAAGTAGTTCAGTTGACAGCAACTCCTGTTAATAATTCAATATTTGATTTATATAATATAATGACTTTATTTATTAAGGAAGATGAATTTAAAGGTAAATATGGTATACATAATGTAAGAAATGTATTTAATAATTATCCTGATGAAAAAGATCAAGTGGATAATATATTAAGCGAAATAATGATTAAAAGAAGTAGGAACTTTATTAAGAAAAAATATGGCAGAGATGGTGGATTGATAGTAAATGGTACCAAACTTAGATTTCCTAAAAGACATATTAAGACTATAGATTATTCTATTACTAGTGTATATGGCGAAAATCTTTATGATAATATAGCTAAAAGATTAGAAAACTTATATTTACCAGTTATTAGTGAAGAAAAGCTTACTTCTCAGCAAATTGCTTTAATTATTGGATTAGTGAGGAAAACTTTCTTAAAGAGATTAGAAAGTTCTGTTGAAGCGTTTAGAAAATCAATTAAAAAACAGATGAGATATTGTGAACTTCTTTTAGATAGTATAGATGAAGGGTATTTGATATGCAAAAAATATGCTATGGAAAGTATAAGTCAAGATACTGATATAGACGTAGATAAAACAATAGATATTAATGAATATGATGGCGATATTAATGAATTAATAAATAATGTAAAAAGTGATTATGAAGATTTTAAGTATATATTAGATGAGATTAAAAAAATTGATGCAAATAAGGATGTAAAATTGCAATCTTTAATCAACAAATTAAATGGAGAGTTAAGAGATAAAAAAGTTATTATTTTTACAGAGTATACAGATACTGCTAGATATATTTTTGAAAACGTTAAGAATAAGGTAGATGGTGTAGTAGAACAATTAGACGGGAGAAAAAGAAAGAGCAAGGAAAAAATTGTGAATAGATTTGCACCAAAAGCGAATAATTATGATGTTAAAGATGGCGAAGAAATAGATATATTAATAACTACTGATGTATTATCAGAAGGACAAAACTTACAAGATTGTAATATATTGATTAATTATGATTTATCATGGAATCCAGTAAGAATAATACAAAGGGAAGGTAGAATAGATAGATTAACTACAGAGTTTGATGATATTTATATATATAATTTTATGCCAGAAGACAGATTAGAAGATTTATTAAATTTGGTAGATAGGATAAACAATAAAATAAAATATATTACAGAAACAGTAGGTATTGAGAGTAAAATATTAACAGAAGATGAAATTATAAAAGACAAAGTATTTAATGATGAAGATACAGATAGTCTTAGAAAGTTAAGTAATGCAGAAAATAAATCTGCTTTTATTGATAAGTTAGAAGTTCAAAAAGATGACATGATACCTACTGAAGAATATATGAGGGAAGACTATAAAACTTTTATTCTTTATCATGATCTAAATAAGACAAGAGTAGAAAAAATACCAAATGGGATATGTTCTATTAAAAAGTCGGATACATATAAAGGTGTTTATATGTATTACAAGATCGGAGATGAAGATTTCTGGTTATTTTATGATTCTATAAATGATAATTATATTACTAATAAGGCGAAAATTTATCAAATTATTTCTGAAGGAAGTTATTTAGATATTAAGCCACTTAAAAGAGATATAGATATAGACGTTGAAAGGATATTGCACAAGGGAAAAGATTTTGTAAATGAAAGAGTGCAAAATATTATTCAAAGTCAAATAGCAGTTACAAGAATTAGTAAAGTACAAAAAGACATTGCAGAAAGAATAGAAAATATGTTTTTTAAAGCTAAGTATCGAAGTAGAATTACTGAGGAGCAAAGAAAGATTAGACAAAAGATAAAGAAACCTTTGCATAGGGGAACCTTAATGAAATTGAGGGATTTGGAAATAGAAAGTATGAGTGATGATGAGCTTTTAGAAAGTTTGGATGAAATTTTAAGTTATATAGAATTAGATAAATTAGATAATGGTGATAATTTAAGGGATAAAGAAATAGAGTTGATATGTTATGAAATTTTTGTGTAATTACAAACTAGTAGTTTTGTATTCTATTTAACATACCTTCTCTTAGTTTAACTACTATTTAAAAAAATATAGTAGAATACTAAAAGAATGGAGGATAGTCTATGAGAAAATTATTATCCATAATAAAAACTGATTTTCCTGAAAAAGCTATGGATATATGTGATAGTCTTCAAATATTAAAAGAAGTAATAAGTAGTACTATGGAAGATATAAATGATAAGATAAATGAAGCATTCGCTAATAGAGATTTTATAACAATGGATAAATACTCAGATTTAGCAAGACAAGCTTATGAATATGAAAATCAATTAAATGAAATAATAAATATTTTAAATATTGATTATAACAAAGTAGAAACAGTTAATGAACTCAATAATACAGATCTGGAAAAATCAATTCCTAATTATGAAGAATATAGGGTAGATTCAAGCATAGAGCATAGTTTAACTGAAGATTTCACGCATATTAGACCTTATGGATTTAAGTTTTTAAGTAACGAAATAATTCATGTAAGAACATGGAAGGAAATGCTTGTAAAGACTTCTGAAATATTAATAGATATCGATGAAAATAAATTTTTGAACTTTGAAAATATGCCGAGCATGAATGGGAAAAAAAGAAAATATTTTTCAAGAGAAAAAAGCAATATGCAAGATCCTATAAGAGCTAAAGAGAAAATTTATTTAGAAACTAATATGAGTAGCAATAGTATCAGAGATTTAATTATAAAAATATTAAAAGAGTATGGCTATGGTATAGAGGATTATAAAGTATATTTTTTAGCTGATTATAAAGATATAAATAATTAAAAAACCACAGCTAGAGCTTTTATTGATGGAGATGAATGAAAAGGAATTGGAGCATAAATGATACTAAAAAATTAGGATGATTGTACGATGTTACGGGAAGGTAAAAGGGAAAAATGTATTTATATTAGACAAAAGACAAAGAGGTGGCATACTATGATGTTTAATAAGCATGGTAGCTTTTATTTAAGAAAATCTTGGCCTATGAAAGGACTAAGAGCTATTAAAGAAGAAGAAACAATATTTAGTCCACAAAATGAATTATTAGCAGTAGATACACTTGGTATAGGTAGGGTCATGGTAATTTCATTAAGATATTGGATGTCAGCAATAGGATTAGCTGAAGAGGGTAGAGATAGTAATGGGAGGATTACTCTTAAACCAACAGAATTAGGGAAGATAATTGAAATTTATGATCCTTTTTTTCAAAGTATCGGTACGGCATGGCTTCTTCATAGAAATTTAGTAAAGAATGAAGAAGAAGCTACAACCTGGTATTGGTTTTTTAATGAATTTGATAAGAAGATATTTACTCAAGAAGAATTTTTAAAGAGTTTGAAAGCATATGTTTTATTACATGGTGAAACAATAGCTGATTCCTCTTTAAAGAGGGATTTTGATTGCCTAAAGAAAACATATGAAAGAGCAGAGTTTAGCGATATTTCAAATTACATTGAAGAGGGAATCATATCATACTTTTCTCAGCTTGATTTAATAAAGCAAGAAGGAAAGAAAACGTATAGGAAATTAACTCCTATAGATAAAAAATTGCCAGAAGAAGTAATTTTATATTCAATATTAGATGATATTGCTGATAATCAAGATCAAGTTAGCATAAAAGAATTATATGAAAGGGAAAAATACATAGGAAAAGTTTACAATCTATCATACCGAACTCTTATGAACAAATTAGAGGATTTAGAAAGAAAGGGATACATTGAAATTTATAGTCGTTTTGGTCACAATCATATAGAAATAAAAGAAAAGGATAAAAAAACAGTACTTAAAAATTATTATAGGAAGGTTATGTAATATGAAATATAAAAATATGATTAACCAAATGGAAGGATTTAAATATTCAGCTAATATAAAGTATGATTTAAAGCAAGATAATAGCATACTTCAATATATACCTACACAAAATAGTTTAAGTATTTTTAAAGATATATTTAATAATATAACACATAGAGATATGAAGAATAAGCAAGCATCTAGATTAATATATGGATCGTATGGTACAGGTAAATCGCATCTTATGACTGTACTTGCTTGTATTTTGGGAAAACTAAACACAGAAAGAGCATATTCAATTTTTATTGAAAAGGTAGAGTGTATAGACAATGAATTAGCTAAAGATATTCGCAATTATTTAGATAATTCATCACCTTTTATTATAGTCCCTATCGATGGTAGTTTTAACAAGTTTCATGAATGTATTTATTATTCACTGATAAAAATATTAGATGAGAAAAAAATTCACTATAAATTAAAGGATCCATACATAGAAGCAACAGAAATAATTGAAAATTGGAATCGAGAAGGAAATTCAAATTTTTATCAACTCGTATATAATTCTTTTTCTAAATATGAAATAGAAGATGACGATTTAGTCACAGAATTAATGAATTTTAATCCAAAAGCTTTAGAAATATTTAAAGCTATATTTTATGATATTACTTGTGGTGTGGAGTATAGACCTAAGTTAGGAAATTTATATGAGAATTTAGATTGCATTAATAAAAGTATTTTGGAACAAGGTTATAGGGGAATTATTTTTATATTTGATGAATTTGGAAAATATTTAGAAGACAATATTGGAGATTTAAAAGTAAAAACGATTCAAGATTTTGCAGAGTATTGTGATCATAGTAATTTTGAAAACCATCTTTTACTTATTTCTCACAAGCAGATATTACAATATATAGAAACAGACGATAGGGATGAATGGGAAAAGATAGAAAGTCGTTTCCAACCGATTTCTTTTGAACAAAGTACGGAAGATACTATGCATCTTATAAGTAATGTGTTAATAAAAAAAGAACCAATTTGGCATAAATTCGTTGAAGATAATCACAATCATTTTAAACAAATTTTAAATGAAACGTTAGATATTGGATTTTATAAAAATTTAAGTAAAAATGATGTTGAAAACATCTTGTATGGTAATTATCCATTGCATCCTATAGTTGGACAAATGCTAAATATTTTATCTAAAAAAATTGCTCAAAATGAAAGAACTATTTTTACATTTTTAGCTAGTGAAGAAGAAAATAGTTTAGGTGAATTTTTAACAAAACATAATTTATCAAATTTTAATTTTGTTGGTGCAGATTTGTTATATGATTATTTTGAAGAAAATCTAATTAAAAACAAATCTTCCTACGAATATGCTCAATGGCTTGAAGTAAAGAATGCAATTAATAAACTAGATAAAAAGGATGCAAATTATGATTTAAAAACTAAAATTATTAAGTCAATTGGAACAATCAATATAATAAATGATTTTGATATTTTGAAGCCAGATGATGAAACTTTAAGCTATATAATAGATGAAGATAAATCAGCTATTATTGAGGCAATAAATGAAATGGTAGAAAACAAAATAATAGTTTATGTTAGACAATATAAATACTATAGATTTTTTGATGTTAGTAGTCTAGATATTGAAAAAATGATAGCTGAAACTATGGAAACATCAGACAATACAGTTCAAGCTATAGAAGTGCTTAATAGAAGATTTATACAGTTTCCAGTATTGCCAGATAAATACAATGATGAATATAAAATGATTAGATATTATTATCCTGTTTATATATTAGATAGTGAAATAAGCAAATTAGAAAAATTATTAAAAAAGAAATACTATGATGGCTTATTGGTATATGTAGTAACAAGAAAATCAAAAGAAGAAATACTTCCAGAACTCCATGGAGAAAGAACAATATATGTTTTGAAAAATAATTCTTTTGAAATTATGAAGGAAGTAAAGAAATTAATAGCTATTGAGTATTTATTGACTCAAGAAAAGGAACTAAAAAAAGAAGATCCTAAAGCTATAGTAGAACTTATAGAATATAAAAAAGAAGTAGAAGCTTATATATATAATTATACTATTGAATGGTCTAATCCAGGTCAAGAAGATGTTTGCTATGTTGAAGATAAAAAAGAGTTAAAACATATAGACTCTACAAGAAAGTTATCCGAATATATGTCGAAAAAAATGTTTAAATATTTTGACAAGACATTAATTATAAATAATGAACTAATAAATAAAAACAAACTATCTAATCCTATGATAAAAGCTAGAAAAGAAATTTGCAATGATTTATTACTACAAGATAAAATTTTACCTTCTTTGGGCTATAAAGAACTTTCTACAAACCATACATTTATTCGTTCATTATTAGAATTAAATGGGATATTAAAAGGAACTGAAATAAATATACCAGAATTAGATAATGAAAATCTTAGATTGAAAAATGCACATTATGTAATGAAAAAAATAGATAATGCTATAAAGAATGCAGAAAAAGATGAAATTAATTTAGGAGATATATTTCATAAATTAAAATCAAAACCTTATGGTTTAAGAGATGGCTATATAGTTGTACTTTTAGCAGCAGTGTTAAGAAAATACAGACATAATCTTTTTATAAGATTAAAGGGAATAGATCAAGAATTAAGTGGAGATTTATTTGATAGGATAGCAAAATATCCAAGTCAATATACGCTAATTATAGACAATTGGGGAAAAGAAAAAGAAGATTATATTCAATCTTTAGAAAAAGAATACAATAACTATATAAATGAAAATGATAGAAAAAAGAATAGATTAAAAGCTTTACATGATGGAATGTTAAATCACTACAAAAGTATTAGCAAGTTTGGAAGAACAACAGTTAATTATGTAAAAGAATATACTATTAAATATAGAAAATTAATGGAAATAGAAACTGAAGACTATAGAGATTTTTTCTTTAATAAACTAACTAGATTAGGAAGAAATTATGTTGAAACTTTAAATATAATTATAGATGCAAAAAAAGATTTAGAGTCTACAGATATTAGATTAATAATGGATGTAGAAAATTCAATAAGAGAAATATTTAAATTAGAAAAAAATAAAAGTATTGCTAGTCAATTTTTAGATTTATATATAGAAAAATGGGGGAAAAGGGCAGAATTTAATTTAAATTATTTAACAGGCCAATTTCTAAAAATGATAGAAACAATAGATAATATGGATGATATTGATATAGTTAATAAAATGGGATTAATAATAACAGGTTTTGAATTTAGCTATTGGGGTGATGAACAAAATAAAGAATTTATTAATTTGCTTAAAGAGATATACAAGGATTTAGAAAAGAACGTTGATAGCTTAGAATTAGATGATGGGGAGATAAAAATAACATTAGAAGATGAGAATGGTGTTATAAAAAAAGTCAAATTTAATAAAGACGAATTACCCGATAATGGGCAAATACTTAAAAATTTAATATCAACTAATATTGAAAATTTTGGACAAGCATTAAGTTATGATATGAAAAGACAAGTATTATATGAAGTTTTAATGAAATACATTTAATTGTTGGGAAGGATATTTTTATGTTAGAAAAATACCTGTATGAAGAATGGAATAAAATTGAATATACTACCAGGGTTTTATCAGTAAAAAACATATGTAATAAATTATCTTTTACATATGGACAATCGCCAGAAACTTTTATCAATACTGTTAAAGATTATTTTACGGAGAACAAAGATGCTATTTTTGTTAATGATAGTCAAATAATTGATAAAAAGACATTGCAAAATAAAAATATTAGAAATATCAAAGAATTAGAAAAAATATTACTTTATGAATATTTTATTATGGATATAGATATAAAGTCTTTATCTTTACAGTTTAACAAATCTAAAGATAAACTAGATAAAGTTAAAACATTATCATATCCAGAAGAGTTATTTAAGAATTTTTACAAGGCCACTAATAGATGGAGTGCTTTAAAAGATAATGATAATAAAAAAGCTAGTATTATATTCAATTATTTATGCAGGGAAAGAGTGCCTATAAATATATATGATATATATTTGAATTTAATAGGTACACCTATGAATATATCTATTAAAGAACTTTTTGAAATATTGAATGGTTATAAAAATTTTACATGTTATGATGGGGAGTATTGGACAGTAAGGGATATAAGTAGAACTTTTTCTGAACAAATAGGGTTAAATCAATGGCTATATACTAGAATATTAACAAAATCTAAGCAAGAATTACTTGTTTGCTATATTGAAAATATTTCTTATGACAATATGAATATTTTAATGGATAAGATGATAAATGACATAGAAATATTAGGAATAAAAATAAACAAAAAAGAATTAGAAGATTTTCTCATTGAATTGAATTATACTGAAAAATATCCAGGTTGTTGGGGAATATATGAAGAAACAGAGTCCTTGGGAAGATTTAATTTGAAAAAGTTATGGGAATTAGCATGTTCAAATTTGATAAAAAATATTAAAAACAAAAGAAATATTGACATATTTTATAGAAGGATATTGAAAGGTGAAACCTTAGAATCTATAGGAGAGAGTTTAGATATAACAAGGGAAAGGGTTAGACAAATAGAGCAAAAGCTAAGAAGAAAAATGGCACATGAGCAATACTCTAAATACCTTAGACCTTTTTATAATTGGTTTATAGATAAGCTAAAGTTAGAAAAAATTATTAATATATCGACCATTGGAATTTCAAAAGAAGAGTATGAATTATTTAATTTTATAATGAATAATTACTTTAAAAATAAAAATGTATTTAGAATACTAGATGATATTGTGATTTTTAAGCCTGAATATGAAAAAATCATTGAAGGAATTAATGAAATTGCTATACACAAAAAAATATTTTCTATAGAAGAAATACCATTTAGCCCTGGTTTTAGTAAAAATATAGATGATTATAAGAGAATTTTAATAGAATACATTGGCGTGATTGAAATAGATAAAAACACGTATTTTTATACAGGCAGAAGATTAACAAATGAAGAAGAAATTTATATAATTATTTATAAGGCAGGTCGTCCTTTACATTATAATGAAGTACCTATTGCAGCAGAAAAGTTAAACTTACCTTTAAGTACAGAACCTGGTAGAAATATCTTAGCAACTATGCAAAGAGAAAATCTACTAATACGAGTAGCTCCTGGAACTTATGGATTGAAGGAATGGGGAATTCCTAAACATATATATATATCAGATTTAATATATAAGGTTTTAGAAGAAGAAGGAAGGCCCTTATGTTATGAAGAATTGTTATCTAAAGTTAAACAACGTAGATTTGATAAAATAAAAGAGAAATCTGTTCAGTATTATCTATCAAATCATGATGAAGTGGCTTATATATATACAAAACAATATATTTTAACTGAGTGGATTGAGGAACCAGAAAAACTAGCTAAATATGGAATAGATATTAATAAAATTGAAGATGACACGTTGCTATATAATAATAAGGTTATTTTAGATGTTATAAAATTTGAGGGAAATTATGTAACAAAATACAAACTTTCAGAAGCTTCTAAAAAATCATCTAGTTTGCGTATAAGTAGACATGTTGATCTTGATTTTGGCAGAAGAATTGTAGTTATTGATAATAATAAGAATTTACATTTTCAATCTTATAGTTCAGAGATAATAACAGGTATTAATAGATGGTCATATGTCCCTGATATTGATGAAATATTTTATATGGAATTTATTAATGAAAAGGTAGTTCGATTTTTATCTGTTGAGGATTTTAATAATTATAAATCTATAGAAGAAAATTTATTATCAAAAGCAGAAAAATTTTGGGAAATGAGCATGGAAGAACTATTAGAAAACGAAGAAAAAGATGAAGAAATAATAGATGACATTTCATCAAAGGAAAGTTTATTAGAATTTGGGCTTGAAAAAGGTTATGTGTATTATGAAACTATAGAAAAGTTAGTGGATTTAGGTTATAATCCCAGGGAATTATTATATGAATTAAATGATAGAGGTATAATAGTAAACTATTAGGTGGGAGTAAAATGGATGAACTAACTAAAAAAAGAATACGAAATATTATTAAGCAATTAGAAAATTCAGGAAAAAAAGTTATTAATACTAAATATTTGCCTACATTTATAAACCAAGATGATTTTAAGCTGTCCCAGATGGAAATAGAAGATTATTTACAAAAAGAAGACTACATATCGATTTCAGATGATTATATGGTTTATAGACCTGATTTTATTAAATATTGTATTGTAAATAATTTAAACACTGTGAGCAAACTTAAAAAGAATATATTCGTAGATCATAGCGTACCATATATTACTTTGTCAGAGAATGAATTACAAGACATATTACAAGATAATTATATCTACTCAAATAATAAAACAGTTAGGAAAAATATTATAGCAGAATACCTTGGAAAGAAGTACATTATTAATAATAGGAAAGATTTAATAGAATATGGTCTAAAAAAAACATATATATCTTATGAATTACTTGAAGATTTTTGCAATATTTATCCTAATGAAAATCGTTTTGAACTTACATATATACTAGAAAATAGGGATATTAAATTATCATCAAAGAAAATAAAATATCGTATAAACCATTTGGATGAAGATTGGAAAGTGGCTGAAGGTAAAGAAAAAATAGTAATTGCAGATGATAATTTATATGGAGATGAATTTTTAATATACAAAAGTAATAATTGCATTAATGAAAATATAAGTACAAAAGAAAGAAATTTAATAATTAATTTGAGATTAAATGAAATAATTGCTACATTTATAAATTTAGGGCATCTTGGAGATGACATTAGCTATTCAGTTGCAAAAGAGTATTTTTTAACTAAACATTTAGTAGAATTTGAAAAAATGCATTTAATTAAAAAACTTTCTAAAAAAAAGAAAAGGTCAAATTATATGGTGACTGAAGACTGTTTGAAAATATCTAATAAAATAATTTCGTTAACCAATGTTAAACCAAATAAAAATCTTTTTATGGATTCTGAAATTAGCAGTAAAAAAAATGTTGATTTTTTATTTCAACAAATTAAAGACGATTTTATAAAAGTATTGAAGAGATTTGATAGCTTTAGTTTTTTATTTAATCTAATTGAGGATTTAGATAAGATTAAAAAATATTCTATGATGGATATTTTAAAGTATTGTATCGCAAATGGATATAGAGAAGAATTTTTGTGGATTTTTATTGGTAAGGGAGCTTCTGGAGGTAGAAAAGCAATATATGATGGTAAAGATATTTGTTGTTTAAACATTAACAATAGTTTAGAAGAAAATTTGAATATAAATTGTTTAAAGTGTTATGAAAAATATGGTATAAATAATTCCAATTATAAAACTATTCTCCTAGATATAAGGGAAAATAGAGCTAATAGAATATATAAAGAAATAGAAAGTAATGTGAAAACATTAGATTTATTGGTAGAAGATCCTATTGTATTAAAGTTTTTGGTAAGATTTGGAACAACATATTATAATAAAAATATTTTAAGAGCAATGGGAGTGATTAATTCAGAAGTATATATGAAAAGCAGTGGAGGGTATTGCCCATTTATAGATGAATGGAGAATGTATAACAATGAGATATAAATGTAATATTTGTGGAAATTTTTCACATGAAGATAAATGTAAAATATGCGAGAAAGATTCTATTATGGAAAAGGTTCAAATTCCATATTGTAAACATTGCAAAATGCCTGTCTGGAATATGAATTCAGAACAAACATGTATAGTATGTGGAAATTATATAGAAGAATATTATGCAGATATTATTCCAGTTTTTTTAGAAGAGAAGATTCTTCTTTCCGCTATATATGGGGAAGAAATATATAAACAATCTGTATGGAGTTTAGGTGGTAATAGATACTTAGTAGATAATGAAAAGAAAAGGTTAATTGTAAGCAATATAAAAGATACAAAAGAAATATCAAAACGATATTATAGTTTACTAAAAACTTTAGATTTAGAAATGTTAATAAAGAATGAGAATGAATTTTTAGAAAAATTTACTAAAGCAAATAAAGAAAGATTCTTAGAAATAGAGATCGAGGCACATAAATATACAGTTGATGTATTTAATAAAAATAAGAATAGGATTGCTTTTATTTCTTTTAGTGGTGGAAAAGATAGTATAGTGGTATCAGATATTGTAAGACAGGCATTATCACGAAATGATATTTTGCACATATTTGGTAATACCACATTAGAAATGGAAGACACAATAAATTTTATTGATGAATTTAAAAAAGAAAATCCAATAGTTCCATTTATTGAAGTAAAATCTGATAAAAATTTTATGAAATTATGTGAAGAAATAGGTCCACCAACACGTATTAGAAGCTGGTGTTGCTCTATATTTAAATCAGGGCCAATATCACAAGTGTTAAATACTATAACTTATGAGAAAAAAGGAATAAAACATGATAAGTTTTTAACATTTTATGGTATACGTGCAGAAGAATCATCAGCAAGAAATAAATATGGAAGAACATCTAATAGTCCTAAAATAACTTCTCAAAAGGTAGTTTCGCCTGTATATGGATGGCTAGACTATGATATATGGTTATATATACTTACAAGGAGATTAAAATATAATCATGCATATAGATTAGGATATAGAAGAGTAGGATGTTGGTGTTGCCCAAATAATTCGAAGTGGTCAGAACTTTTAAATAATATATATTATGAAGATATGCAATCTGAATGGACAGAATTTCTATATAATTTTGCACAGAAAATTGGTAAAAAAGATTATAAAGAATATGTTAATGGAGGTTACTGGAAAGCTAGACATGGTGGTACTGGATTGAACAATGATCATACTAAAATTGATAAAACTCCATGTATAGATAAAAAATTTGAAAACTATATTATTCAAAAGTCATATACTGATTTTATGGATGAATATCTTAAGCCGTTTGGTATTCTTAAAAAGAAAGTTAATAAAGAAGCAGTTGAAATTTTGATATATAAAGGTAAAAGTAATAAAAAATTATTTAAAATTGAAACTAGATATAATTCAAAAATAATTAAATTTATGCCCTATGAAACAAAAAATGCAACCTTACTTAAGCAAAGATTTGAGTGCCAATTAAGAAAGTATCAATTGTGTATTAAATGTTCAGCGTGTGACAGTATATGTCCAAGAGGTGCTATATCTACTTTTAATAACCTCTATAAGATAGATATTAATAAATGTATTCATTGTTTAAAGTGCATAGCAAAGTTTAATGGTGGTTGCTTAATAAATGAAGTTTTAATAAAAAAGGAGGAGAAAAATGAATAGAGGTCATTCAGGTCAAGGGTTTAAATTTGACATACCATTAATAATTAAATTATTAAGTGATATACAAAATGGTTGTAAAACAAAAGCTGGATTATCAATGCAAAATGGACTTGGAGATCAAAAAATTGATAGCTATATTGAATACTTAGGTAAAGTAGATTTAATAACAAAAAATCAACAAAATGAATATGAGACAACCTATTTTGGTTTAAGTATACTTAAATTAAAAAATAATTATAATTTTTTAGAGCCCTTATTATTATATAAATTAGCTAGAGGCGAAAAAAATGGAGGACATTTATACTTTTCAGCTTTAATTAATTTTATACTTTATGACATAGCTTTTAGAATAAATAATAAGATTACTTTTTCAGATATAGAAAAAAGTTTTGAAATTCAGTTTCCTCAAATTAAGCATTCAAAAAAGTTTATATTATTGAGACAAGCATTAAATCATGGATTATGTGATAATACTACAGGTTTTGGTAAAATGGGAATGGTTGTATACAAAGATGGATTATATGAAGTGTCTGGATATATTCCGCATAAATTAGTAACAGCATATATTTTTTATGATAATTGGCCAAAGTCACGTGCAGCATTGAAAATTGATGAATTACCAACGAAAGATTATTTTCCTGCAAAGATATTTTTTATGGGACAAGACTTATTAAATAAACAAATACATAATTTAGTAGAGGACAGGATTCTTTATTTAGAACAAGAAGCAGGATTAGATCAGATTAGACTTTCTCCTGAACTAGATGGGGATAAAATACTTGATAGGATAGTAGAAACATGCATATCAAATTAATGCCATCTCAAAGAGAATATTTAAATAAAATATTAGAATTAGAAGATAAAAATTATCGTAGGGAAAATATAATCTTATTCGGTGGTTCACAGACAGGTAAAACAGAATTAGTCAGATGTTTATCAAAGGAAAATAAAAAATACATATATAAAAACTTCACTAAAGAATATTTAGAAAACTTTGTTTCAAATAAAAGGTTACAAACTATTGAATTTCCAGATTTGCAACAATTTTTAAGAAAAACTTTTATAGAAAGTGAAAAAAATAATAAAATAGTGATTTTAGATGAAATAGATAGTGTAATTTCTATAATTACTGAAAACGATAAACAAAAGCTATTGGTTTTGTATAAACAATTTTTAACTATGGATCAATCTATAAAATATGTATTTATAACATCTATTTTTGACCAAAATATTATAGAGAAATTAATAGCTAGATTTAATGAAAGAGTTCTTATTATGCCTTTTTGCAAAAAAGATAAAGAGTTTATTGTAAAGACTTATTTTAATAATATTAATTTATTTGAATTAGAAAAGATTACTAATTTAAGGCAAATGTTTAATCAAAATGGCTAAAGGAGGAAGAAAGATGAGATTAAGAGAGGTTGTAAATGTAAAACCTATATCTACAGTAATAGATTTTCAATCCTCTGACAAGACTCTTATCGATGGTTATATAATATTAGAAAAAACAGGGGAATATTTTTTAAATATCTTAGAAGGATTTACAAAACAAAGAGATGAAAAAACAAGTAAAGACAAAGGTTCTATTATACCTAGTAAAGTGGATAGATGCCATAAGATTACAGGTACTTATGGAATGGGAAAATCTTATTTTTTATTAATGATAAAATCTATGTTAGAATCCTTAGAAGATAAAGATATGTACGAAGATATTATTGAAAAATTTGCAGATTTTCCAAGTATATTGTATCAGCTAGATACTTTAAACAAACAAGCAAAAAGATATATTATAGTGGATATTAATGGAAAAGATTTTTCGCAATTAGATTTTAAAAGTGTTATAGAAAGAGAAGTATATAAAAAAATAGCAAAAAAATTAGGGAAAGAAAAGCTAAATTACAACAGTTTTTATGAAAAAACTGCAAAACAATTGATTGAGTGGAAAAATGAAAATAGTCCAATGTATAATTTGTTTAAAGCTCAATTTGAGGATGAAATAGATTTTACTTATGAAGAAATGATTGAGGGACTACAACAAAGGGATAAATATGCGAAGGAAAGCTATGAAAAGGTATATAAACTAATTATGAAAGAAGAACCTAAAGATAATTTTGACACACTAGGAGAGTTTTTAGAAGAAACAGATGAAATTATTAAGAATAATGGCTATGATGGACTAGTTATTATATTTGATGAATTTTCTTCTTATTTGCGTGGTCGTTCTGAAACTGGTTTTTTAAATACGGATTTAGGAAGTATTGATATATTAACGGAAAGTACTATGGTTGAAAATGCAAAACAAATTCACTTTATAACAACAGAGCATGAAGACATAGAACGTATATTAGAGAAAAATGTTTCCAATATGGATACTGTAAAAAAGACTGCTGGAAGATTTAAGAATTATCAACTTTATTTTGATAGAGGCTCAAAATTAGTTGAAAATGTAATTGAAAAAGATGAAGAAAAACTTAATAAGATTAAATATAAAAATATTAATATATTTAATCAATATGATGATAATAATGAATTATACAAATTAGAAGAAATATATCCTATGAATCCTTTCACCCTAGATTATTTAATAAAGATATCGGAAAAATATGCTCAAGGCGATAGAACTCTATTTACATTTATGGATGAAGAACTTAGAGCTTTTATTGAAACGGGAGATGTTTATCACAATAATCGTTTAAATTTATTAGGCGTAGATGTTATTATGGATAGCTTTGGTGATGTAATATTTAAAGGTCGAGAAGAATTTGCAAAAGCTTATAATATTCAAATTAAAAGGGCTAACAATGATTTACAGAAAAAAATAGTAAAAGCACTTGCTTTGGATTATGCTATCACTATCACAAATGTTGGGAAAATTAAAACAGGGATAAATGATTCTAAAATAAAATATATTTTGTCCTTGACGGAAGAAGAATTAAAATTAGCTAAAGAATATCTCTCAAAAGAAACCAATGATTCACAATCTTATATTATTTTCAATAGAGGAGCAAATGGATATGAATTATCACCAGATTCAGCAGGTATTGATATTGAAGAAGAAATAAAAAAAGAAAAAATAGATACTGACGAGAGAAGATTGCTTAAAAATCTAATAATAGAAAGATCGGCAACCTTAGATATTCGTACTGATTATACTCTTCCTAAGGCAGCTAAGAGATTTCCTTTTGATAGAAATATAGAAGGTAAGTTTGTTAGTTCTCTTGGAGAATTAGAAGAAATAAATATTGAAGAAGAAATAGCTAGATGTAGTTCTGATGGTAAAATAATATTTTATTTGCCACCAGCAGGACAAGTCTATAGTTACGATAAAGCTATAGAAATTGCTAAAGAAAAATCGAAAGAATTAATAGATGATAGAATTGTAATAGCCATACCTAAAGAATTTACTTTTGCAACTACTGATGCCAATCTATTAAGACGATATGAGGCTGTACAAAGATTAACTAAAAATGAAACTATAATGAGTAATCTAAAAGCGCAGAATCAACTTAGATTGGAAATTGTTAGATTAAGAAATGAAATATACAACAAATTAAGTCTTTTTGGAAGATCTGAAAACTTTGTTTTTTTATTTAAAGATGAAGTTTTAGAAAATGTGAAATCTATAAATCATTTATTAGTTTTATGGCTAGTGGAAAAACTATATCCTAAGTTTCCAGTAATAGATGCAGAGGATTTTAGTACTAGAAATGCTTGTAATCAATTAATAGAAAATCTAATTGTTCCTAAAAAAGCAGAAAGGGTAGATATTAATTCCAGTAAGGTATTTTCTAAACAAATTAGATGGTCTTTGAAACCTTTAGATTTAGTTAAATTAACTAAAACAACTCAAAATTATAGAGTAGAGCTAAAAAGGCCAAAGAATAATCCTATTGTAATGGAAATATTTGATTTATTTGCAGAGCCAGAAGAGAAACTAACAATCAAAGATAAGTATAATAAACTTATATCTCCACCTTATGGATTAAACGATGCTTTATTTGAGATGTTATTTGCTGTTTTTTTGAGAACATCAGATAGGTATTATTTAATAGATAATGAAGATAGACGTATAGAGGTAACAGCTGATACTATGAAAGAGGTATGGAATAATTATAAGATGGCCGAAGTTAAGGATTCACTTCCTTTTATAGTAAAGAAAGATGTTATAAATATTTTAGAGGTAATAGATAAAAATTATAGTAATACAAGAGCTTATATAGGTTTATCACCTGATATGCCTTCAGATGATTTTGGTAAACATGCTAATTTAAACATTTTAAGTGGATATATGCAGGATTTTTGCAATAAAATAGAGTTGTTTATAAAAAACTTGGTATTACTTTCTAGCAATAATTTTCTAATAGAAAAGTTAGATGATTTAAAGAAGGATGTAAAGAAAATATCTGATATTATTAAACCTGATGATTTATTGTATTCCATTAGTAATATAATAGATAAATATTTTGATAATAATGTAAAGATAAGCGATTTAGATAATGATATATCTATTTCTAGGTATATTAAGCTACAAAACTTTATAGATAATACAATATGGTTAGAAGATAATATAGATGCTTTTATAGAACAACGGGAAAATGTTTTTCGATTAAAGAATAAAACAAAAAATATAGATATTGAAACTATTGTTAATAGTGTTAAAGAAGCTAAAGAGTCTTTAAACATTATGACAAATAAAATATTTACGGAAGATAATTGGAAAAATAATAAATTTGAATCTACTATTCTACTAGATGGTTTGAAAAAAACTATAGATAATGCTATAGAAAAGTATAACAAAGATTATTTATTCAATCATAATATTTTAAATATAACAAAAAAAGAATTATTAGATGCGGTAGCTAACTATGAATTTATTCCTTTAATAGAGTCTTTAGAAAACATAGAATTTAATGATTTAGACAGTCTTTCTTCTATAAAATCGGAGGTTGGTAGAATCAGAGCTTGTAACCATAATTTTGAAAAGGAAATAGTAGGTATTGCAGAATGCAAAAATTGTGGAGATTTAAATAATATAGTAAGTGATATAGAATTTATTAGAAACAAACAAAAAGACATAACTTCTAAACTAGGCAATTTGGTAGATAAATATATAAAGAAAATAGACGATTTATTACAATTAAGGACTGTAAAAAGCCAATATAATAAAGATGAAACTATAGTTGAATTCGTAAGAACAAAATATCCAAAAAAGATAGAAGAGATTTCAAAAATGATGTCAATTATTAGATATGATTGGGCTAAAGATGCTGATGAACTTATAAATTTAGTTAATGATTTATATCCTATTATAAACGAATATATTAATGGACCTAATGAAATTAGGAAAAAGGGAATTGAATTTAATAAAGTAATAAAAAATGTGAGTAAGAATATAGAATTATCAGGATATAAGGCGATGACAATTTCTCAGTTTGAAAGAGAATTGATTAAAGAAATAGATAAGATTAAAAATGAATATGATGTAATTATTATTAAAGAGTAGATAAATTTAAGTGGAATGGATTTGGAGGACTGAAATGATAAAAATAATTCAAGATCCAGACAAATTATATAAAGGTTATTTTGATATTATAGTAAAGGATGCAAAAACCTATGTAAAAAGCCGATTAATGATCGATGAGGTAAAGGAAGGTCAAAGAGAAAAAGTTGATATTGTAATTGTTCGCCCATCTTATTTTAAATATTATGAGGATATATATGATATACCCAGTTGGTGTGATTTAATGGAGTATTCATTTGATACTGTAGTTGAGCAATTAAATTTAGATTTTAAAGCATTGGAAATAGAGAAAATTAGAGAGTTGGTTTGTGATGAGGATATATTAGACTTTTTAAAAAATTATGATAAAAACTCGTCTTTAGATATTAATCTCATGAAATATATATTTAAAGATGGGGAATCTATTATTCAAATAAAAAATTATGAAGATTTAATTTTATGGATGGAAGATTCAATTAAAGAAGGAAGAGCAGAGTGGGTTGATAAAGAATTAAGAAAAATAATAGAAGACAACTTGGATATAGAACTTGATCCTTTATTTTCAGAAAAATTGTTTTCAATAGAAAATAAAAAAACATTAGATAGGATGAAATTGTCTTTGGTTTCAACTTATTTATTTAGTGACTATCCTTTATCTTCTAAAAATCTTATAAATACAAAAGTAGAGTTGTTTGAAAGAAATTATGTTTCTGAAGAATTTACAATAGATTTAGTACAAAATTCGCCTTGTATTATTGAAGAGTTAAATTTAATTATTTCTTCAATAAAAGATAAATTAAGTATATTTGAAATAGAAGAACTTAATCAGTTCTTAAGTAGAACAAAAGGATACTTAGATGAAGAATGGAACTGGGTATGGAACTATACAAGGAAAAATTTTAAAGAAGATACATTTAGCAAAGATTTGTCAAAAATATATGTTTGGATAAAAACAAAAGAGAACAAAGAAACAATAAAGTTACTTTTGAATTTAATAAAATTTATGGAGCTTAAAAACAGCTATGATATTCCAGAAGAATTATATGATTGGTTTAACTATTATCAAAATTTTTACTTAAAGTGGTTTTCTAGTATGGAAGATGAAAAAAATATAATTAAATTATTGGAGGATTTAGACGAGGAGTTTTTATTAGAGACTATTGAGGAAATTAAAAAGTATAAACGAGAAATGGAAATAAATTATGAGAATTTTTTATATAGAAATTATCCTAGATTCATCAAAGAAGATAAAACCAATATTAAAGTAATAAAACAAATACAGAAATATATTGATAAAGGGAAGATATTTTTCTTTGTTATTGACGGCCTTAGATGGGAATTATGGAATATTATAAAAAATGTATTTGAAGAAAATGAATACTTTATTGAAAATACAGGTCAAAGTTGTCTATCCATGATACCTTCAATAACCTCGATATCTAGAACTAGTTTAATTACTGGTAATACTTATAAAACTTTGGTAGAACAAAAAAAAGAAGAAGAATATCAATTTAATATACACAATGAAGAAAAACATTTAAAAAGGAATTTTTCAAATTATATTATCGCATATAAAAATGGTGGTATAGATGAAATTGATGAGTTATTGAAAGAAAATGCTGATATTTATACTTTGATTTATTCTCAAAGTGATGCTATATTTCATGCAACGAATACAATGACAATAGAAGCTGTGGAACCTTTGTTAAGAGATTTAATAAACAGATTAATATTAAAGATTAATCAATATGGAGATATGATAATTGTATTGGCCACTGATCATGGTTCTATTAATATGGAAAGTAGAGAAAAAATATTTTTAGATACTCCAGATATAATAGAAAAAGACCAGCATGGCAATTGTGTAAT
>ERZ795062.863-NODE-863-length-23129-cov-7.350481_pt1 | contig 23129 bp, 14 predicted proteins | sample MGYA00375146_ERZ795062 | MGnify/ENA primary metagenome ERZ795062 (study PRJEB30191, sample SAMN05720281) | activated sludge metagenome | isolation source: Anaerobic digester | place: USA | collected 2015-07-16 ... | reverse complement strand
TACCAACAGCGGTTGCACGTTGTACGCTGGCCTGTGCATCATTACCAATAGCGGTGGCGCTTCTGGCACTGGAAACCGCACCAGAACCCAAAGACACAGCACCATTACCACTGGCCTGAGAATCCAAACCGATGGAAACTGCATAATCGCTGCCCGCATTAGCGTTTTTACCCAAAGCTACCGTGCTGTCTGCAGTTGCCTTAGCACTTTCACCAATCGCAACCGCATCCTTGAAAGAAGCCTCCGTATTGTTACCCACAGCGGTGGCATTATTGGCAGAAGCATTAGCTAAATGGCCGATTGCGGTAGTATTTAGGGCAGAGGCAGCAGCACCGACACCGGCAGCCATTGAATTGGTGCCGGTGGCGCCATTATTGGTGTAATTATTGCCGCGAATACCACCATCATTCACGCTGTAATAATGCGTTTGACCTGCTTGCAATTCGGAAGCCACGGCATACAACTGGCTGCCGTTGATGGCATCTGTACTGGTTGCGGTAATTGCACCGGGGGCTAGGTTTTTCAGTTGACGTTCTTGGCCAACTGAACCTATAGAAACAAAATCACCACTGATGATATTTTCTTCACCTTGGAAGCCAGAATAAACAATACCATTAACATTGGCAGAATTGATTTGTTCGGCAGCTTGACCCACGGTAGTACTGTTGGAACCTAAGGCAACAGAATTCTCTTTATCGGCAGTAGTATTAGAACCAATGGCTACTGAGGTGGCAGCTGTTGCTTGCACATTCGTACCCAACGCTGTTGCTGCCCGACCACTGGCGGTAGCTAAGCGGCCAATGGCAGTAGAAGAGGCGCCATTGGCGGTCGAAGAAGAACCGATGGCAAGTGCATGCTGCTCATTGGCTCTGGCGGTATGACCAACTGCCGTAGCGTATGTAGCAGCCGCTGCCGTATTAGCACCGCGACCTACTGCTATAGAATCTGCCGCATTGGCACTGGTTTGGAAACCAACGGATACGGCATTATTGGCGGTAGCTGCGGTAGTTGCTTGGCGGCCGATTGCCGTTGAGCTGGCACCATTGGCAATAGAGCTAGAACCCATTGCAACAGAATTGCTACCATTGGCTGTGGTGGCGGAACCCATAGCAGTCGCTGCTTCTGCCGCAGCAGTAGTTGAACGACCCACAGATACGGCATCTAAAGCGTTGGCGTTGGTATTAACACCCACTGAAACGGCATTGGTTGCACCGGCGGCAGTGGTGGCAGAACGACCCATTGCGACGGAAGTATCCGCATTAGCAGTGGTTGAAGAGCCGAAAGAGACGGAATTATTTCCTTTGGCCACAGCGGTTTGGCCGACGGCAGCAGAATTGGTACCGTCGCTGGTGGTTTTAAAGCCAACAGATACGGAATCGGCAGCGTTGGCGTTGCTGTAATAACCGACAGAAACTGCATTAGTTGCGTTGCTTGAAGTTGCGGCAGATCGTCCCATTGCAACGGATTCAGCAGCATTAGCGGTAGAGGAAACACCTACTGCGGTAGAGGAAACCGCATTACTGATGGTGTTGTAACCGATGGATACGGAATCTTTTGCATTGGCATTAGCACTCACACCCATAGCAACCGCCGCTTCCGCATTAGCGGTAGTTTGCGCACTTCTACCAACCGCCATAGATAAACGACCATTAGCGGCTGAATCGAAACCCATCGCCACAGAAGACTCGCCCGCGCTGGTGGTTTTATAACCAACCGATACGGAATCTTTTGCATTGGCGTTGGTGGAGAAACCCATCGAAACGGCATTGGTGGCATCTGCGGCGGTATTGGCGGTATGGCCAACGGCAACAGAAGTAACACCATTTGTGGTGTTATGAGAGCCGACCGATACAGAACCTTCCGCATTGGCTTGGGTAACATAGCCCATCGAAACCGAATCATTGCCGGCTGCGCTGGCGTTAATACCAGCCGCCAAGGCATTCGCACCGGTTGCACCGTTATTGTTGTAGTTACTGCCGCGTACACCATTATCATTCACGCTGTAATAATGCGTTTGACCTGCTTGCAATTGGGAAGCCACGGCAAACAATTGGCTGCCGTTGATGGCATCAGTGGAAGCAGAGGTAATACGGCCTGCTGCCACGTTAGTGAGAGTACGCTCATTCCCAGCCGAACCGATGCTGACAGTCGAGTTTGGAGTTGTACCGGCAAAACCGCTGTAAGTGGTACCACCGACGGCGGCAGAGGCGGTACCCACAGCTAAAGAAGTAGTGGATCCACTACCCAAAGCCACAGCATTGCCATGTGAAGCGACCGCGTCACGACCAAGCGCCACACTACTACCTCCACCGGCGGTGGTACTGGCTCCGGAACCCAAAGCTATGGACTGATACCCCTGCGCATTGGTGTTGTAGCCGATGGCAGTTGCTTGTGCATTACCACTGGCTTTGGCTTGTGAACCCAAAGCGATATTGCTTGATGCGCCTGCCTGAGCCAAATAACCGATAGCCACCACATCCTTACCCTCATCTGTTGTAGAAGTGGTAGAAGAAGTGGCTTTTGCACCATTACCAATCACAATCGCGCTGGTGCTGGTAGCCTTTTCAACGGTCGCGCCCGTACCAATAGTAATCGCATCCCCTGAAGCGGCACTAGCCGACTTACCTAAAGCAATTGACCGAGCACCAGCTGCAGTACTGGTTCTACCCACCGCAGTTGCTTCTTCACCGCTGGCCGTTACGCTTCTACCAATGGCCACAGCACTGTCTCCGCTGGATATAGCACCATTACCAAGGGCAGTTGCACCTACATTTTGTGCTTTAGCTGCGGTACCCAACGCTACAGATTGATTACCACTGGCTGCAGTATCGACACCAACCGCCAATCCATCTACACCTGCTGATGCAGCACGCAAACCTACTGCTATAGCATTATTGCCGGTAGCTCCATCATTGTTATAGTTGGTGCCGGCTCCACTGAGGTTACTTCTTATGCTGACATAATGACTACCGCCAATACCATTGATTTTATTTTGTAAATCATTAGCCACCCCATAAAGCTGACTGCCGTTGATGGCATCGGTACTGGTGGCACTAAGGACGCCCGCAGCCACATTCTGAATCTGGCGCTCGCTACCGACATTACCGACAGACACCACACTGGTCGGCGCGGTAGCGGCAGCAGTATAGCTATTGTTCAAAGTAAAATTACCGGTATGAGGCGCAGCCGATACACTGTTGGCACCCAGAGCTACATCTCCTGCTCGGGAAGCTGTGGCTTGATTACCGATTGCAATCGCGTTATAGGCAGTCGATTGTGCTTTGGTACCGATGGCGATACTATCCACACCCGATGCATGAGTTGCACCGCCTGCCGTATGCGTTCCACCTGCTTGAGCACCCAAAGCAATGGCACGGTCAGCCGTGGCTGTAGCCCAGTCACCGATTGCAACTGAGCTGCCGCCGGTAGACAAAGTTTGGGTACCCACAGCCAACGGTGAATTATTTCCGGTCGCTTGTGCATTGTAACCAAAAGCCGTGCCCCAATTGGTGCCTGCATTTGCTTGAAAACCGAATGCAGTGCTGTAAGTACCGTTTGCCCGGCTATTCATACCAAACGCACTCGCCGCAGTTGCTGTGGCTTGGGCACCCGCACCAAAAGCAGCACTGTTGTTTCCAGATGCTACTGCCTCAGGACCCACTGCAACAGCGTTAGTATCCGTGGCCGAGGCAGAATAACCGATTGCCATAGCTCGTGCACCGGTGGCTCCTTGATTGGTGTAATTGGTTGCATCCGAATTAGTACGAACATTGTAAGTCGGATTAACGCTGAAATAATGATATTGAGCTTGTTGTAAACCGGCATAAAGCTGGCTGCCGTTGATGGCATCGGTGGAATCAGCGGTCACACGACCTGCGGCCACATTTTGGATTTGACGCGGTGCTGCAGCAGAACCTACCGACACCACTCCGCCTGCTGTGGGAGTGCTACCGGCGAAGCCACTGTAGCTAATGCCGTTGACAGTGGCGCTATTAGTAGGGGTTGAAGCAGAGACGGTAGAGTTATTACCCAATACCACCGCTCCATCCAAGCCTGTGCCGACGGTGACATTGTTGCCCATCACCATCGCGTTGGCAGATTGTACGTTGTTACTGTTGCCGACAATACGGCTGCCTGAAGCAGCGGCAGTCATGGCGTTATTATTACCGAATGCACCGGCGTTATTCGCCGCAATTGGGGCGGCTGCCGTACCATTATCATTACCTAAGGTATAAGTACCGGTACCTGAAACATAGGATGGGTCGCCGAACGCACCGGAGTTAGCACCGGAAACCACATTACCCACACCGACGGAAATAGACTGGGTAGCCGTGGCTTGTGCACCGGCACCGATGGCAATCGCTTTTTCTGCGCCGGCATTGGCACCCGCACCCAAGGCGATAGATTTTAAGCCGCTGGCTTTGGTATTGGTAGTTCCATCATAAGTGTTATTACCGGCAGCACCAGTGTCTGATGTGCCTATAGCAAGCGATTGTACACCTGTTGCAGCAGCTGACTGCCCCACTGCGATGGCTCCATTTACGGTGGCCTGCGCTGAAGATCCGATTGCCATGGATTGTGCACCGGTTGCGGCCGATTGCCGCATCATTGCCAAAGAACCGTTACCCTTGGCGAGTGCAGCAAGGCCGATGGCTACACTGGAAGGACCGGTGGCATTCGACCAACCGCCTAAAGCAGTGGCCCCCCCGCCGGTGGCAGTGGCAGCGCCGCCGAATGCCAAGCCCGCAAAGTTGTTTGCGGTGGCGTTATTACCTACAACTAAACCATAAGCGGGCCGGGTATTCCAGGTACCGCTGACCGCTCCTGTTTGCGCTGGATTGCTTGGATTGTTAGTATCATTCAGCATAGCACCAAAATTATACGCAGTAAGTGTTGCGCCTCCTGAGCCTGTGGTTACATCAGTCGAAGTTATACCAGTACTGACAATAATCGGTGCATTTTGGGTGGTTCCGCTACCGGCAGTCGTTATTGTTGCACCGTTTGCGGCATACGCCTGCCCGGTCAACAACGTAAATGCCCCGACAATCGCCATCAGCAAGCTGCGGGGAGAGAAACGAAATATTGAAGATTCGGCAGACTCAACAGCAGTAGCCACTACATCGCGGCTGTTGCTTTTCCCCTTAGCGGTAGAAATTTCAGCTACTGCCACCCACGTGTTTGTTGTTTCGTTATAAACCGTACGATAAATCTTATTCATTGCAATACCTTTATTTTATTGAATATTTTTCATCACACCAACTCCGTTAATGAAGCTGAGAGTGACCGACCGCTTTCTGCTTGTCCTTCAACGCGCTCTGTTCTTTAGATTTTCAGTCGACAACCTTTACTTTTCTTGGTTATCACTACCTTAGTGCTCTCTACGTTAAACTGTTGTAACTGTCTTCCAACAAAACCACTTACTCAGCCTTTAAAAACGCTTACAACACCCCGCCCCTTGTTATTTTCTTGACATAAAATGACATTATAGAAAATTTTAAAGCAAAATTGTAACCTCATCAATTAGTCATACATTAATCTTAATTGCATATAACTATATTGGCATTTTAATCTCACTAACAAAACCACCATCCAGATTTCTATCTGCGCTCATTACCATTCTGCTCCCCACATAAAATCGGCAGATTTGTTGGCCAAAAGCGCGACAAACTATAACCCAAACATTAGTTACTTTTGAAACTAAATAAAAAAGACACCTTGTATACATCGGTATACAAGGTGCTCGGCTATTACTGCATTCTGCCGTCCAGCTTTCCCTTTAATTTGCCGGGAGCAGCTTGCATCGAACGCCCATGCACGTCTGCATACTGCTGCTGACGCTTACGCACATTGGCGGGCTTTTTTTGGTGACGGTCTAAAGTGATGCGATCATTCAATTGATATTGCTGGATTCAACCTTATGACGGTACCACCAAATACGACACCATACTCACGATCAGAACCACCATTGATAATTCTGCCAATGAATACCCCTTTTTAATTGCTTTCATAATTTTTTCTTTCTTTAAAATCTATTTTAATTGATTGATTTTTTTATTTTTAGCCCGTAATGTACTGCTATTTTCCACAATGTGTTTGGCCTGTTTTTGATTCCCGTAATGTATTTGGCCTGTTTTTTTTGCCTTAATAGACTTGGCTTTGCGTTTTCCCGAACGTATCCGGCCAGGTTTTTTTCAAGTATCTGTAGTTCCGTTATTCGGTTATTTCTTACAGATAATAATATTCAAGCATATTGCGTGCCAACTCTTAAAACCACCCAAAAATCTATACAACGATTTGTTTTTATTAAATTATTAAAAAAAATAAATTTGGAATAATTATTCGCAAGTGTCAATTTGTGATCACTCGATTGATCTTTCTGCCATTTTTCGTCATTTACCAGCCACTTCTAGCAAATGCTTTGCCGTTTTTTGTCATCAACAGCTACCCGTTTCAGACAGGCATTCTAGGGGTTATCCCTGTATTTCCTCTTTAAGTACAAAACACTCGGGTTAACCCAAGCATCACAGAATAAATCATACGATTAGTAAATGCCTGTCTGAAAAAGAGCCAAAGAAAAAACGCCCGATAAAAATCGGGCGTTTTTTTTTTTCAGACAGGCATCAATCAAGCTTGCTGTTGCTGGTAGAAGGCTTCGAATGAATCGGAGCCAGTAATACCAGTAGAAGCCGGCGCAAGTAATCATTGAAGCAATGGTTTTATGACGGTACCACCAAATACGACACCATACTCACGATCAGAACCACCATTGATAATTCTGCCAATGAATACCCCTTTTTAATTGCTTTCATAATTTTTTCTTTCTTTAAAATCTATTTTAATTGATTGATTTTTTTATTTTTAGCCCGTAATGTACTGCTATTTTCCACAATGTGTTTGGCCTGTTTTTGATTCCCGTAATGTATTTGGCCTGTTTTTTTTGCCTTAATAGACTTGGCTTTGCGTTTTCCCGAACGTATCCGGCCAGGTTTTTTTCAAGTATCTGTAGTTCCGTTATTCGGTTATTTCTTACAGATAATAATATTCAAGCATATTGCGTGCCAACTCTTAAAACCACCCAAAAATCTATACAACGATTTGTTTTTATTAAATTATTAAAAAAAATAAATTTGGAATAATTATTCGCAAGTGTCAATTTGTGATCACTCGATTGATCTTTCTGCCATTTTTCGTCATTTACCAGCCACTTCTAGCAAATGCTTTGCCGTTTTTTGTCATCAACAGCTACCCGTTTCAGACAGGCATTCTAGGGGTTATCCCTGTATTTCCTCTTTAAGTACAAAACACTCGGGTTAACCCAAGCATCACAGAATAAATCATACGATTAGTAAATGCCTGTCTGAAAAAGAGCCAAAGAAAAAACGCCCGATAAAAATCGGGCGTTTTTTTTTTTCAGACAGGCATCAATCAAGCTTGCTGTTGCTGGTAGAAGGCTTCGAATGAATCGGAGCCAGTAATACCAGTAGAAGCCGGCGCAAGTAATCATTGAAGCAATGGTTTTATGACGGTACCACCAAATACGACACCATACTCACGATCAGAACCACCATTGATAATTCTGCCAATGAATACCCCTTTTTAATTGCTTTCATAATTTTTTCTTTCTTTAAAATCTATTTTAATTGATTGATTTTTTTATTTTTAGCCCGTAATGTACTGCTATTTTCCACAATGTGTTTGGCCTGTTTTTGATTCCCGTAATGTATTTGGCCTGTTTTTTTTGCCTTAATAGACTTGGCTTTGCGTTTTCCCGAACGTATCCGGCCAGGTTTTTTTCAAGTATCTGTAGTTCCGTTATTCGGTTATTTCTTACAGATAATAATATTCAAGCATATTGCGTGCCAACTCTTAAAACCACCCAAAAATCTATACAACGATTTGTTTTTATTAAATTATTAAAAAAAATAAATTTGGAATAATTATTCGCAAGTGTCAATTTGTGATCACTCGATTGATCTTTCTGCCATTTTTCGTCATTTACCAGCCACTTCTAGCAAATGCTTTGCCGTTTTTTGTCATCAACAGCTACCCGTTTCAGACAGGCATTCTAGGGGTTATCCCTGTATGTCATCTTTAAATACAAAACACTCGGGTTAACCCAAGCATCACGGAATAAATCATACGATTAGTAAATGCCTGTCTGAAAAAGAGCAAAAAAAATGCCCGATAAAAATCGGGCGTTTTTTTCAGACAGGCATCAATCAAGCATTTTGTTGCTGTTGTTGCTGGTAGAGCGCTTCGAAGTTAATCGGAGCCAGCAATACCGGCGGGAAGCCTGCGCGGGTAATGGTTGAAGAAATGGTTTCGCGCGCATACGGGAACAGGATGTTCGGGCAGGCTACGGCCAGCAAGAGTTGTACGTCTTCGTCCGGGATACCGGCCAAGCGGAAAATGCCGCTTTGGGTAACTTCGTTGAGGAACATCACGCGTTCGTCGGCCAATTTAGCGGTAACAGTAACGGTAACGCTTACTTCGTAGAATTCGTCTTCCAACTTTTGGCTTTCGGTGGCCACGCGCATATCAACATTGGGATCGGTGTTTTCCAGGAAAACTTGCGGAGCGTGCGGCACTTCCAATGACAAATCTTTAACGTACAGTTTTTCGATGCTGAATACGGGTTGCGCTTCGGTTTGTGCTTCGGTTGCGACTTGATCTTGTTCGCTCATATTTATCTCGCTTTAAGTAAAGAGGGTTTGAGCCGCTGGTGGGCGGCAGGAAAGGGAAACGGGTTTACTCGCCCAGATTCAAAAGTGGCAACAACTCGCCTTTTTTATGCAGGGCATAAGTATCATCGAAACCGCCGATGTGGGTTTCGCCGATAAAAATTTGCGGCACGCTGCGGGTACCGGTGGCTTCGCGCATGGCACGAAACGCTTCCGGATCGTCTTTTTCTTTGATTTCAACGATTTCGGTGACACCGATTTGGTTTAAAAGTTGTTTGGCCATTGTGCAGTAAGGGCAATAAGGGCCGGAATACAGGGTTACGGTTTGCATGACATCTCCAAATAATGAGTGGTGGTTTTGTGCAACCGCTTCAGTGAATGATTCTAAAACTGTGCAACAAAACTTGTTAGTATGGTTTTAATGACGACTACGAATTATGACAAATATGGGGAGCAGGATAAAGTTTTGCAAGCGGCTAGGTGAATTTTATTCTGCTGCCGATTCATCTCCCCAACATATTCTACTGATTTTATACAGTTTATGCGGTTTAGAAATCGGATATTCCGGTGTCGATAACGGCCGGCAGCTTATTTGTAACCACCCGGCCGACTACTTTATCCATCTCACCTAAATACTGCTTGGCCTGTTTGCTGTTCACCATTACCACCACCGCCAGCGGGTTACCTTCGCTGCTGTTGGCAGGCAACCAGTAACCTGCCAACGCGCGCACATTATCGAGGGTGCCGGTTTTCAGATAAAAGCGGCCGTTTTGATTGGGCGCGGCAAAACGGCTTTTTAAAGTGCCGTCCACTCCGCCTATCGGCAGGCTGTCGATAAATGCCTGTCTGAAAGGTGATTTCCAGGCAACAGACAACATTTCGCCCAGCATACGGGCGGTGGCGCGTTCGCGACGTGATAAGCCAGAGCCGTTTTCCAGATTGAGCGCTTCGTCGTCCAATCCTGCCGCTACCAATTCGCGGCGCACTTCGGCGCGGGCGTTTTGCACGGTTTGCTGCCCTGCCCGCTGTGCACCCAAGGTGAGGAACAGGCTGCGGGCAATCACATTATTGGAATTCTTGTTCATATCGCGCAACACCTGCGATAAAGGCGGCGAGCGGTGGCTGGCCAGTGTTTGCACACGGGCAGGTGCTTTCCCTGCGCGGTAGCCGTCGGCCATTTCGCCGCCGCTGCGCCACTGGTTGATAAAACTCTGGCTGGCAAACTCATCCATATCCAGCATATTGATAAACATTTCGCTGCCGAGGCAACTATCCGGCAACTTGCCGTTGAAATGCAGCACGCCACTGCGGTAGGCGGCGGAAACGTAGTTTTTCAGCGAAGTACAGTTGCCGAGGCCACCACTTTGTACGTCGATCTGATGAGGAATAGCGGGCAGCGGCGGATTGGTTTCAAAAGCGATGTCGCCCAAGGGATTGCGGATGGCTTTCGCCCACACCACTTTATACGCCAGCATGTGCGGGCTGGGCGGGGTGGCGAAGGTTTCACCGGCATCGCTCTCGAAATCATCGGCACTGCCGTTGCTGCTCCAAACGCTGTCGTCAAACACCAGCTGGCCGCGGATATGCTGAATACCTTGCGCACGCATTTGCTGTTGCATTTGCAGTACGTCTTTCTGGTCGAACACCGGATTGCCGCTGCCCACCCAATAAACATCACCTTCCAATACGCCGTTGCGAACCGGCGCGTTGCTCTTAAATTCGGTCTGCCAACTGAAATCCGGCCCCAGTGCGCGCAAAGCGGCAAATGTGGTCACCAGCTTCATCACAGAAGCGGGCTGCATAGACACATCGGCACGGTGGGCTTCCAACACTTGGCCGGTTTGCATATCCTGCACATACACCGCGATTTCCTGCGGTGCAATTTTGCCGGTATCCAGTGCAAAAGCGGCAAGGGGCAGGCAACACAATAGCGCGGCAAAACTGCGGCGGATGTTTTTTTCAGACAGGCATAGTGAGTTCATTTTGTTTTTTATTCATTTGAAAGACAGTTTGTTATTTTAAATGATTTTGATGCTGAAAAGATAAATGCCTGTCTGAAAGATTGAGAGGCGGTAGTGGAAGCTTGGTATTTTGAACCGTTATGGAAGCAAGATCGTTTTGCCTCTCCCCACGGGGAAGGGAGTGTGTGACAGTCGAATCAACCCTTTCACGCGTTAATCTGCTGCCACCTCATTCAATCAACGGCGCGCCAGATTCATCCACATCATGCCGCCGGCAGCCAGCAAGCCGCCCCAAGCCAGCGAGGCGTGTAGCGGTTCGCCCAACATCAGCGCGGAAGAAAGGATGCCGAAAATCGGCACCAACACGATATAAGCCGCCGCCACGCCAACGCCCAAGTGCTGCACGCCGCGGAAATACCAAGAATAAGACAGTGTGGTGGCACCAAACGCCAACGCCGCAATGCTCACCCAAGCCTTTAGCGGCGCGGAGAATACCTGTTGCCAGCCCGCCACGCCTTCAATCCAAGCTGCGGCCAGCAACAACATCAGCGAACCCAACACCGCCGCCACCGTGGTCGCGGTGAGCGCATCAATGCCTTTTAACACTTTACGGCCAAGCAAAGTATAGGCCGACCAACTCACCACGCAGCCCAGCAACAGCAATTCGCCCCGCCCCATGCCGCCATTGAGTATTTGCAACGGATGGCCTTGGGTAATCGCCGTCAACGCGCCGATCACGGCTAACAACATCCCCAGCACAATGCCGAGATTGAGCCGTTCGCGAAACAGCCAGGCCGCCAGCAGCAAGGTGAGCACCGGATTCAAGGCCACCACCACCGAAGCGCGCCCGGCGGCCACGCTTTGCAGTCCGTACATAAAAAACACCGCATACGCACAAATGCCGCTGGCCGCCGCCGCGCTCAAACCCAGCCACTGCGCGCCGCTCAAGCGCCGCAGCGGCGCAGTGCCTTGGGCGGACAACAACCACACCAGCAAGGCGATGCCCGCCAGCAGGAAGCGTAAAGCCGCGCCGGTGAGCGGCGGCATGCTTTGCGCCACCACCCGCCCCCACGGCCAAGACGCACCCCAGATAACGGCCATGCCGAGCAGGCGCAGATGGTAAGGATAGCTGGAGGAAGAAGTCATGGTGGTCTTTTATTTGAGGGTGAAGGGGTTTCAGACAGGCATAAGCTGGGGAAAACCTGCCATTTGATTCATTACAACCTGCGTCATACTCGGGCTTGACCCGAGTATCTTTTTATTCCTAAGTAAAGGCGGGATACTCGGGTCAAGCCCGAGTATGACGTAGCTGAGTGTGCAAACCGTACTAAAAAATGCCTGTCTGAAACTACATTTCCAACGGATCGATATCAATCGACCAACGTATCTGGCTGTCTCGACTGCTTTGCAATAAATGCAGCCACAGCGCAGCGGCGCGGTGCAGATTTTTGCGCGACGGTGATTCGAGAAACACTTGGGCGCGTTCACGGCCGGCCAGCCGCTGCATAAACATCGGCACCGGCCCCAGCAGCGATACATCGGGTGCCAGTTGCGGTTCGGCCAGCGCTTTGAGGTCGGCCAAAAAATCCCGCGCCTGCTCGATGCTTGGTGCATCGGCGCGGATGGCGGCCTGAAAGGCAAACGGCGGCATGGCAAACAGGCGGCGTTCGGCCAATTCGTGTTCGGCAAAAGCGGGATATTGCTGGCTTTGCACGGCGGCGAACACCGGATGCTCGGGCAACTGGGTTTGAATCAACACCCGCCCGGCGGCATCGGCGCGACCGGCGCGGCCGGCCACCTGCATCAGTTCGGCAAACAGCTTTTCCGGCGCACGAAAATCAGCGCTGTACAAACTGCCGTCGGCATTAAGTACCACCACCAGATTGAGCCGTGCGAAATCGTGGCCTTTGGCCAGCATTTGGGTGCCGACCAGAATATCGATGCGGTTGTCGGCAATCTGGCCGTATAGTCGCGCCCAATCGTCTTTATTTGAGGTGCTGTCTCTATCTACCCGTACCACTGCCGCCTGCGGAATAAACGATTTCAGCGTGTCTTCCACCCGCTGGGTGCCGTGGCCGACCGCGGTTAAATCCTGATTGCCGCAATCGGGGCATTTGCGCGGCACAGACTGGCGGAAATCGCAATGGTGGCAACGCAATTGGCGGGCGCGTTGGTGCAACACCATTTTGGCCGAACAGCGCGGGCAGCCGAAGGTATGACCGCAGTCGCCGCAAAACAGTGCAGGCGCGAAGCCGCGACGGTTGAGGTACACCAGCGATAAGCCGCCGTTTTGATAATTTTGTTTGAGCAGTTGCAAAGCCTGCTGGGAAAAGCCGTTGTCGAGCTTTTGGCGGCGTACGTCGAGAATTTCCACTTGCGGCGGCTTGGCGGCGTGGTGCGCGCGTTGGTTGAGAGTCAGCAGGCGGTAGCCACCACTTTGTGCTTTGTGCCAACTTTCCAAGCTCGGTGTGGCGCTGCCGAGCAACACCGGGCAACTGCTTTGCTGGCCGCGCCAAACCGCCAAATCGCGTGCCTGATAGCGCAATTCGTTGTCTTGTTTGAATGAGCTGTCGTGCTCTTCGTCCACCACAATCAGCGCCAAATCGGGTAGCGGGGTGAACACCGCCAGCCGTGTGCCGATAATCAGCTTGGCCTGCCCCATCATCGCCCGCAGATAATCTTGCGTGCGGCGGCCGGCGGCGGTTTGGCTGTGCAGTACGGCAGTCGGCACTTGGCCGAAACGCTGCGCCACCCGCTTCAGTAATTGCGGCGTAAGATTGATTTCGGGCAGCAAAAATAACACCTGCCGCCCTTCGGCCAGCACTTTGGCCATCACGTCAAAATACACTTCGGTTTTGCCGCTGCCGGTGATGCCGTACAGCAGAAAGGTTTGGAACTGACCGATGCCTGCCTGAACCGCTACCGCCGCGGCTTGTTGTTCTTCATTGAGCTGATGTTGCGAAGCTTGCAGCTGCGGCGCGGCGGCGTGGTGCGTCTCAACCCAACCGGCCTGCTGCCATTGCTGCAACAGTTTGCCGGCTTGCGGATGAATACTTTTCAGACAGGCCTCTTCCTGCCCGTCCGCCGCCAACGCCTGCCACAGCGCGTGTTTCTTATGAAAGCGCTCCGGCGGCGGCTCTTGCTCGCGGCCGCTGTCGCTCAAGCCGTAAAACAGCGGCGGCTGCGGCAACACCACCGGCTTTGCCTCGCGCAAACCCTGCGGCAACGCGGCAAACACCGCCTGGCCGATGGGATAAAGATAATAACGCGACACAAAGTCCAGCAAAGCGCGCCAGTGATCCGGCAGCGGCGGTTCGCCGTCGAACACCTGCTGCACCGGCAGGATTTTTTCCGGTGCGATATCGGGCGTTACCGCCGTTTCCCACACCACCCCCACCGCCGCGCGACCACGAAACGGTACCACCACCCGCGTACCGGCGGGAATGGCTTGATCGTGGGAATAAGTGAGCAACCCGAGCGGAACGTTCAGGGCGATGTGGTGATAAATCATGGGGTGCATTATATCGATAATGTTCAGCATATGCCTGTCTGAATGAACCCTAAACAAAATGCCTGTCTGAAAAAAACTTTTCAGACAGGCATTGTTCAAACCGTTTACTGGATTACCAAATATCCGATTTGATGCGGCGTTTGAGCGTCGGGTGTTCCGACAATTTAAATACCGGCTCTTTACCCATTTTCAGCTTGCTGCGATAGTCTTTCAGCAGCAAGAATACCAACGGGCTCAAGGCCAGAATCGCCAGCAGGTTAATCAAAGCCATAATGCCCATCGACATATCGGCCATGTCCCACACCACCGGTACTTTGGCCACCGCACCGAAATACACCATGCCGAGCACCGCCATACGGAACACCGAAATCACCATCCAATGGTTGTTCAGGTATTGAACATTCGACTCGGCATACGCGTAGTTGCCAATAATGGTGGAGAAGGCAAACAGGAACAACACGCCCGCCAAGAAATCCGCACCCCATGCACCGACATGATGCACCAAGGCTGCCTGCGTCATCTGCACGCCGGTGAGTGTGCTGTCGGTGGTGTGCACATCGGAAAGCAGCAAGATAAAGGCGGTGCATGAGCACACAATCAGCGTATCGATAAACACGCCCAACATCTGAATCATGCCTTGCGACACCGGATGTTTTACATCGGCCGCCGCCGCCGCATTCGGCGCCGAACCTTGGCCTGCTTCATTCGAATACAAACCGCGTTTAATACCGTTCAACATTGCTGCTGAAATGGCACCGAACACACCGCCGCCGGCTGCTTGGAAGTCAAACGCCGAGCTGAAAATCAGGCCGAATACGCGCGGTACTTCCGCCACGTTCACCGCCATAATATACAGCGCCATCAGCAGATACAGCACCGCCATAATCGGTACTACCGCCTCGGCTACTTTAGAGACGCGACGGATACCGCCGAAAATAATCGGCGCCGTCAAAATCACCAGGCCAACGCCCACTGCATGTTTGTCCCAACCCCAAGCTACTTCAGCAGCCGCCACAATCGAATTGGCCTGCACCGCTTCGTAAACCAAACCGAAACAGAAAATCAGGCTCAGCGCAAACAATACCCCCAACCAGCGCTGTTTCAAGCCCTGAGTGATGTAATAAGCCGGGCCGCCGCGGAAATGGCCGTTTTTATGGTCGCGCACCTTGAACAATTGCGCCAGCGAAGACTCGGCAAAAGCCGAGCTCATGCCGATTAAGGCGGTGATCCACATCCAAAATACCGCACCCGGGCCGCCGAGCGAAATCGCAATCGCCACACCGGCAATATTGCCCACGCCCACTCGGCTGGCCAAACCGGTTACAAACGCCTGAAACGGCGTGATGCCGTGCGGATCATCGCCTACTTTGCGACCACCCAACATTTCTTTGATACTGCGGCCAAGCAAACGGATTTGCACAAAACCGGTGGCAAAAGTAAAAAACAGGCCGGTACCCAGTAACAGAAAAATCAACACATTCCACATAGGCGTATTGATTTCGTTCACCCAATTGTGAATCGTTTCAATCATATATTATTCCTTCAATCCCGGTTTCAGACAGGCTTCCCCCTACCCGAATGCACTCCGGTTCTACATAAAGTCTCTGAAGCCACGCACCTGCCGTTACCACCGGCGGTGCGCATAATGTATGTAATGTGTAAAAAGTATCAACCGAGCAGCTATGCCGCTCAGCAAACCGCGCATTATAGCAAAAACGCTCTAAAAATCATATATCTGCTAAAAACAAGGCACTGCTTATCCCTAACCATGCCTGTCTGAAAATGCCGATTTGAATATTGGATGGTTTCAGCCCTATTGGGCACATAAAAACAGCCGGATGGCCTCACCCGGCTGTCTTGCCCGCTTAACGTTAACGAATCAGTTTCTTTAAAGATTCATGCTCTTGTTTGATGCCGGTAATCAATTGGTCATAGCGTCGCATGCGTCGCAGCGAGCGTACAATCAAATACACGGCAAAGGCAATCAGCAGCAGATTAATCAGCGTGACCAACGCCAGCAACGGCCACACTTCGGCAGGGTTATACCAGTCGGAAGTGGCGATCAGCACACTGAATACCGATAAGGGCAGCGCCAAGATGGCAATGCCGGTGCGCATCACCGCTAAAGAAGTACGCTTTTCCGACAGCAATAACTGCACCTGATTGATGCTGAGGATGTCGTCTTGGGTGTGTCTGTTCATAACCGCCGCCTAAGGCTACCTTACCCGGTGGGTTTAGCGCAAACTTAGCCGCGGCGCCACACCGTACCGCCCGCACCATCTTCCAGCAGAATATTTTCGGCTGTCAGCAAATCACGGATACGGTCGGATTCCGCCCAGTTTTTGTCTGCACGCGCCTGTTTGCGCTGTTCGATTAAGGCATCGATTTCTTCGTTGCTCAAACCGCCTTCGGTTTGGCCGCCTTGCAAGAAAACTTGCGGATCGCGTTGCAGCAAGCCGATGATGCCGGCCAAAGCTTTCAGGCAACCGGCCAATTCGGCGCTGTTGGTGCGGTTCACTTCGTTAGCCAGTTCAAACAATACCGCTACTGCTTCCACGGTTGCAAAGTCATCGTTCATCGCGGCATAGAAGCGGCGGGTGTATTCGTTGGCTTCTTCGCTCAAGGCAAACTCGGCCGGCGAGGTGTTTTTCAACGCGGTATAGAGACGGGTCAGCGCGCCTTTGGCGTCGTCCAAATGGGCATCGGAATAATTCAACGGGCTGCGGTAGTGCGCACGCAGAATGAAGAAGCGCACCACTTCCGGATCGTATACTTTCAGAATGTCGCGGATGGTGAAGAAGTTGCCCAACGATTTCGACATTTTTTCGCCGTCCACCCGGATGAAGCCGTTGTGCAACCAGTATTTCACATGGCTTTCGATGGTTTTCGCGCCGTGATCGTGGCCGCAATGGCCGCCGTGGGCACCGCAGCTTTGTGCAATTTCGTTTTCATGGTGCGGGAACTGTAAATCCGCGCCGCCGCCGTGGATATCGAAGGTGTCACCAAACAGTTGCTCGCTCATGGCCGAGCATTCGATGTGCCAGCCGGGGCGGCCTTTGCCCCACGGGCTTTCCCAAAAGTCTACTTCATTCGGTTTGGTCGCTTTCCACAATACAAAATCCAACGGATCACGTTTGAAATCGTCCACTTCCACCCGTTCACCGGCACGCAAATCGTCCAGCGATTTACCGGAAAGCTGGCCGTAAGCGGCAAATTCGCGCACGGCGTAATATACATCGCCATTGGCGGCCGGATAGGCTTTGCCGTTGGCAATCAAGCGTTCAATCATGCTGATCATCTCGCCGACATGCTCGGTGGCTTTCGGCTCGACATCGGGGCGCAACACACCCAGCGCATCAGCATCTTCGTGCATCGCCTGAATAAAACGGGCGGTCAATTCACCGATGGTTTCACCATTTTCTGCCGCACGGGCGATGATTTTGTCGTCGATATCGGTGATGTTGCGCACATAAGTGAGCGGATAGCCGTGGGCACGCAACCAGCGCGCAATCATATCGAACACCACCATCACGCGGCCGTGGCCGAGGTGGCAATAGTCGTAAACGGTCATGCCGCAAACATACATACGCACGTTTTTCGCATCGATGGGCGTGAAAGGTTCTTTTTGTCGGGTTAAAGTATTATAGATATTCAGCATGTTTGTTCCCTTGAATGGAAAGAAGAGGCCTTACCCTACCGGCTGCAGCCTTTGTTGAGTTTATATTCAGTATTAAAAAAATAAAACTTGTTTTGTTGTTTTGAATCGGAAAAAGCTGCCCAACACCCGGCAGCTTCTCAAGATTTACGCGAAATCTTTACGATATTGAAGCATACCCGTTTGAGCGGCCAATTGGTCATATAACGCCTGAGCGGTCTGATTTTCTGCCGCAGTGATCCAATACACCCGATTGCAGTTTCTCGCTTCGGCCGCTGCATACACCGCTTCAATCAACTGCCGCGCAATACCTTGCCGTCGATGAGCCGAATCAACAAATAAATCTTCCAAATAACAACACTCACCGATGTTCCAAGTATTTGGATGGATCAAGATGTGGGCAAAGCCCACCAAGTTGCCAGCCTCGTCAAATGCACCCAGCGCCTGCATATCGGGTCGACCCACCAGCCGCCGCCAAGTTTCTTGTATTACCTCATCGGCAAGCGTGGTCGGGAAAAAATCAAGATAAGCCTGCCACAGCGACAGCCATTGCGCGTGGTCATTTTCGATTAAAGGGCGGATGGAGAGGCTCATTTTGTTTATCCTAATGGTTTCAGACAGGCATTTATTCTGCTTTAAACACCGAAGTATCGGTTTTCGGCTGCTCTGCCGCCACCTCTGCAGCGGCCTGTTTGGCTGCGGCTTCCGCCTCGGCGGCCAGCCGTTTTTTCTCGATTAAGTATTGATTGATTTGATGCACCAAATCCTGCGTACCTTCATGGGTGAGCGCGCTGATTTTAAACAGGCGCGGGGTTTGCATATCGAAGCTGAAACGATCGTCCGGCGCGGGATAATCCCAGCCGATGGCAGCCAGAAATTCGGCGGCACGGCTTTCCGCTTCTTCCGGCGAAAGCATATCCAGCTTGTTCAACACCAGCCAACGCGGTTTATCAAACAATTCTTCGTCGTATTTACGTAACTCGTTGATAATCGCCAACGCCTCATCGGCAGGGTTGACTGTTTCATCAAACGGCGCAAAGTCCACCACATGCAGCAGCAGGCCGGTGCGCGAAAGGTGGCGCAGAAAACGGTGTCCCAAACCCGCGCCTTCGGCGGCGCCTTCAATCAAACCGGGAATATCGGCCATCACGAAGCTGTTGTTTTCATCCATCCGCACCACGCCGAGATTGGGGTGTAAAGTGGTAAACGGATAATCGGCCACTTTCGGTCGGGCGGCGGAAACCGCGCGAATTAAAGTGGATTTACCGGCGTTCGGCATCCCCAGCAGACCGACATCGGCCAGCACTTTCAATTCTAGAATCAGGCTTTTCGCTTCACCCTCTTCGCCCGGCGTCGCCTGCTTCGGCGCACGGTTTACCGAAGATTTGAAATGAATATTGCCCAAGCCGCCTTTGCCGCCTTTGGCCAAGCACACTTGCTGGCCGTGGTGGGTTAAGTCGGCCACGATTTCATCGGTATCGGCATCGCGGATCAGCGTGCCGACCGGCATGTGCAACACCACATCATCGGCACCGGCGCCATAGCGGTCGGAACCGTGCCCTTTTTCACCGTTTTTGGCCTGATAGCGTTTAACAAAACGGTATTCCACCAAGGTATTCAGATTTTCATCGGCCAGCGCCCAAACGCTGCCGCCTTTACCGCCGTCGCCGCCATCGGGGCCGCCGCGCGGCACAAATTTTTCACGGCGGAAACTGGCCGCACCGTTGCCGCCTTTGCCGGCCACCACTTCGATTTTTGCTTCGTCGATAAATTTCATAATGTTCTCAATAGGAAAGCTTTGCGTGCATCGCGTTTCGATAGCGCCGAAATGGGATTAAGCGTATCGCAAATATTTGTTTTTGGCTTGATAGGCTTCGCATCAACAGCCGTTAAATGCCTGTCTGAAACCGTGCCAATAAGGCTTGATTATAAATGATATGCGGTTTGGCTGTCCTATATTTCAGACAGGCATTGCACACCGATAAAAAACCGCCTGCCGAATCTGGCAGGCGGTTTAGGATGCAACGTGATTACACTTTAGCGGCAGCAGCCACTTCAGCAGCGTAATCCACTTCTTTTTTCTCGATGCCGTCACCAACTTTGTAACGTACGAAAGACACGACTTCCGCGCCGTTTTCTTTCAGGAATTGGGCAACGGTTTGATCCGGGTTCATCACAAACGCTTGGCCGTTCAGGGTGATTTCAGCCAAGAATTTTTTGATGCGGCCTTCTACCATTTTGGCAGCGATGTCAGCCGGCTTGCCGGATTCCAGCGCTTGCTGGGTGTAGATGTGGCGCTCTTTCTCAACGATTTCGGCGTCCACTTCGGCTTCAGATACACATTGCGGTTTGGCCGCAACGATGTGCATACCCACTTTGCGGGCAACGTCTTCAGCACCTTTGAACTCAACCAATACGCCTTCGGTGGCCAGAGCACCGTGGATGTAGGCAGTCAGGCTGTTCGCGGTATCGATCACTTGGAAGCGACGTACAGACATGTTTTCGCCCAATTTAGCGATGATGGCTTTACGCTCTTCTTCAACCAAAGCGGCCAGTTCTTCAACGGTAGCCGGTTTTTTCTCGGCAGCGGTTTTGGCCACAGAGTTAGCAAAGGCTACAAAACCCGCATCTTTGGCAACGAAGTCGGTTTCGCAGTTTACTTCAACCAAAGCGCCTACATTGCCTTCGATGGCATAAGCCAATACGCCTTCAGCGGCGGTACGGCCGGCCAATTTACCGGCTTTGGCGCCGGATTTGATGCGCAGGATTTCTTCTGCTTTCGCCATATCGCCTTCGGCTTCTACCAAGGCTTTTTTACATTCCATCATGCCCAGGCCGGTAGCAGCACGCAGGTCACCCACCATTTTTGCAGTAATTTCTGCCATGTTTATCTCCAGATTCAATATATTCAGACGGAACGCGGCACCACCGCATTCACAATAAAAGACGATATGAAAAGGGGCGCTGCCGCCCCTTTCACGATACCGTTTTATTCAGCAGCAGCGGCTTCTTGAGCGGCAGCTACAGTTTCAGCAACGGCTTGGTTTTTGCCTTCCAGAACCGCATCGGCGATGCCGCGGCAGTACAGACGGATGGCTTTGGCTGAGTCGTCGTTACCCGGGATAACGTGTTTCACGCCTTCAGGGCTGTTGTTGGTATCCACAACGGCGATTACCGGGATGCCCAATTTAGCGGCTTCAACCAAGGTACCGTGTTGGTAACCGGTATCGATTACGAAAATCGCGTCCGGCAGACCTTTCATGTTTTTGATACCGCCCAAAGAGCGTTCCAGTTTTTCCACTTCGCGGGTCATGTCCAACAATTCTTTTTTGTTGAAACCGCTGGCTTCACCGTTTTCCAGAACGGCTGATTTTTCTTCCAGGCGTTTGATGGATTGTTTAACGGTTTTGTAGTTGGTCAACATACCGCCCAACCAACGGTGATCAACGAAAGGCATACCGGCACGGGTAGCTTCTTCGCGGATGATTTCGCGGGCTTGACGTTTAGTACCCACAAACATCACGGTGCCTTTGTTTGCAGCCAAACGGCGAACCACTTCTTGAGCTTCTTGGAACAGCGGCAGGGTTTTTTCCAGGTTGATGATGTGGATTTTGTTGCGCGCGCCGAAAATGTATTGTTCCATTTTCGGGTTCCAGTAACGGGTTTGGTGACCGAAGTGAACGCCTGCTTCCAGCATTTGGCGCATGGTAATTTGAGACATGAAGATTCCTTAATAAAGGGTTATTGCAAACATCAGCGCACAGAACCTGAAACAGGCACCCTTCGGCGCGATGCGAGCGTTGAAAATAAAATAAAAAGGCTTTCTTAATGAAAGCCCGAGAATTATATAGAGAATCCCTTATTCTGGCAAGGATTTATGTTTTTGCTGCCGCTCCTGCTTCATCCGCTTGTTGCGTTTGCGGACGATGGCCACCCAAAAAGCAAATACGGTCGGCAAAATGGTGAATACGGTCAGATAAATCAGCATCCGCGCCCAACCGGGCTGAGCGATGGAGAACATCAGGGTGACAAAAATATAGCCAATTAAAATAATGTGCCACATAACAGATTCCGCAGTTTTTTCAGACAGGCATTATAACCGTATAAATGCGATTTTTTGCCGCTTCACCGTAAAGTGGCACATTAGCGTTTAATTCTCTATAATTTGCGTTTTTCTTTCCCATTCCTAAGGATTCTCCTCATGGCAGACTTTAACCAAATCCTCGACGCCGGCGATGTAGACGGCGGCATCATCAATGTAGTGATCGAAATTCCGGCCGGCTCCAACCACAAAATTGAATGGAACCGCAAACTGGCGGTGATGCAGCTCGACCGTGTTGAGCCGATTGCCTTCGCCAAGCCGACCAACTACGGTTTTATCCCGCAAACTTTGGACGAAGACGGCGATGAGCTGGACGCGTTGATCATCACCGACACCCCGCTGCCCACCGGTATCTTTCTGGAAGCCAAAGTCATCGGCGTGATGAAGTTTATGGACGACGGCGAAGTGGATGATAAAGTAGTTGTGGTGCCGGCGGACGACCGCAACAACGGCAATGCTTACAACAGTTTGGCCGATCTGCCGCAGCAGTTGATCAAACAAATCGAGTTCCACTTCAACCACTACAAAGACCTGAAAAAACCGGGCACGACTCAAGTTACCAGCTGGGGCGACATTAACGAAGCCAAAGCCGTGATCCGCGAATCACAAGAGCGCTGGAAAAAACAATAAGTAGTAACTAGATGCCTGTCTGAAAACTTTTGTTTCAGACAGGCATTTTGTTTATAAGGAAGCTGAAGATGACTGGTTATTCCGACGCCGAATACAAACAGCAATTGCGCCGCCAGTTCCGCCGTGCACGCCAGCAATTGCCGAAAAGCGAGCGGCTGCGTGCGGAAACGTGCATCAACCGCCGCTTAAAAAAGCTGCTCAAACGCGGTCGCAGGATTGCGTTTTATTGGCCAGTGGGCAGCGAATTGCGATTGAGCGGACTGATGCAAGCCGCACTAGAACGCGCCACCCATGTGTACCTGCCCTATATCGAAGCGGGCAAACGGCGGCTGTGGTTCACCCGCTACCAGCCCGACACCCGCCGCGAACGCCACCGCGCCGGGCGGCTCGATATTCCGCAGTTTCACGGCAAAAAAGTGCGGATGGAAAAACTGGATATTGTTTTGCTGCCTTTGGTGGCCGCCGACAAACAAGGCTATCGACTGGGGCAAGGCGGTGGTTTTTATGATGCCTCGCTGGCGCATTGCCGTTTTTCGCTGCCGAAAAAAATCGGCGTCGGCTTTGCCTGCCAACTGGCCGACCAGCTGCC
>ERZ795062.857-NODE-857-length-23192-cov-8.621731_pt1 | contig 23192 bp, 16 predicted proteins | sample MGYA00375146_ERZ795062 | MGnify/ENA primary metagenome ERZ795062 (study PRJEB30191, sample SAMN05720281) | activated sludge metagenome | isolation source: Anaerobic digester | place: USA | collected 2015-07-16 ... | reverse complement strand
TCGCCGGTCACCGGACCGTCGCGATGGGAACGCCTGGTCGCCTCCTGGCGAATCGCCCTACGGCTGGGCCGGCGCGATGTCGTGCGGCACAAGGGCCGCAGCGCGCTGATCGTCATCATGGTGGCGTTGCCGGTCGCGCTGCTCGTGGCAGGCAACCTGCTCTACTCCACCCAGGACCTCACCGCGGTGGAGAAGCTCGACTACGCCTTGGGGCGAGCGCAGGCCCGGATCACGCCGACCGACACCAAGGTCACACCGACGCCGTACTTCGACATGGGCTACTTCGGTGGCGAGGGCACCCCCAAGGCCATCCCGGGGTGGGGCACCGATGTCGCCAGCCAGCGCGCGGCGTTGGCCCGGCTCACCGGCGGCACGGTCGTCGAGATCGGCCAGTCCGGGCTCGAGGTCCGGGTCGGCAAGAAGATCACCGGCATCACCGTGTTGGGCATCGACGCGGCCGCCCACCCGCAGATCCTGCCCGGCATCGCCCGGCTGGACTCCGGGCGGTGGGCCACCACCGACAGCGAGGTCGTCGTCACTCGCGCGGGCATCTACAAGGGGCTGCCCGAGAGCGGCACGTTCTCGGCAAACACCTACGCCACCAACGGCGAACGGGTCGCCAAGACCTTCACCGTCGTGGGGGTCGGGGAGGGGTACCTCGGCGAATACGGCGTCTTCGCCGCCGACCTCATCGGCCTGCCGCCGGTGGCCGGGTCCAACGCCACCGACCGGCCGAACGGCAGCTTCCTGCTCGACCGGGCCACTCCGGTGAGCTGGGCCGAGGTCGTCGCCTGGGCGGACTACGGCATCCAGACCGTCAGTCGCTCGGTCGTGCTCGACCCGCCCGACCCGAGCACGCTCAACCTTCCCGAGGGGCTCGCCCAGAGCTACCAGCAGCAGGGCTTCGCCCAGATGCTCGTCGCCACGCTGTCGGCCATCGCCCTACTGCTGGAGACCACCCTGCTCGTCGGGCCGGCCTTCGCGGTGAGCGCCGCAAGGTCGCGGCGCACCCTGGCGCTCGCGGCGAGCAATGGGGCCACCGGCGCGCAGCTGCGACGCACCGTGCTCGGCCAGGCCGTCGTGCTCGGCGCCCTCTCGGCGCTCGTCGGGGGCGCCCTGGGATTCGCCGCCGCCTTGGGCATCCTGGCTTGGCTGCGGGTCTATCGCCCGGACACGATGGTCGGTCCCCTGGATATCCCCGGCGGACCCATGGCCCTCGTCGTCGGCTGCGCCGTGCTGGCATCGCTCATCGCGGCCCTCATCCCGGCGCGTGGGCTCGCCCGGCTCGACATCGTCGCCGTCATGCGCGGCCAGTCCGTCTCTCCGCCAGCCCGATTCCGTATGCCGGTTGCCGGGCTCATCCTCGCGGGTGTGGGCGCAGTCGGGGTCTTCTGGTCGACCGCCCAGACCCCCAAGTGGGACGACCAACTCATGCTCGTCGTCGTCCCGATCGTCGCGATGCTCTCGGCGGTGCTCTTGGTGGTCGGGACCCTGCTCCTGGTGCCGATGGTGCTCGTGGGCGTAGCTCGGCTCAGCCGATCCGCCCCGGTCGCCGTGCGGATGGCGCTGCGCGACGCGGCCCGGCAGCGGGGGCGGGCCACCTCGACGGTCGCGGCGATCCTCGCCGGCATGTCCGTGCTGGCGGCGGTCCTCGTGACAATGCAGAGCGTCGCGGTCTTCGCGGGCCGTCAGTACGTGCCGCAACGGCCCGAGGGTCAGGGCATCGTGACTCCCTATATCGACTCCTCCGCCAGCGCCTCCGCCGAACGCTCCGAGGCCCGCGTCGTCACCGCGATCACCTCGGCCGTCCAGCGCATCGACCCCGGCCTGACGACGGCCACTGTCCGGACCGTCGAGACCATGGGCGACGGTGCCGACGTCAAACAGCAGACCGCGCCACAGGGGCCCTTCCTCGTCGCGCTCCGGCAGGGCTGCACTCCGCTGGAGGCCCTGATGGCCACACCCTACGGACCCGACATGACTCCGGTGAAGCCGTGCGCGTCGCTCATGGGGTCCTCTTTCATCGGCGGCTTCGGGCGGTCGACGATGGTCGTCGGCAGTCCCGAGGTGCTGACCACCAGATACCGTCTCGATGCCTCCGCTGCCGCGGTCCTCGCCGCCGGTGGCCTCGTGGTCAGCGACGGCAAGGGCCACGAGCCGAAGTGCACCGCCATCAGCGACCCCGGAGCGCCCGACGGATACAACTGCACCGGCAACTTCGTCGGACAGGTCGACGTCGTCGACGGCACGGTCACCCTGGCGACCGGCACGGCGAGCCTCGACGGCCCCAGGCTCGTCGGTGAACCCACCATTCGCAAGCTGCCGGCGCTAGCGGTCAACGACAAGCTGCTCAACGCAAGCGCCGGTTCGGAGCAGAACTACATGTTGGGCAACGGCATCGGTGCGCTGCTCACCCCGGCGACGGCCGCCTCACTCGGCGCCGCGACACGAGTCGTGGTCGTCGAGGTGACCGATCCCCGTGGGCCGATCTCCACCGAGGTGGAAGACCAACTCCGCCAGGCCATCGACGACGAGCAGCTCGGCCGCGCCTATGTCGAACGCGGCTTCCAGGCCTACCCGTGGATCCTCGTGGCCGCGCTCATCGGCACCGTGGGCCTCATCATTCTCGTCGCCACCCTCGTGTCGACCGCCCTGTCGACGGCCGAGACCCAAGCCTTCATGGGCACCTTCGCCGCCGTCGGCGCCACCCGTCGCACGAGACGCAATCTCGCTGCGGCGCAAGCCGCCTCCTTGGGCGTGGTCGGTGCCCTGCTGGGCACCTTGGTGGGGCTCGTGCCGGGCATCGCGTTGTCCCGGGTGGCGACGGGCTTCGCCTATGGCGGCACGATGGCAAGCCTGGACACTGAGGGGCCGGAACGGCTCGATCCGACGATCGTCATCCCGTGGCTACAGTTGGCCATCCCGGTGATCGGCATCCCGGCTGTCGCGGCGGCCCTGGCCTGGATCTCGATCCGCCGCGCCCCGCACGTCACCCGGCGGATGACATGAGCCCGATGACATGAGTCCGATGACATGACCCGATGACATGAGAACCCCTCGGGGTCGGTGGGGCAAGATGGAGCAATGAGCGAGCCCACCCAGGAGCAGCCCGAACGCCAGCGCGTCGTTGTCATCACGCCCGACGGGATGGGCACCGCCGACGCTCCCCCCGCCGGCACCGGGCCCGCTCGTGGGGCCTCGAGTGACCGCTCCGCCAACCCCGCCGACCTCGTCGAGCAGCCGGCCAAGGTCATGCGGATCGGCTCGATGATCAAGAACCTCCTCGACGAGGTGCGCAGCTCGCCGTTGGACGAGGCCGGCCGCCGCCGCCTCGCCGAGATCCACCGCCGCTCCATCGACGAGCTCAAGGACGGCCTGGCCCCGGAACTCGTCGCCGAGCTCGACCGCATCGCCCTGCCTTTCGGCGAGGGCGCGCCATCGGATGCCGAGTTGCGGATCGCCCAGGCGCAGCTCGTCGGGTGGCTGGAAGGCCTGTTCCACGGCATACAGACCGCCCTGGTCGCCCAACAGATGGCCGCGCAGCAGCAGTTGGCCGGGATGCGGCGGGCGCTGCCGCCCGGGCAGGGTGACGGCCCGCAACAGCCGGGTATGCCGGGTGGTCCGGTCGGGCAGGGCAGGGTCGTCGGAGAGACCGGATCGGTCGGCCCGACCGGGCAATACCTGTAAAGCTGTTCACGCGTGAGCGCGCTATGTGAATTGTGAAAAACGTTCACATATCACCCGGGGATTCTGGCGGTTAAACCAGCGCGACCATGCCACGGTTGGCTCAGGGACCCCCTCCCCGAGCGACGACCACGTAGCCGCCCAACCCGGCTCGTGGATCACCATCACCCCTGCGATGTTGCGCGCGCCGACTCGGGCGGGGCTGTTGAGAAAGAGTCGGCATGCACGAAGAGGGGCACACGTTCGCTGAGGTCCTCCGGGTCGCGATCCGAGACCGTGGTCTGCCGCTGGACCGCCTCCAGCAGCGGCTCGAGGCCGCCGGCACCCCGGTGAGCATCGCTACGCTCAGCTACTGGCAGACCGGGCGGTCCATCCCGTTCCGGGCCACGTCACTGGCAGCTCTCGTCGAGCTCGAACGTGCCCTCGAGCTCACCCCCGGGCACCTGGCCCGGTTGCTCGACGACGCGCGGGCCTCACGCTCGCTGCAGAAGCTCGAAGGGCGCGCGCGGACGCTGCCGCTGTCCAGTCTCGCGACCAACCTCGTGCAGTCGCTCGGGCTGAGCTTCGCCACGACGCTGCGGACCACGACCGTGCACTGTCGGCTGTTCGTCGGCAGTGACCGCATCGAGGTCCGCGAGGAGGTGCGCCTGGTCATCACCGCCCACCGCCTCGACAACCAGGCCTATCCCGTCGTGCAGCGCCAACTCACCGACAGCCAGGTCTCGCCGCGGATTGACGCCGGCACGGGGTTCACCCTCGGGCGCACCATTTCGCTGCCGGAGCGGCAACTGCTGCTCGTCGAACTGCTGCCCGTGCGTCAACTGGAGCGCGGCGAGAGCGTCATGGCGGAGTACACGATCCATTGGGCGCCGGTCCCGACCCTCACGACCGCCCACGAACGGTCGTGCACCCGCGGGTTCCGGGAACTGGTGCTGCAGGTCGATTTCGACCCGGCGGCCGTCCCGCGGTCGGTGCGCTATCAATCCCGGGCCAACTACGACGAGCCGGTGCCGCAGGCGGGGATCGACGTGCCGGTCATCAACGGCGTTGCCCAGTTCGTGCGCGAGAACGTTCCCCCGGGGGTGCACGGACTGTATTGGTCCTGGGACTGACCTACCCGAGCCGCACGCGGCACCGACTCGTCCCGGCTTCGGTATGCCGTGGCGCCGGTCCGGCCCGATGCCACGGCATACCGACATCGACCTCAGAGCGCTGCGGCGGCAGCGCGCCCGGCCACCCGCCCGGAGAAGAGACAGCCGCCCAGGAAGGTGCCCTCCAGGGCCCGGTAGCCGTGCATCCCGCCGCCGCCGAACCCGGCGACCTCCCCCGCGGCATACAGGCCGGGCAGCGGCGTGCCGTCGGAGCGCAGCACCCGGCCGCTGAGGTCGGTCTGCACCCCGCCGAGGGTCTTGCGGGTGAGCGTCCGCAGCCGCACCGCGATGAGCGGCCCCGCGGCGGGATCGAGGATCGGGTGCGGCGCGGCGGTGCGTAGCAATTTGTCGCCGCGGAAGGCCCGCGCGGCGCGCAGCGCCATGAGCTGGAAGTCCTTGCCAAAATCGTTGTCCAGCTGGCGATCTCGCGCCAGCAGCAGCCGCTCCAACGCAGCGGCATCGATCGGGGCGTCGGGGGTGAGCTGGTTCATGTTGGCGACCAATTCGGCGACCGTGGTGCCCTGGACGAAATCGACGCCCTTGTCGAGGAATGCCTGCACCGCCTCGGGCATCCCGCCGCGCGCCCGGCCCAACACGTCGACGACCGACTTGGCGGTGATGTCGGGGTTCTGCTCCGAGCCGGAGAGGGTGAACTCCTTCTCGGCGATGCGGCGATTGAGGACGAACCACGAGTGATCGTGGCCGGTGCCGCGCAGATAGCGCAGGGTGCCGAGCGTGTCGAAGCCCGGGTAGAACGGCGCAGGCAGGCGTTTTCCGTTGCCGTCCAACCAGATCGACGACGGACCGGCGAGGATGCGGATCGCGTGACCGGGCCAGATCGGGTCCCAGTTGCGCACTCCCTCGACGTAATGCCACATCCGGTCACGGTTGACGATGCGGCCACCGGCGCGCGAGGCGATGCCCAGCATCCGCCCGTCGACATAGGCCGGCACGCCGGTGAGCATGTCGGCCGGCGCATCCCCGTGGGCCACCGGCCAGTTGGCCCGCACGAGATCGTGATTGCCACCGATGCCGCCGCTGGTCACCACGACGAGAGGCGCTTCGTGCTCGAACTCCCCCACCGGGTCGCGGTTGGTGGCCACCCCGCGGTCGACGTGCGTCGGTGCCAGTCGAGTGCCTCGTATGCCGGTCACCGCACCGCCGGTGAGCACGAGGTCGTCGACGCGGTGGCGGAAGGCGTAGCGCAACCGTCCCGCGACCTCGAGTTCCTTGGCCTTGCGCACGAACGGCTCGAGCAGACCGGGGCCGGTGCCCCAGGTGACGTGGAACCGCGGCACCGAGTTGCCCGGGCCGCCCGCTTCGCCCGCGCCACGCTCGGCCCAGCCCACGACCGGGAAGAACTTCACCCCGTGCTCGGCGAGCCACGCGCGCTTCTCGGTGGCCGCGAACTCGACATAGGCCCGCGCCCACAGCGCTCCCCAATGGTCTTCCGCAGGCGCTCGCCCTCCACCGGGACCGCTTCCGAGCCGGTCGAACTGCGCGGTGTCCTGCCAGTCCTCCCAGGCCAGCTCGAGTGAGTCCTTGATCCCCATCCGCCGCTGCTCCGGGCTGTCGACGAGGAAGAGCCCACCGAAGGACCAGTAGGCCTGGCCACCGAGGTTTTCCCGCGACTCCTGCTCGACCACGACGACTCGCTTGCCCGCGGCCGCCAACTCGGTCGCCGCGACCAGCCCGGCCAAGCCCGCTCCGATGACGATGGCGTCAGTCATGGCCCTACCTTCGTCCGCGCCGCGGCTACTGGCAAGTCACCCGCGCCGAGCCGGACGGCCGGCCGGCTGCGGCTCACCCGGCCGTCCTCGGTGCGGTCGCGGGCAAGTACCGTAGGAGGGTGACTTCCAGCGTGAACCAGCCCCACGGCATACCCGCCCACGCCCCCGCCGCCGCGCGGGAGGTGCCGCTGGCCGCGATCCCGTGGTGGGGTCTGGTGTCGGCCGCGCTGGCCCCGGTGCTCTTGCTCGCCGGATATCTGTATGCCGCGTCGCTCACCTCCTCCTACGCGCTGGTGACGACCACGGTCAGCGACCTCGGCGCGGTGGAGACACCGACCCGCTGGCTCATGGCATTCACCCTGGTCTTCGTCGGAATGGCCCACGTGGCAACCGCTTTGGCGCTGCGGCCGGTCGACGTCGCGGGCCGCTGGATCCTCGCCGCAGGCGGCATCGCGATGATCGTGCTGGCCTTCGTGCCCAACAACGTCGTCGGCAAGTTCTACATGCGGCACACGCTCGCCTCGGCGTTCACGTTCGGATTGCTGGCGTTCTGGCCCGCGATGAGCGCACGGATGGGGTCGGGCGTGCCGTGGCCGCTGCGGCGTCGGGTTGCCATGGTCATCTCGCTGGTGTCCTTCGTGCTCATCCAGGTGACCCTGTGGGGGATGATCTTGCGGGCGTCGACAGACGGCATCCGGGAACTGGCGCTCTATGTTTTCACCGCGAGTTGGCCGCTCGTCGTCGTCCTCTGGGTGCACCTTCGCGGCGGCACTGCCCTGCCGCTCACCTCGGCGCGGCGCGCTGGGTGATCAGGCAGCGCAGCGCCGTGTGATCCAGGCAGCGCGGCGCTGCCGTGGGTGGTCTTTGCCGAGGCGCGGGGCGGTCAGGTGGCGCGGGCTGCGCTGTAGTACACCGTGCCCGCCTTGGCTGATCCGAGCAACTGCGGGATCGTCACGAGGGTGTAGCCGCGCTGCGTGAGTGCGCTCACGAGCGCCGGCACCGCATCGACGGTCGTCGCGTGGATGTCGTGCATGAGGATGATCGACCCCCGCTTGACGTCGGCGAGCGCGCGGCGGGTGACCTCGGCGCTGTCGCGGTATTTCCAGTCTAGCGTGTCGACGTCCCACATGATGATCGCCTGGCCCAGACCGCGGACGCTGTCGTTGAACGATCCGTAGGGCGGACGCATCAGCGTCGTCGGCACTCCGGTGGCCTTGCGGATCGCGTCGGAGGTGGTCGAGATCTCGCTGGCTTGCTGGGTCGCCGTGAGCTTCTTCATGTCGCGGTGGTCCCACGTGTGATTGGCCACCACGTGGCCGGCAGCGGCGGCGCGGGCCACGATGTCGGGACGAACCTTGACGTTCTGGCCCAGGACGAAGAAGGTCACCTTGGTCCCCGAAGCCGCGAGCGAGTCGAGCAGCTTGCCGGTGTAGGCGCCCGGCCCGTCGTCGAAGGTCAGCGCCACGCACTTGAGGGTGGAGCAGTCGACGGCCTGGCCGGCTGGAGGTTGCACAGCTGGGGGTTGCACGGGTTGGGGTTGCACGGGTGGGGCGGCCTCGGTCGGCTGCACGGGTGGCGCGCTGGGCGCGGCCGGGGTGCTCGGGGCGGCTGGGACCGGCGCCGGCCCGGCATACGGGGCGCCGGAGGCGAGCGCGGACTGGACCGCGCGCCCGAAATCGGACAGCAGCGGAGTCACCTGGGCAGCGGGCAGGGTGACGGTGAGATTGCCAGCGGAGTAGGCGGCCATCGCCCCCTGGTCGAGGTATGCCGTGAGGGTCCCGTCCGGGGCGAGCACCAGGTCGGTGAGCAGGCGGGTAGCGTCGGGGCCGGTCGGGGCGGCTGGCTCCACGGGGGCGGCGAGCTTGGCCGCGGCCGCCCAGACCAGCCCGGCGAGCGTGTCGGCCTGCCCCGCCGCGACGAGGTCGACGGCCTTGTGCACCGTGCCCGTCGTGACCTCGCCGTAGAAGACCTGATTGCTGGATTGACCTGATGCGCCGGCGAATTCGCGCTCATGGACACGCACGCCTATGAGCGATGCGTTGGCCATGGCGACCTGCCAGGTGATGTTGAGTTCGGGTGCGCCCTCGGGGCTGGGCAGGTAGTTCTGGCGGAAGGTCTGCTCACGGTCATCGGCCCAGGCCTTGATCGCATCGGTGAGCGCGGTCTGGCCGGGCACGATCGGGCGGCTGATCGAGATCGGCAGAGCGGGGTCGTTGTTGACCGATTGGGCGACCTCGATGCCCGGGACGGTCAGGCCACCCTCGGGGATGCCAGACCGGCCGGTGGGCTCGGCGGAGCCGCTTGGTGCTGTCGGTGCTGTCGGTGCTGTCGGAGCTGTCGGCGTCGATCCGGCCGAGGTGCAGGCAGCAGGCGCGAGCAGCGCTGCCCCGACGAGCAGGGGCAGGACGATCCGGCGCACACGGGCTGCCCGGTCGGCAGCGGGGTTCACGGTCCCCGAGAGTGAGTGAAGCACGTCCGTATTGTGGCAACTCCCAGTGCGATTCGAGCAACCACCCGCGCGCCTACGGGCCCGCGGGCCGGTGCGCGCGGGCATTCACTTTTCACATCGGGTCGCGGCTGGGTGCACTTCCCTGCCCCTCCTATGTGACGTATGCCGCGAGGCGATCCATCGCTTCGGTGAGGTCGGCGCCGTCGCCGGCGAAACACATCCGGACGAAGTGACGGCCATCGTGCCGGGGTGTCGGGCCGGCTGCCGAATCGGGGGCCGGCGCGGGGGCCGGCGCAAAGTCGACGCCGGGAGTCAGCGCGACCCCGGTCGCGTCGAGCACCTCGGAGCACCAGGCCAGCGAGTCGTCGGTATGCCGGCTGACATCGGCATAGAGGTAGAACGCTCCGTCCGGCGGGGCGAGTTCGTCGACGCCGATGTCCGGCAGGCGAGCGAGCATGAGGTCACGGTTGACGGCATACCGAGCGACGTGGCTGTCGAGTTCGGCACGAGCCTCGGCGCTGAAGGCGGCGACAGCGGCCGCCTGGGCAACCGCCGGCGCGCAGATGTTGAGGTTGCCCAAGAGCAGCTCGACCGGACGCACCAGATGCGGCGGGAGGACGAGCCAGCCGACCCGCCAGCCGGTCATCGAGAAGTACTTGCTGAACGAGCCCACGAGCACCGCCGCACGCGAGGTCTGCCAGGCGCTCGGGGTGGGGCGGCCGTAGGAGATGCCGTGGTAGATCTCGTCGCTCACCAGCAGCGTGCCGTGCGCCGCGCACCACCCGGCGATGGCGGCCAGCTCGGTCGGATCGATGATCGTGCCGGTCGGGTTGGACGGGCTCGCCACCACCAGGCCTGCGGGCGGGTGGCCGAGGGTCGCGGTGAGCTCCTCGAGCATGGCGACCGTCGGTTGGTAGCGCGTCTGCGCGGTGCAGTCGAGTTCCACGACGCGGCACCCGAGGGCGGTCAGCGTGTTGCGGTATGCCGGGTAGCCAGGTCGCGACATCGCCACGACATCGCCGGCGTCGAACGCCGCGAGGAAGACCGCCGTGAACCCGCCCGAGGAACCCGTGGCGACGACCACCTGGTCAGGGTCGATGACCAGGTCATACCTGTCGGCATAGTGCTGCGCGATCGCCTCGCGCAGTGGACGGATGCCGGTGGCTTCGGTGTAACCCAGCACGTGTCCGTCGATGGCGCGGACGGCGGCGTCACGGACGGCCTTCGGCGCCGGCGTGGAGGGCTGTCCGGCGCAGAGTGAGATGACGTCGCCATGGCTAGCTTGTCGGATGGCGGCGGCCTTGATGAGCTCCATGACGTGGAACGGCTCGACGGCGCCACGCCGGGCCAGCCGGGGCGCGGGCGGCCGGGAGGAGGCGGACGGCATACCGGAGAGCATGTGGCCAGCGTAGTTGCGGGCGGGGAGAGCGGCCGGCGAGTGCGGCTGGGAGTGTGCGGACGGCATACCAAAGGGGCGGTCCGTCACCGGAAGTCGGGGATGCTGGCGATCGCCGCAGGGTCGTCGGAGTTCCACCCGTGCAGGTCCCACAGGCCCCCAGCAGTCCGGCTACCGTCGATGTCCGTCGTGCCGTAGGCGTCGGAGAGTTGGCGGGCCGTGACGACTCGACCGTTCCATCGGTCCACCTCGGGATCGGCGACGAGGGCGGCTACCCCTCTGGCCACGTAGGTCGGGGTCTCGCTGATCCCGAATGACGGCTCCTGGTCGGCGAACTGGCGCCACGTCTGCTCGGTGACGCCGAACTGGCGCAGCATCGACTCCGACCGCAGCCAGCCTGGTGTGACTCCGACGGCCGTGAGGGGCCGGCCGCGCGTATCGCGCCCCAGGAGTTCGACGACCCGCTGAATCTGGGCCTTGACCAGGTCGTAATACACGGCGCTTGGTCGAGGCGCCCGGTTGGCCGCTGCATGGCCGTCGGTGATTTCGACGATGGTTCTCCGACCTCCCAGCGCCGTGGCCGTCGCCTGCAGGGCGGGTACGGCGTGGTGCAGCGTCACCAGGTGCGACTCGACGCCGAGACGGAGCATGCGCAGACCGCCATCGAGGTTGTGCTCCCACAGCGGTACTCCCCACTCGGCAAAGGCGTCCCCGCCGAGCATGTCGTTGACGAGGACGTCGAGGCGTCCGTGTCGGCGCAGCAGGTATGCCATCAGCCGGCTCACCTGCCCGCTGTCCGTGTGGTCGACGACGCGCGCCTCACAGGACCCGCCCGCGGCCCGAGCGAGTTCGGCGGTCTCTTCGATGGTCTCCGGCTTGCCCTGGTCGGAAGGTCCGGTGATGCGGCTGCTACGCCCCGTGGCGAGCACGTGGAACCCGGCCCTGGCCAACTCGATCGCGATCGCGCGACCGGCTCCCCGAGTCGCACCGGCCACCAGGGCCACCCGTGATGCAGACGTCATCGCTCCACGGTAACCCGAGGTCGACCCGCGTTGACCTGGCCTCGTGACTGCCAGAGGCTACGGACGAGTCAGGTTTCCGCCCGCTGCCCGGCGCTGGGAGTCCTCTTCGATGAGGCGGTTGATCAACTGCTGCACCTCGTCGCTGCGCGGGATATTGCGCAGTAGCTCGTCGGCGGAGTCGCCGGCCGACTCGATGGTGAGCGTGCCTGACCGGATGATCCGATCGATGAGCGACTGGTGGAAGGACACGTCGGTGATCTTGGACAGGGTGATGTCCTTGCCGGCCTTGGCGAGGATGCCTCGGCGCACCATGACGCGGTGGGTCGTCACGACATAGTGGGTCGTCCGCCAGCGCAGGAAGGGTACGAGGACGAGCGGCAGCGCAATGAGCACCAGCACCGCGATGGCCACCCACTGGATGGTGTTGCCCTTGCTGTCGTCCGGGGTGGCCCACACGGTGGCCAGGGCGAGGGCCCCGAGAACCACTCCGAGCAGGGTCGGGCCGAGAACGGTGAGCCAATGCGGATGCAGGCTGCGCTCGACACGTTCGCCGCTGGCCAGGACGTTCTCCGGGAAACCCATGCTCGCCAGGGTAGTCAGGCTGACCCGGCTGTGCAGCAGTCATCGTGAGCAGACGCGTTCCGAGATTGACAACAGATCTGGCGTCAGGGAGGGGTGTCGGTGGTCGGTTCTAGGTTGAATCTCATGGACGCAGCCGCCCCCGCCACAGCCTCGGTCTCTGACCGGGCCGCTGCGCTGCGTGCTGCTCGCGAGGCGCTCACAGGTCTGGCCGGGGTGTTGTGGCAGGCGTCCGGCGCCGAACTCGGGCCCTTGATGGGCCTGCTCGATGACCTGAGTTCCCTGGCCGGGGCGGGGCGGGTCGCCGTCGCGCAGGAGGCCCTCATCCGCGGCGAAGTCGCCGCGGGCCAAGCCGGGTCGCTGCGTGCGTGGATCGACACCCACGCCCCGTCGCTCGCGGTCAGCTATGGCACCGGCCAGGTCGCCGCGGTGGTCGAGGCCGGTTCCCGTCCCGAGACGGCCGCGATCACCCACGCGGTCTGCGACGGTGCCGTGCCCGTCTCGGTGGGCGTGGCGGTGATCCGGGAGATGGACCGGTTGCGGCCCCGCCTGCAGCCCGACGCGATCCCCACCGTCGTCCATGCCATGCTCACCGTAGGCGCGGGTTTCGGCACCCGTGCGGTCCGCGAGCTCCGGGCCCGGCTGCTGGCAGAGCACGGGCGCCCCGGCGAGTTCCAGGCCGACCAGGACGCCGCTGCGGCGCTGATTTCACTGTCCGGCCCCGTCGGTGACGAGTTGGGAGCATTCAGCTACCAACTCACCCTCGACGCCGAAGGCAAGGCGGTGCTGGAGGCTGCGATCGGACCGCTCAGCGCACCTGCGCCCGCACCCGATGGCACGCCCGATCGCAGGCCCGCGCGGCAACGCCGCGGACAGGCACTGATCGAGGTATGCCGTCGGGCCACCACGGCTGGCGCCACGCCCCCGGTCGGAGCGAAGGCCACTCTGGTCGTCACGATGGACTGGCGCCACTTGCGCGACAGCCGCAACGCCGGACGAGTCTTGGGTTCGACCGCCGATGGCGATCTGCTCGCACCGGAAACAATGCGCAAGCTCGCGTGCGACGCCGACCTCATCCCCGCGATCCTGGCTGGGCCAAGTCACGTCCTCGATCTGGGCCGCACCACCCGGTTGTTCAGCCCTGCTCAGGTCAAGGCCCTCTGGCTGCGCGATCGAGGCTGCACGTTCCCCGGCTGCAGCATTCCGGCCCACTGGTGCCAGGCTCACCACCTCCGCCACTGGATCGATGGCGGCATGACATGGCTGGTCAACGCCGGCCTGCTGTGCGCTCGGCACCACACTGTCGTCCATCGCGACCACCTTTACGCCGAGATCAGCGCGGACACGGGTCAGGTCGAGTGGGATGTGAGTCCAGGGTCCTACGACCGCGCACTCGCGGCCATCGGCGTCAGCCGGTTCACCCCCAGATCTGGTGACGCGTCTGCCGATGATGGTGAGGCAAGCGGCACACGTACGCTCGCCGACAGGGCCACCGGGCCGATCGGCGGGCTGTCCGACGGGCCACTCGTGAGGCCCCTCGATGGTCCGCTCGACGGGCCAAGCAGAGGTCCTCTCGACAGTCCTCTCGACAGGACGCGAGAAGGTCCCCTCGACAGTCCGCTCGACAGCCCGCGCGAAGGTCCGCAAGACCGACGAGCAGCCGGGCATCCCGACGGGCCACTCGACGAGCCACCCGACAGACTGCGCGACGGGCCATTCGGCACGTCCATCGATACAAGCGGGCCGCTTCGAGCGCGAAATGACGGGACCAACCCCGAGCCCAGCGGGGGCGGGTCCGCCAATCGCGCTCGGTCGCCCGGTGGACCGAACGAGCCGCCGCCCCAGGTTCTGAGCGCCTGAGTCTTGGAAGTGGGCGCGGGCTCCCAGGTTCGGCTGGTGCATGCTCTGAGCTCCTCGACGTGCGACTGGACTCGACGGGGGCGTTGGGAGTGGACTGCCACCCCCAGGAAGCCGATCTTGCGCCGACCGGTGCACTCGTGCTCCGCGGGCGTGGGTTGCTGGCTCCCGAGCTGATGGAGGTGCGGCTCATGCCGACTCGTGCTCCGCGGGCGTGGGTTGCTGGGTCCGAGAGCGCCTGGGCGGCAGTCGGCGCGGGTCCCAGAAGGCAGGGGAACCTTGGCCCTCCGGTCGGCATGGCAGGCTGTGCACCATGGGCCAACGGATGTTCGTCGCCGTCGTGCCACCGGAATCCGTGCGCGACCACCTCGCAGACTTCCTCGAACCGCGATCGCGTGAGGCGCTCGGTGCGTCGGGGTTGCGCTGGATCGCCCGCGAGCAGTGGCACATCACTCTTGGCTTCTTCTCATCCGTGCCCGATCACCGCGTCGAGGACCTCACTGACCGCCTGTCGACCTCCGCCGAGCGGCACCGATCCTTCGACCTTGCCCTGGCCGGAGCCGGTGCCTTTCCATCCGTCGCGCGTGCGTCGGTGCTGTGGCTCGGTGTGGATGCCGGTCACGATCTTCTCGGCGTCGTGGCTGCGTCCCCGGGCGTCGAGGCTGCGCAGGCCGTCGAGGGCCTCGAGGGCCCTGCGGCCGTTCGTGGCTTCGGCTACCTCGCACCGAGCGACACGAGCGCAGCGGATGGCGCACCGCCCGGACCGCTGCGGCGGCTGGCCGTCAACGCGCGTGCCGCAGGCTCCGTCGTCGGGGCCGCACCCGACGGCAAGACGTTCCATCCCCACCTCACCGTCGCCCGCCCGGCCCGGCCCATCGAGGCGACCAAGTGGCTGCGCATTCTCGACACGTACCGTTCGCCGACCTGGAGGGTCGACTCGATGGAACTCATCGCCTCCTACCTGGGCGAAGGCGCCCACCGCCGTCCCCGCTACGAGACGATCGCGTCGATACCGCTCGGGAGTATGCCGTGACGCCCGACCCGGCTTACTCGACAGACCCCGCAGACCCGCCTTCCCCGACATTCGCGTCTAGCGTCGAAAACTCGGCACAGTTGGCCGGCTCGGTGGCCCCAACCGCGAAGAATGCACGGGCGCGCTCCATCGAACCCCTCTTGGCTGGGCTGCTCACCGCAAGGCACCCCGACGCACCCGGCCCGGCCACGCAATCGGTGACCGTCGAGGGAATCACGCTCTCCTACGAGAAGGTCCGCCACCTCGCCCTGATTGCCGCCAACACCCTCTCGGCCGACCAGGTCACGCGCGTCGCAGTCCACGCCGATCCGACCTGGTCGACGGTGCTGGCGGTCATCGGGTCGGTGCTCGCAGGGGTCACGGTCGTGCCGGTCCCCGCCGACGCCGGCCCTGGGGAACGCCGCCATATCCTCACCGACTCCGGCGCGACGGCGTGGCTTGGCCAGGCCCCAGATCTGGACGATTCCGGCCTCCCCGTCCTCCCGACACCCAACGTCGAGGGCGTCGACACCATCGACGGCGACGCCGACGAGTCGCGCTCTCAGCTGCTTCCGGTGGACCCCCCGGTGGACAGCTCGGCGGGCGCACCGGTGGACACGGCATACCCGGCGTTCATCCTCTACACCTCAGGGACGACGGGGCTGCCCAAGGGTGTGCAACTGTCCCGGCGAGCGTTGGCGGCGGGTCTCGACGCGTTGGCCGATGCCTGGGAGTGGACCGACCACGACGTCCTCGCGCACGGGTTGCCGCTGTTCCACGTGCATGGCCTCATCCTGGGCGTCCTGGGACCGCTACGGATCGGCAGCGGGCTGACTCACGTGGGGAAGGCGACGGCCACGGCATACGCGCAAGCCGCCAAAGCTGTTGTCCCACAAGGTGACTCGCTCGGGCGACCGGCGGCCACGATGTTCTTCGGGGTGCCGACGATCTGGTCGCGCATTGCCGCCGAGCCCGGGTCCGCTGCCGCGTTGCGCTCTGCGCGCCTGCTCGTGTCCGGGAGCGCGGCATTGCCCGCGCCGGTGTTCGAACGCATCCGGGAGCTGACCGGGCACGAGATCTGCGAGCGCTATGGCATGACCGAGACGCTCATCACGGTCGCGACGCGGGCCGACGGGCGCCGTCAGGCGGGCTATGTCGGGATACCGGTCGCCGGGGTGCAGACGCGGCTGCGCGACGATAGCGGCCGCGAGGTACCGCACGACGGGGAATCGGTTGGCGACCTGCAGGTGTGCGGCCCGACCCTGTTCGACGGCTATCTCGGCCGGCCTGAGGCGACGGCGGCGGCTTTCACGTCGGATGGTTGGTTCAAGACCGGCGATGTGGCGACGATCAGCCCCGATGGCACGCACCGGATCGTCGGTCGTGCGTCGGTGGATCTGATCAAGAGCGGTGGTTTCCGGATCGGTGCCGGTGAGATCGAGTCGGTGCTTCTGGGTCACCCGGCGGTCGCCGAGTGCGCGGTGATCGGAAGGCCCGATAGCGACCTCGGGCAGCGCATCGTGGCCTTCGTCGTCAGAGCCGTCGATCTGGCCGACGAGGGGGCTGACGACCGTCCTGGCGACCGGACTCAGGGTGATGGCTCCGCGAGCGACGCCGGCAGCGACGCCACTCTCGCCGCCTCGTTGACCGAGTTGGTGGCGCAGGAACTCTCCGTCCACAAGCGCCCGCGCGAGGTGGTGTTCGTCCAGACCCTGCCGCGCAACGAGATGGGCAAGGTGCAGAAGACGCGCCTGGCCTGAGCCCTGGCGCGACGCGGCCCAGAACACACTTCGGTATGCCGTGGCCCCGCCGGACCCGCAGGCTGCGTGGGGAGCAAACCACGCTCGATCAGCGACCCGCCGGACTCACCGGACCCGCGGGACCTGCGGGGACCCGGGCATTGCCGCCACCGACTCCGCCGATCCCGCCGAGCCCACCACCCAATCCCGGGATATTGCCATTGGTCGGCAGAGGCTGGGTCGGATCGCCGATGACCACGATGTCCCCAGCACTGAGCCCACCGACGACCTCGATCGTGCTGCCACCGACGGCGCCGATCTGCACCGTAACTGTGGTCACCACCGCACCCCTGACGCGTTGGGCCACACCGGTCCCGGTCGACAGCATCGTCACTGCCGAAGCGGGCACGGTCAGGGAGTTCTCGACGCGTTTGGTCACCAGCGCGACGGTGGCCTTTCCTCCGCTGCCCACCTGTTCGGGAAAGCCCGCGACGAGTAGGTCGACGGCATACGTGGGGCTGCTCGAACCGGCCGCTGCCGAAGTCGAGGCGGAAGCAGTTGGCAGCAGCGCGATGGCAGTCACGACGCCGTCCACGATCGGGCTCCCACTCACGGTGATGTGACCCACTTGGCCGAGGGAGACGGTCGCCAGATTGGCTTGCGGGACCTGGACCGTCACCTTCGAGGCACCCGGGCCGACGATGACGAGGCCGGTGGCCGTCGTCGCCGTGTCGCCTACCGAGAAGGGGACGGTGCCCACCACTCCACCGATCGGGGCCGTGAGTGTCGCGGCGTCCAGGAAGTGCTGCGCCTTGGTCAGCGCGGCCTCCGCACTGGTGACGGCTGCCCGATCAACGATGAGCTTCGCGTTCGTGACCGCCCCAGCGCCGGTCGACGCACCGTTGGGAGTGGCCGCCTTCGCGGCCGCCGCAAGGCGCGCGGTCAGCGCCTGGGACTGTGCCGCAAGGGCCGCTTGGGACGTGGCGATGGCCGATGCCGCCCCGGTGAGTTCGCCGACCGCTGTGGCCTGGGCTGTGGATGCCGCGCGGAGTGCGTCGAGACAGGCCTGCAATTGCGCGGCCGTGGTCGTCAGCCCTGCGGTGCCTATGGCTCCGGCAGTGCCCGTGGGTCCGGCAGTGCCCGTGGGTCCGGCAGTGGTCGTCGGGCCCGCAGTGGTCGTCGGGCCCGCAGTGCTCGACGGGCCCGCAGTGCTCGACGGAACAGCAGTGCTCGACGGAACAGCAGTGCTCGTCGGGCCCGCAGTGCCCGTGGTTCCGGCAGTGCTCGTCGGAGCAGCAGTGCCCGTCGGGCCTGGTGGGGTCGTTGGAGCGGGAGCGCCAGAGGTTGGGGTCGAGGAGGGCACGGGGCTCAGCAGAGGGGCGCATGCTTGGTCCGCCCTGCGCTGGGCGGCTGCCGCTGCCGTGACTGTGGCAAGCGCTGGCGACGGCCCCCCGGCAGACCCCGATCCCCCTGCACCTCCCGCAGCACCCGTCGAGCCCGAGCCGACACCCGACTGCCCCGCCGACGAGCCTGAGGTCGACGAGCCCGAGGTCGCCGAAGAGCCCCCAGCACTCGTAGTCGCGCTCCCCGTCGAGGAAGCCGCGAGCGCAGCGGTGTCGTTGGCCAGGCTCGCGCGGGCCTGGTCCAGGGTCACCTGTGCATCCAGGACACCCTGCTGGAGCGCCACGCGGTCCATGGTGGCCAGTTGCTGACCGGCGACGACAGCCTGTCCGACCGTCACATCGACGCTGGCGACCCGACCCGACGTCGGGAAGGCCGCCGTCACCTGGGCCAACCGGCTCACCGTGCCGGTGAGCGTGAGGGTCTGCTCCACCGCGCCGACGGTCACGGTCGCGGTGCGTAGTGCCGTGGAGGGCAGCTCACCGGCCGTGGCGGCATACCGGCCACCAACCAGGACGATGGCCACAGCCCCGACGACGACGGCGGTCGGCAGGATTCGCGCTCGGGTGCGCCGGCGGGCGGCCGAGGCGCGCTCGCTGCCACGTGGTGAACCGGAGCCGAGAACCTCGCCGCCATCAGCCATGGGACGCCCCGGCGCTGCTGCGCTGTCCCGCGCCCGCGCCCGCGCCCACGCACACGCCGTCGACGGCCTCGCGGACCACGATCGACGTCGCGGCCATCGCCCCGGTCTCGTCGGTGGTGCCGAGCGCGGTGGCACACCGCCCGACGGCGAGATCGACGGCGGTGGCGGGCACGGTGACCGAGACGGTGGTGGCCGCAGAGGTGATCACCTTGATGGGCACGGTTGCCGCAGTGGTGGCCGCACCGTCGCTGCCGGGACGCACGACCGCCGCCACAGTGAAGCCCTCGCTGGACACGGCCGTCACCTGCCCCGCTGCCCCCATACCGCCCGGTATGCCGTTCCCACCCGGCCCAGCCGCTCCTCCCGGGCCGGGGGCCGCGCTCGAACCACCCTGCGCACCCGGTCCGGCGGGATTCCCCCCAGCGCCGCCCGGAGCCTGGCCGGACGGCATACCTGCGGGGTTGGGGCCTGTGCCGTCACCGCCGCGGAAGCCCCCACCGAACCCGCCCAGACACGTGCCGTTGGTCGGCTGCGTGACCTGGATGCCGGCCGCGTCGACGGGACCGTCCGAAGGCGCGCCCGCGGTCGTCCCGCCCGCCGACGCGGCGCGGACGACGACACAGGATCCAACGGTGACATCGGCGAGTTTCCCCGCCGCGATGCGGGTGAGAGCCGTCGTCGCGGTGACCGTGACGGCGGTCTGCTTCGTCGTGGATTGCACCTGGAGCACGTGCCCATCGACGGCCGCGATGAGCCCACTGACCGCGGGCGTGCGCTGGCGCGTCGCCGAGGGCGCAGCACCGGTGGGCGCGCCGGCTCCCCCACCGAGCGCGGGCGCCGGGGTCGCAGTGCCCGTCGCTGCGGGCGCGCCACAGGCGGCCAACAGCCCGGTGAAGAGCACGCCGAGGGCGACGGCCCGCAGCGCCTGGCCCACCCGGGCCCTCGAGCCGAGGGTCAGGTATGCCGGCGCGGTCGCAGCCTTGTTCGGCCGGATCTGGATGTGGGCGGCATCGGGACGACGGGTCATCGTTACTCGCTTCTCAGTGCTTCGATCGGGGCCAGCCGAGCGGCCCGGCTGGCAGGGTAGACGCCGGCTCCGATGCCGATGGCCAGGGACACTCCCAAGGCAGCACCGGCAGCCAGCGGCGAGATAGTCACCGGTTGACCGATCCAACCAGGCAGGACGGCGGCACCCAACAGCCCGAGTGCCAGCCCCGCTACGCCGCCGACCAGACCGAGCATGCTCGCCTCGACGAGGAACTGGCGCAAGATCACCGAAGGGGTCGCCCCGAGGGCCTTGCGCAGTCCGATTTCACGCACCCGCTCGGTGACTGACACGAGCATGATGTTCATGACGCCGATTCCCCCGACGAGCAGTGAGATGGCCGCGATTCCCGCGAGCAGCACGGTCAGCACCCGGGTGATGGTCGTGGCGCTCTCGACGATGGCCTGCTGACTGCTGACCGAGAAGTCCATCGTCGCCGCCGTGACCCCGTGCGCGGCCAGCAGGATCTTCGTCGTCTGCTGGTAGGCCGCCGACAGGCTGGCCTGATCCCGCCCCTCGATGTAGATCGTCGACACGGCCCGCGGGTTGGCCGTCGTGGAGAGCCGGCTCGCATAGGTCGACTGAGGCAGGACCGCCAGGTCGTCCTGATCGCCGCCGGCCGTGGACCCTTCCGCGGTCAACAACCCGATGACGGTGAGGTTCTGACCACCCAGGGTGACCAGCTGCCCCACCGGTGATCGTCCGCCGAGCCCGCCACCACTGGAGCCACCACCACTGGAACTACCGAACAACTGGGTCGCCGTCGTCTGCCCGAGCACAACGACTGGGCTCTCGGCCGCCACCTCCGCTGCGGTGAAGAAGCGGCCCTCACTCACCGACCGGGCCCGCACCTGGACCCACTCGGGCGTCGTGCCCACAGCGGTCGTCGTCCAGTTCGCTGTGCCGGCCAGCACACTGAGCGAGGACTGTGAGGTCGGCGCCACCCTGGCGATGTCGGGGGCCGCAACCGGATCGGCCAGCACCGCCGCATCGTCCATGGTGAGGGTGGTCGCGGTCCCCCGACCTCCACGCACCCCCGCCGACGACGTCGCGCTCCCTGGAGTCACGATGAGCAGGTTGGACCCGAGCTTGTTGATCTGATCAGTCACCTTGGACTGCGCACCCTGCCCGAGACCGACCGTGAGCATCACCGCGGCGATGCCGATGAGAATGCCCAGCACGGTGAGCAGAGAGCGCATCCGTCGGGTCCGCAATGCCCCGTATGCCGTCCGAACCGTCTCCAGCCAACTCATTCGCGCACCTCGCTGATCGCCCCGTCACGCATGACGACGACCCGGCGGGCCTGGTCGGCGACGTCGTGTTCGTGGGTGATGATGACGATGGTGCGACCTTGGTCGTGCAGGTCGCCGAAGAGGGCCAGGACCTCCGCCGTCGACGCCGAATCGAGGTTGCCGGTCGGCTCGTCGGCGAGGATGAGATCTGGTTCGGTGACCAATGCCCGGGCCACCGACACCCGCTGCTGTTGCCCTCCGGACAACTCGTTGGGCCGATGGTCGACCCGGTCGGCCAGGCCCACGCGATCCAGCGCCGCGCGGGCCCGAGCCCGGCGCTCGGGGCCGGACACCCCGGCATACACGAGGGGCAGCTCCACGTTCCGCTGAGCCGTCAAGCCGGGCAAGAGGTTGAAGGACTGGAAGACGAAGCCGATCCGCTGGTTGCGCACGTGGGCCAACTCCTGCTCGCCCATGCCGGCGACGTCGACCCCCGCGAGCCGGTAGCTGCCGGCCGTCGGGACGTCGAGGCATCCGATGATGTGCATGAGGGTCGACTTGCCCGACCCGGACGGCCCCATGATCGCGACGTAGTCGCCGGCGAGCACCTGCAGGTCGATCCCGCGCACCGCATCGACCTGCAAGCTGCCGCTCTGATAGGTCTTGCGGACTCCGCGCAGGTCCAGCAGCGCCTCGGGCTGCTCGGGGTCTGGTGCCACACCCTGGTATGCCGGTTGGTCACCGAAGATCGCCTCCGGGAGAGTCACTGGCCACCGCCCGGCGCGCCCGCAGGGGCACCGCCCGCAGGGGCACCGCCAGCGGGGGCACCGCCGGCACCTCCACTCACGGCACCTCCACTGCCCTGACCGGCCCCCGACCCGGTGCCGCGAGTGCGCGTGCCGGTGCTTCCGGAGCCGCCACCGGTTCCGAATCCGGTCGCAGACTCCACGACGACCTGGTCGCCCTCGACGACACCCGCAGTGACCTGGGTCAGGGCTCCTTGGACCATGCCCAGCTGAACCGGAACGACCACCTGCTGACCATCGACGACCTTGACGACCGTGGTCTGCCCGGCTGCGGTCCGGATGGCGGCAGTGGGCACGGTGATGGCATCGGTCACCTCACGGACGATGATGGCCACGGTGGCGGTCGCACCGGCATACAGGCCCGGCGGCGACCCGGTGACCGCGATCGTCACCGGGAAGCTGGCCACCCCGTTGCTGGTCGTGGCGATGACCCCGACCCTGGACACCGTCCCGAAGACCGGTTGACGAGCTCCGGTCGGAGTGATCTGGGCCTGCAGGCCCGGCTTGATCGAGGCCAGGTCGGCCGAGGACACCGACGTCGCGACCGTCCACGCACCGGTCGAAATGACGACGACCTGGGCATTCGAGGTGGTTGCCGCGCTGCCGCCGGCTGCGTTGCCGCCGCTGCCGGAACCCGATGTCGTCCCGCCGCCGCTCACCTGGTCGCCCACGGTGACGTTGACCGCCGCGACGGTGCCGTCGATCGGCGAGGTGAGGGTGGCGCTGGCAAGTGCGGTCCGGGCGGTGGCGAGCCGGGCATTGGCTGCCGCGACCTGGGAGTTGGCTGCAGCTAAGGTCGTGGCCGTGGCGGTGCCGCTGGCTTTCGCGCTGCTCAGGGACGCCGCTGCCGAATTCGCGTTGGCCTGAGCGAGGTCCAGCGCGTTCTGCAAATCGGTCGGGTCGATGGTGGCCAGCGACTGCCCGGCGACGACGGCGTCGCCGACCTTGACGTTGACGGCGGTCACCGCTCCGGAGGAGGTGAACCGCACGGCCGATTGCACCTTGGGGTTGATCGTCCCGGACGCACTGACCGACTGGCTGAGCGTCGAGGTGCTCACCGCGACGATGCTCTGCTGGGTGGCCGTCGACACCGCTGGGCTTCGCCGGCTCCACCACACCGCAAGAAGGACGAGGATCGCGAGGGAGCCAAACACCAGGTAGGTCCGACGCGAACGCATCCAGGTCATATCGGCAGAGTCCAAACCCGGAACCTGTTGGACACCGGGGCGCAAGCTGTGAAGACACTGTGCGTCGCCCGAGCCCCGAGCCCCGAGCCCCGAGCCCCGAGCCCCGAGCGAGCACAATGGCGACCATGGACTCGCGCGTGTGGGATGACCGGTATGCCGCCTCCGACCTGGTCTGGTCCGCCGGCCCCAGCGCGATGGTTGCCGCACTCACCGGCGGCCTCCCGCCCGGGCGAGCGCTGGACCTTGCCGCCGGCGAGGG
>ERZ795062.854-NODE-854-length-23253-cov-8.461548_pt1 | contig 23253 bp, 18 predicted proteins | sample MGYA00375146_ERZ795062 | MGnify/ENA primary metagenome ERZ795062 (study PRJEB30191, sample SAMN05720281) | activated sludge metagenome | isolation source: Anaerobic digester | place: USA | collected 2015-07-16 ... | reverse complement strand
CTGCTAATTATATTATGTAGTAAATAATTATATTGTTGATAAAAAACTAATATTTAAACAACGGTAAGAATATTCTTACCGTTGTTTAATTTCCTGATTTTAGACTTAGGGCAATGAAAAAGTATATAGAAAGTTAAAAGAAAAAATAGTTTTGTAACTAGCTATTATATTATGGCTAGTTATTATTTTTTGTATAAAAAGATTATTATAAAATCATATTCAACGGAAAATATCGAAATTTTTTGAAAACAAATAGAGGAAAAAGTATTTATTTGTAGAAGGGATGTATTATAAGAAATATAATGTTTAAAAAACATTGATTATTATTTTATGAAGGAGGTGTAAATGTGAACAAAGAGAGTATGACTATTCAATTAAAAACCTTAACTCCTATTTGGACGGGAGATGCTTATGGAGATTGTAGTGAGATAAAAGAAAGTAACATTATTGGAACTATAAGATGGTGGTATGAAATAGTAAGTAGAAATTTAGGTAAACAAGTTTGTACCCCTACACTACAGTCAGAAGACAAAAAATGTAAATTAAATGGTGAACAATTTATTAGATCTATACGAGAGGGGAAAACAATAGATACAGCATTAGATGAGCAAAACATATGCCCAGTTTGTAAATTATTTGGTTGCAATGGATGGTCAAGCAAATTAAAATTGGTTGTTAAATATGATGATTGTAAGGATATATCAGGTAAAGTATATGTAAGAGGTAGAAAATTTGGTAAGGCAAAACGAAAGGTACAAGGGAAAATGTTTAATGAAAGCAATCCTTTAACTCTTGAGTTTTATCCAGTGAAAGAAATTACCGATGAAGAATGGAAAATTCTAGCATTTGTTATAAAGTTAATATTAAAATGGGCAGCTTTAGGTGCAAGGACTGCACAGGGAAATGGAGTAGTAGAAATAATAAACGAAGATGTTCTTGAAGAAAACAAATTAAATGATCTTGCTTTTTCGAGTTATAATTTTCCTGACTTAACTGATTTTTTCTTTGTAAAATATAGATTAGAATTTAATGAAGATATATCGAAGATAATAAGTAAAAATGTTTTTTGGATAGATGAATATCAGGATAAAAATAGTGATCATGAAGGACTAAAAGATCTATGGAATGATCATAAATTTATCCCAATAGGATTTCATATAAGAGATATTATCAGAAGGGTTGAAGAGAATGAAGATAAAAGGCATGAGTTATTTGGTGTAGTAACTAAGAAAACCAAAAAAATGATACAGAAAGGTTCAAAAATTTTTGTATCCCACGGTTATAAGATTAACAGTAATACTGTGGAATGTAGAATTTGGGGTTATGGGGTTGGGGAAAATAAAAGAGAATTTGTAAACAAGCTCCAAAATAGGGTAAATGATAAATTGAATGACTATTTATTTAAACCTAAGTATAAAAATAAAAATAAAAATGATAATAATATTCATTGTAATATTAGTTATACGGAATATATGAATAACTTATTAAAGGTTTAAAAGGGAGGTGAATTAATTGTTTCATGAAATAATTTTAGAAAATAAAGTTAAGAAAGAAGATTATTATTTCAAATCAAAAATTTATAAAAAAAAAGGGGAAAAACCATCTGATTTTATAAATGATTATAAATATAATAAATATATAAAAAGTGAAGATATTAAACAAATTCAAAAAATATCAGGTATATTTAATACTCCCGAAGATATTGATGAATATGTGAAAAATCTACTTCCTGGTTCATTTGGAATATGGTGTGAATTTGAGCTTGAATCACCTTATTTTTCAAAGGATGATGATAATCTATATATAATTCAAAATCCAATAATTAAAGAGATGATTTCTAAAATACCCATGGTTAAAGGTAGTAGTTGGAAAGGATTCCTTTCATCTGTAGCTTTGAATAAATTAAGAGAAAGTGTTGAATCTAAAGATATACCAAGTATAATAAACTGTTATTTAAGTTTTGTACGAATATTTGGAACAGGTTCAGAAACATTTAGAGAGTTAGAAAGGGAAATAAAAAAAGTAATTGGTGAAGCGGAAAGAAAAAATTCTACGAAATTAACTGAAACATTATTTCAATATTGTGTATTTGATTTAGGCATAAATATTAATATAAAAAAAGATGGGACAAGTATTAATAAGCAATTGATAGATGAAATAATTAAAAAACAAAATGAACAAAAAGTAAAAAATATATTTTCTGTTAATAAAGGTAGAGCTATATTTTATCCTACATATTTTAATAAAATAAATTATGAAGTTATAAATCCACATGATAGAGAAAAAAGAGTAGGTATTAATCCTATATTTTATGAAGTAGTGCCTAAAGGAGCTATAGGAATATTTCAGCTTATCTATATTCCACATAATGGAATATTACTGGAAGAAAATGTTCTTAAAAGTGAAATGGAATCTGATAAAGAATTTATAGAAAAAATACTAAAAGAAGCATTAGAAAATGTAGGAATAGGTGCTAAAACAAAACTTGGATGGGGTAGAGGAAAAATAAAAGAAAATGATATAAAATATTTTGAAAGTAATGTGGGGGGAGTGAAATGAGTGATTTAGATTTAAAAAACCTTGAAAGGCATAAAACGGAAATACTAAAAGCAGAGGTTGGAGCATTGCTTTTTAATTTAGGAAAAACTCATGTAGGATTTTGGAAGGGAAAAAATGGGAAAGTTTATTTTCACATTGACGATGACAAATTTAAAGAAAAGTATGGTTATAAGCCATTTAGCGGTTATAGAGATTATTTTAAAAAAACCAACAAAAAAGAGAGTAAATTTGATTCAAAAAGTCCTTTTACAATAGATATGGATTCCATAAATGAGGAGCTTAAGGATTTTTTTAATGAGGATATTAATTTACCATTTGCAAAAAACGACAAAACAGAGAAAAACCTTAGATTAATAGATGTATTAAAAGGTGATGTAAGTGATAGTGAATTTATAAAGAAAATAATGTTTAAAGGTTGCGAAAATATAAATTCTGGAATAGATAAAGGAGCACCAAAAGAACAGTTGAATAATCTTAAGATAGCTAATGCTTTTGGAACTACTAAAGAAGAAATAGCAAACAATAAAAAAGATTTTGTAGATTTGACAAGATATGATGAGTCAAGAATCATTTTTCTAAGGAACTTGTGGATGAAAATAGATTCTATGGGAAGAACTAATATAGATGTGTATGAAATGCGAAGGTTTATTTTGGGAGAAATAAAAAAATGGTATTCTCATCTTTTAAGTGATTCTCGTTTCCCAATTAATGATGTAACATTGTGGGATCAAGCATATATGACAGCCTCTATGTTTAAAGCTAGTGTTGCAGCTTTGTGTTTGGAAGAAGAAAAGTATCAAAATTATATAGATAGGCCACGTGAGATTAAATGGAGTATACTTGGTGTGCAGTATGATAAGCTAGGACTTGCAGAAAAGGCACTAAATCCATCTTTTATAGATTGGTATAGAAATGGAACAAATGTAGTAGATGAAAAGATAAAAAAGGTGATAGAAGAAGATTTTGCATTGGGAAATGAAATCTATAGAGATGAAACAGGAATATACTTTATTGCACCAGAGAATATTTATGGAGAAAAAGTTGATGGTGATGTAGGACTATATAGAATGAATGATAATTTAAGTGATATACAAGAAAAAATAATAGAATGCTTTAAACTTTTTAATGGAGAAGTATTCCCATCTATATATATAACAGAACCTTCAAGGGGAACTATGAATATAGCTTATTTAATTGAAAATGCTAAAGAAAATTTTTTAAAACCAGTTTTTCCAAAATCTAATAATTTAGTAGAAGAGTATTTTCAAGAGACAGAAGATAATAATGAGTTTAAAGTAATATGTGATATTTGTAAAGTAAGATTAGCAGAAGATGATAAAAGTGAAAAATTAAACTTATGCAGTATTTGTAAGGAAAGAAAAAATGAAATAGAACGAACTAAATTAAATGATGAATATAAAGAGACCATTTGGACTGGAGAACTCCAAGATAAAAACAGAAGAATTGCCCTTGTAACTATGAAATTTGAGCTAGATGAATGGTTGAATGGGAATATGGTGAATACAATGTTAATTAGTGATTATGATATGAGAAATATATCAAATGATTTAAAAAATGATTTAAAAAAGAATGAAATAAAAACAAATAAATCTGCTATAGGGAGTATTCTTTATAAAACTGATTTACCACCAATACCGTTAAAAAAATATGCTGAATCAATACTCCTTGAACGCTCCATAGGAGATAGATGGGAAAAACTTTTGAAAGATGAATTAGAGGATAATATTGATTTTGAAAATAGAAAAATAAAATGGGCTGAAGTTGAAAAAAATGATGAACAAATTGAATTTTTATCCAAAATACTTCTTCAATTTGTAACTAGAAAAAATCCATCTCCAGCAAGATTTAGACGAATTTGGGAAACTACTGAAGAATTTTTTGTGGATATTGAAAATCACATGATGGACATTTTAGAAATATCCAAATCGAGAAATGTAAGGATAAAATGGAATAAAGTTATAGAAGAAGATAAATACAAAGGAAGAGAATTTGAATATAAAGGTTTAAACTTTTTATCTGATGCTAAAGGCAATCTATATCTCATATCATCTATAGAAAAAGCAATTCCTATTATAAGTAAAGAAAAGAAGGAAAACGAAGAAATATATTCTCAAATAACCAATAATGAAGGGAATTGGATAACAAATGAAATTATAGAAATGATAGATGTTAGTAACAATAATAAATGCAAGGTAGAACTTAAAAATCCAAAATACATTTCATATAAACCTTATCTTTCTATTATTAATCCAACACCAATATCTTGGCAGTTTATTGTTCCAGCTGAATATGTTCCAAAACTTATAAAAAAAGTTCAACATAAATATGATGAAGAATTTAAATATGTAAAAGGGAAACTACCTCTTCATATAGGTATAGTTTTCCAAGATTATAAAAAACCTCTTTATATAGGAATAAAGGCTTTGAGAAACATCAGAAGGGATATAGACAATTGGGATAGTATAGATAAAGAAATATCAGGAGAAAGATTAAAGCAAATGTCAGATGCTGCTATAAATAATAGCAATTCAGGTTGTGAAAATAGAACGGAATTAAAAAGATACTATAGCCTATATCCATTAAATAATGGTGGGAAAGGTGATTATGATTTTTATATTAAACCTAATAAACAGCCTATGGAACTTAAATCTGTTGATAAAGCTAAAGACACCGAAAAATATCTAATATATCCCAATACAATAGACTTTGAATATCTAGATGTAAACACTCGAAGAAATGATATTTGTTATGATACTGAAAAGGCCAATAGAAATAAAATTGTTGCTAAATATAAACAAAATAGACCCTATACTTGGGAAGAGTGGGAAACTTTCAATGAGTTTTATGATTATTTTAAGGGAAAAGAAAGAAAAACTAAGCTTCAAACTATGGTGAATTTGATATATTCAAAACTTAGTGATTGGCAAGATAATAGCAGTTTAAAATGTTTTATATTATCGGCTTTTATAAATATTTTTGAATTAAATGATGCTGAATCTAAAAATAAATTTGCTAGAATATTGGGAGAAAATAAATGGGGAAATATTGAAAGCTTATGTGATAAGAAATTTAGAATAAAGCTTCATAAGTTTTTAGATATGTATGATTTTTGGCATAATGGTTTGAAGGAAATTTAATAGAGGGGGAGAGAAAAAATGAGTAAAGAGATAAGAATAACTGCAATATCTCGTGATCCTATATATATAGGAACAGGAGGATTTACTATAGGGAGAGTTGATAACACTATTGTGAGAGATCCTATAACTAGAATTCCTAAAATTCCTGGGACAAGCTTGGCAGGCACTTGGAGATATTATATGGCTCTTACTATACACTCTTATTTTAAAGAAAATTTTAAAATTAATAGAAAAGCTCGTAAGAGCAGACTTGAAGAGGCAGGAAAAAAGGAAGGAGAAGAAAAAAAAATAGAAGTACTTTTTAAAAACAATGTAAAAGATTGGGTATCAGGTTTCAAAGGTAATAGATATGCGGCTATAAAATGTGCTGGACAAGATGATAAGCCAAATCTTTCAGTAGAAGAATCTAAAATGCTGTCCATAAATGAAGATGCTGGTCATTGTGGGAATTGTATAGTGTGTAAAACTTTTGGATTTTCAAAGCAGGATAAATCTCAAAGAGGAATGGCATATTTTTCAGATTTAAATATATTATTGTTCCCTGTCTATACCAGATTAGGTACTAGATGGATAACATCTAAGGGGATATTGAACTCTGCAGGGATTAAGTTAAAAAGTGTCCCCAATTTTGAAGATTATGAAGTATTAGTATGTGATGAAGATGATAGAAAACAGAATTCAATAAATTTAGGATGGTTAAATTTTAGAATAAAAAATGGTGAATCTACAGTAGATCTTAGCAATATAAAGAAACAAATTGGAGATGATTCAGCATTAAATTTGTTGGGAGAAAAAATTATTATTGTTTCAGACAATATTATCCATCAAATAATCAATTCTAATCTTGAAACTAGAACTTCTGTATCCATAGATCCTACTACTGGTGCTGCTAAAGAAGGAGCACTATTTACAAGTGAAGCTATTCCTAGAGGAACAATATTCTATGGAAATGTAAGAATAGAAGAATATCCTTTAGATGAAGAACTTCCTTTAGATTATGTATCAGAAGCATTAAAAGATAGTAAAAAATATTTTGAAACATTAGGTGTAGGTGGCATGACTACAAGAGGATTTGGACGGTTAAAGATTTTTGATTGGGGTGAAAAAAATGACTAAGGCTGAAAATCTTGATTCTAGGATAAATGAATATAGTTACAAGATGGTAAAAGAGCTTAAAGACGGAAAGGTAAATTTGGGTGAAATAGATAAGGCTTTAGGTGTTTTATGCAATGACGGAGTATATGGATATTATGTATATTGTAAGTCAAAATCTAATGGTAAAAGTGATGAAAAAATAAAAAGTCCTATGTTCAGCCAATTTATATCAAATATAGTTAAAGAATTTGATGATATAGTTTATAGTGGAAGAGAACTTAAATCTTTCAAAAGCCTATATGAATATGATGGATATTTTAGTAATCTGTCTACAGACATTCATAAATTATTATTTTTTAAAGATATATTAGAAAAGATATTAACCTATGCTAGATATCATGCAAAAGCTGAGGATGATATAAATGAGTGATTTGAATGATAAATTAACTTGGTATAAACTTAAGTTTAAACAATTAAATCCAATCCATATTGGAAAGAAGAACTATGGAGTATTATCTGAAACTAGATTATTTATTCCTGGTTGGACTATGTGGGGTGCATTGGTTAATAGCTATGGGAAATTAAATGGTGAAATAGATGAAACCTTTCAAGAAGGAAAAACTTTATTTAAAAACATTACTTGTTTTTATCCTGAGCCTTTAGATGAAGATATTATATTTCCTAATTTTAAAGATGGCAAATTATATATGGGAAACATTTCGGAAACAGATTTTAGGATGAGATATACGGATACATATGTTTCTACAGCAATAGAGGCTCCATATTTTGCAGCAATGGAAGAATCCCTTCATGAAATAGAGATTATTTTGCCTGGAGAAAAAGGAAATAAAGCGAAGGAACTTTATTGGGTAGGATTAGTTGGAATAGAAAAAGATAGAGAAGAAGAATTTAAAAAGTTTATAAATCAGTTAGGAGAAATATATGTTGGAGGAGATCTAACTTATGGATTTGGTAAAATGGAATTTATACATGATGGAAATTTAAATGAATTATTAGTAGATAAAAATGAATTAAAAAAGTGGGGAATAAATGAAATGGGAAACATCATAAATGATAAAAATTGTTTTATTAAAAATTATATAGAATTTAAAAATAATTATGAACTTAAAAAAGGAAGCTTAGAATTTATTGTAATGTATGATTTTTCAGGTGATATTCCTAGTATAGAAACAAAAGGATATTATTTTACACCAGGAAGTGAAATTAATATAAATAATCAAGAAAATAGAAAATTTACACTAAAAAGAGGAGTGTTTGTTGGGAATTAGGGTATATTTTATTTTTCCTATATTTGAAATTTTAGCGGAAATATAAGAATATTATTAGTTAAATACTTTATCTATTGTATTGATGATGATTATTTTTACTTTATCATATTGAAATCAATTATTGCAATTTATCTCCTACTTATAGAGGAAGATAGAATTTTTGCTTAAAAAATTAAATTTAAATTAAAAATATAAAAGATTAGCGCTTTCAAAGTGCTGTTAAATGGAATATAATATATAAATAGATGGTAATTAATAAATATGCTACCTATGAAAGAATGATAAATATGATTTATTATATTGGACTTGTTTTTGTAATTTTATTAATTTTAATAAGCTTAGACGATTTAGTATGGGATATATATTGTTTATTTATTTACAAAAAGAGGGAAAAAACCAGCAAAACTATTTCATATAGGGAACTACAAGAAACAATACCAGGATTATTAGCTGTTATAGTTGCTGCATATAGGGAAGAGGATGTATTGGAAGCTGTTATAGATAATTTGATAGATACAAATCATTATCCAGATTCCATGTATCATGTTTTTTTAGGAGTATATCCTAATGATATTGGAACCTTAGAAATAGCTGATAAATTATCCAAGAAGTATAAAAATGTTCACAAAATTGTGCATGTAATAGATGGGCCTAGTTCTAAAGCTGATAATATTAACAATGTGCTTAAAAATATATTGGAATTTGAAAATAAAAACAATATTAGATTTAAAGGTATTATTATACACGATTCAGAGGATGTAGTTCATCCCTATGAGTTATTAGTTGAAAATTATCTTTTAAATTATCATAAAGCTATACAAATGCCAGTATTTCCATTACAACGAATGCCAAAATTTGGCAACATATTTAAAAATATGATTTCCGGGACATATGCTGATGAGTTTGCAGAAAATCACTATAGAATGCTTGTAGTTAGAAATTTTGCTGGTTCCTTTGTACCTTCAGCAGGTACAGGATTTGCACTTTCTAGGGATGTATTAGATATTTTCCCTGATCATAATATATTTCCTGTAGGCAGCTTAACGGAGGATTATAAGCTTTCTTTGATATTAAAACAAAAAGGAATTCATCTTCATTATGTATTAGAGGATGTAGTAAGAGTTAGAGGAAATGGGGAGGCTGTTAGGGAATTTATAGCTACTAGAAGCATATTTCCTTCAACTTATAGGGCTGCTGTAAAACAAAAGACAAGGTGGATATATGGAGTAACTATGCAATCCTTTAAATTGAAAGACATATTAAAAAACAATGATTTATCCATTGCTACTAAGTACGGTTTTTATAAGGATTGGAAGGCTAAATTTAGTAATTTATTATTAGGCCCAGGCTATTTAATTTTCTTGTACTTTATAGCATCTTTATTTTTTAATATTCCAATAATGTATGTTAAATATAGTCTATCTTGGTATCTTATGATTTTTTTATCCATCATGATGATAGAAAGGCAAATTTTAAGAGCTAGTGCAGTAAAAAATGTATATGGATATAAGAGTGCTTTTATAAGTGCATTTTTCCCTCCTATATTACCTTTTAGAATGGTTATTGGAAATATAATTAATTTTCATGCCACTTTAAGAGCATGGAAAATTAATTTATTTGGATTTAAAACTAGTAAAAAAGATAAGAGCCCTAAATGGGATAAAACAAAGCATGAATTTTTAGAAAAAGAAGTATTGGGAAATTTCAAAAGAAAATTAGGGGATGTTTTGTTATTTGAGAATTTAATAACTCCAGATGAATTAAAAATGGCTATTGAAAAATCTAAAGCCAGTGGAAAAAGATTGGGAGAAACTTTAATAGAAGAGGGTATAGTATCTGAAAGGGATATATTAATGTCTTTATGTAATATAAATAAAGATATTTATTTTACATTGGATTCTAAAATTGTTTCTCAAAAAAATATACAGTATTTTGGGAAAGACTTTTTAAAGGAAAATCTATTAGTGCCTATTATGAAAACCAATACCACTCAAGTATTTGCTATTTCCAATCCTGATGATGTAGATAAATTGGAAAATATTTTAAGATCTGAAAAAAGCATTAAGGAAGATATTAGATTTGTATATTCCACAAAAGAATCCATATTGAATTCTTTAGAAGGCAGAGAAGATGAAAATGTGTTAGAACAAGTGAAAACGGTAGAGGAATTAATTGAGAAGGGTTATATATCTTTACGAGATGGTATTATAGCTTTAAAATATTTAAATCACAGGGGAGATATTGAACAAATACTGTATGATATGGGCTTTATAGGAGTAAAGGAAAAAACCAATTAGGTTTTTACAATAATTATATAACTATTACTATTTAGGTGAGTTATACATGAATTAAAATGGAGAAGATATTGTGCTAAATTCTAGGCCTGGTGATGCTATTGATTTGGGAAAGTTATTTGAAATGTTAAACAATACTGGTGTAGGGTATATATTAATTAAGAGTATATATTTAACAACAATTGCAAAGGAGGGTTAACTTTGGCAAAGCAAACTGTTTTTGTTAATAAACTTACAGATGGTATTCTTGACCCAAATAAGGATATGCTAGGTCCAGTTAAAGATGGAGGAACTATTGTGGCTAATACTGCACCAGGTTGTTGGGGACCTATGATAACACCGGAATTAAAAGGGGGACATGAGGTAACAGTACCTGTATTTGTAGAAGGGGCAGAAGTAGGAGATGCAATAGCTATATATATTGAATCAATAGTAGTTACCTCGTCTGTTGTAGCTTCTGGAAATGATAAAACTATAGAGGAAAATTTTAATAGTGATCCTTTTATAGACGCAAAATGCTCCAATTGTGGGACTATTAATCCTGTAACAAAATTAGAAGGAATAGGAGAAGAATCGGTTAAATGTGAAAATTGTGGTGCAGAAATTTCACCCTTTAAATTTAACCATGGATATACTATAGCATTTGATGAAAATAGAAGAATAGGAGTAACATTAGATAGAGAAGGTGCATATAAAGCTGCAAAAAAAGCAAAGGATTTTATGGCCATTCCTGATAGTTCAATTCAAAACCCAATAGTAAATTTTGCACCTTGTGATATTGTAGGAAATATATCAAGATTAAAACCGTTTTTAGGTCAAATAGGTACAATTCCTTCAAGAGCTATTCCTGATTCCCATAATGCAGGAGATTTTGGTTCCTTTTTAATAAATTCTTCCCATGAATATACAATGTCCGAAAGCGAATTAAAAAAACATAAGACTGATGGTCACATGGATATTAATAAGACCAGAGAAGGAGCCATAGTAATTGCACCAGTAAAAGTTAAAGGAGGAGGGGTTTATGTAGGGGATGCTCACGCTATGCAAGGGGATGGAGAGATAGCAGGACATACAGCAGATGTATCGGCAATTGTTACCTTAAAAGTTAAGGTATTAAAAAATTTAAATATAGATGGACCTATAATTATTCCTTTAGAAGAAGATTTACCCTATTTAGCAAAACCCATAACTGAAGAAGAAAGAAAAGCAGCAATGGAATTGGCCCAAAAATGGGGAATAGATAAACTAGAAGAAACAGCCCCTATAAGTTTTGTTGGAACAGGAGTGAACTTAAATGAAGCTATAAATAATGGTCTTGAAAGAGCCTCTCAAGTTTTACATTTGACTGTTCCAGAAGTTATGAATAGAACCACTATAAATGGTGCTATTGAAATTGGTAGAGCTCCAGGGACAGTAACGGTAACATTTTTAGCACCAGTTGAGACTTTGAAAAATGCAGGATTATATGAGTTGATCAAAGAGCAATATAGCTTATGGGATTAATATTGTAGATAATTGTTTAGACTATATTCTCCTATGTATATGAAAACCGTCCCTAAATTTAAAGGGACGGTTAAAATTTTATTCAACAGCTTCTTCTATTTGCTCAACATTTGTTTCTAAAAGCTCATTGAAATCTATTGTATTTTCTTTATTTGTTTTAGGCATATTAATTTCAACTTTTTCATTTATTTTAGAAATTTTCGTATTAAAATCTATATTTAATTTCAACTTTCCTGTGTCTTCTACTAAAAGTTCTTCTTCAAAAACTTTTCCTAAAGCTTTAAGATCAAGTTCTATAGCTATTTTACCCTTTTCTCCAACTATATATCCATCTTTATTTACTGCATATTCTATAACAATACCTTCGTCTCCTAGTATTTTCACATCTTCTAAAGTATCCATAAATTCATTAAACTTATTTTTAAATTCTGGTAAATTTTTCTTTAAATTATTTAATTCAGCTAAAGCTTCTACTTTTTCAGTTTCTGAGATTTCTGCAATATTTAATACTAATTTCATATATTCTTCAAAGAATTTTATATTATTTTCATTTTCTATAGAATCATTGCCCATATATTTAATTAGACTTTTAAAGTTTTTATCATCTAGTTTTACTTCATAAATAGATAATACATCTTTATCCTGGGTTTTTTGTCCTTTGTATGTAGCTATTTGGAATCCAGGATCAAAATCTTTATGATAATTTTTCATAAATTCTATTGCTTTTTCATTTATATCCTTACTAGATTTTATTAATTCCTCCATGTTAATCTCTTCTTGAGACAAATTGAGCATTTTAATGTAATCGTATAATATATACTCTTTGTTGCTGCCATCTTCTGATGGTAGTTCATTCATTAATATTTGTGGCATTTTTAAAACAGCTATCATTTTAGGTGTATCAGTTGAAAAATCTGTATCTACCCAAGTATTCATATCCATTTTCATTCCGTTAAAGTCCATAGCAGTAGTCATTTCTACCATAGATTTAGTTTTATCTTTATTTATGTTTTGTTTAGTGTTAATATTAAATTTTAAATTTTTAAGTAAATTATTTATCTCTTCTAATTGTTCTTGAGTTTCTTCTGGAAAATCTTTAAGTTCTAATGAAAGATTTATTGTACCTTCACTTTCCATTGATGTAATATCCTGTGTTTTTAAAAATGCATTATAAAGTTTTGTTTCATTTGTAGTGCTACATGCAGTGAACACAAGAGATAGAGCTAAAACAATCGTAATAAAAGAAATCTTTTTCATAAAATCCCTCCAATTTTTTATTTCCGTAGTGTCAAATATAAAGATATATTTATATACTCAAATTTTGATATTTAAATATTTTATTTTAATTTGTTTGTTTTTCTCTTCTAATATTTTTTATTTTATATCTTTTTTGATACTACTCTTATTTTGTATTATATACTAAAATTGAGAGGTTTTAAAGGTAACAAAAAATTTATATTTGCAAATTTTAAAATCTGAAAAAGAATTGAAAAATATATTAAATCTATACCTTCCCCAAAAATAATCCATGTTAAAATTTTTAGAGGGCAGAGAAGATAAAAAGATGTTAGAGTAAGTGAAAATGGTAGAGAAATTAATTGAAAATTTATTGAATTTTATTAAAATTATGATATAATTCATTTAAGAGCCTATAGAAAACGTTTACTATAAGATATTTAGAAGGATATTACATATCAAATATTGCAAAAAGGTTTTAAACAAAAATTTATTGGACTAATAGAAAACGTTTTCTATAGATGCTTGGCTAATTTTAAATCATATGGGGAAGTGATAAAGATGAGATAGGCTTAAACAAATGCTTGAATTTTCTTATAGTAAATTAAATTAGGAGGGGTTAAATTGAAAAAGTCTTTAGTAGTACTACTCACAATTGTCATATTAACTACCATTGTGACAGGATGTTCATCTAAGGAATCGGACAAGCTTAAAATAGGAGTACTAATCTACAAATACGATGATACCTATATTTCTACTGTAAGACAAGCTTTAGAAGCAGAAAGTGAAAAGGATCCAGAAGTAACTCTACTTATGAATGATTCTCAAAATGACCAATCAAAGCAAAATGATCAAATTGACATATTAATTGAAAAGGGCGTAGACGCTTTGGTGGTAAATATAGTTGATATTGGAGCTGCTAGTGCTGTAATAGATAAGGCAAAGGCTGCTGATATTCCAGTTGTGTTCTTTAACAGAGAACCGGATACTGAAGTGCTTAAGACTTATGAAAAAGCTAGATTTGTAGGAACCAAGCCAGAAGAAGCTGGAATAATCCAGGGAGAGATGATGGCAGAAGTTTGGGAAAGTGGAGATTATGATAGAAATGGCGATGGAGTTATGCAATATGTAATGCTTAAAGGAGATGCAGACAATCCAGAGGCTATAGCTAGAACGGAGTATTCAGTTAAAACTTTAAATGAGAAAGGCATAAAAACAGAGGAAATTGGTCTACAAGTTGCCAACTGGGATAATGAGAAAGCAAACCAAGCTATGGAATCCTGGTTAGGAAAATATGAAGATAAGATTGAATTTGTTATAGCTAATAACGATGGCATGGCTTCAGGAGCAATATCAGCTCTACAAAATGCCGGATACAATAAAGGTGATGGCGGTAAATATATACCAGTATTTGGTGTGGATGCTACAGATGAAGCTAAAAGTTTAATTGAAAAAGGTGTAATGACTGGTACCGTAAAGCAAGATGGAGAAGGAATGGCAAAGGCAGTATATGCTTTAGTAGTAAATGCAGCAAAGGGTAAGGATTTTCTAGATGGAACTGACTACGAATACGATGAAACAGGCATTTCTGTAAGGATACCTTATCAACCTTATAAATAAGGATAGATTATATTGAAATTTTAGAGAAATCGCACATGATTGTGCGATTTCCCTAAAATCTATAATTAGATATTAAAGTATATATAAAGATGGTGATATATATGTCAGGTGAAACATATTTACTGGAGATGCGAAATATCTCGAAAAGTTTTCCTGGTGTACAGGCTTTAGATAATGTTAATTTTAGAGTAAAAAGAGGAACTGTACATGCATTAGTAGGTGAAAATGGGGCTGGAAAATCTACATTGATGAAATGTCTTTTTGGGATATATAAAGAGGATAGTGGAGAAATATATTTAGAAGGGGTAAAGACATCTTTTCCAAATCCAAGAGCAGCTTTGGAAAATGGAGTATCTATGGTACATCAGGAATTGAATCAAGTTCTTCAGAGAAATATAATGGATAATATACTGTTAGGACGATATCCACGGAAGGGAATAGTTGTAGACGAAAAGAAAATGTATGATTTTACTAAAAGTATATTTGATGATTTAGGAATAAATATAGATCCTAGAGTTAAGTTAGGGGATTTGTCTGTTTCACAGAGGCAAATGGTGGAAATAGCAAAAGCTGTATCTTATGATGCAAAAATCTTAGTATTAGATGAGCCTACATCTTCATTGACACAACAGGAAACTGAACATCTATTTAAAATAATAAAATTATTACGAGATAGGGGATGTGGAATCATATATATATCTCATAAGATAGAGGAGATATTAAATATATCTGATGAAGTTACAGTAATGAGAGATGGACAATGGATAGCAACAGAAAATGCAAAGGATTTGACTACAGATAAAATTATAAGCCTCATGGTAGGAAGGGAACTTACTAATAGATTTCCACCTAAGATTAACAAACCAAAAGATGTAATATTAGAAGTAAAAAACCTTACAGGAAAATATCAACCTTCAATACAAAACGTATCCTTTGAGTTAAGAAAAGGCGAAATTTTAGGGGTTGCTGGATTAGTTGGTTCTAGAAGAACAGAATTATTAGAAACTATATTTGGGATAGCATCCCATTCAGAAGGGGAGATACTTCTCCACGGGAAACTAGTGGATAATAAAGATTCAGCTACTGCTATAAAAAATGGATTTGCCCTTTTAACAGAAGAAAGAAGGGCTACAGGGATATTTGAAGGTTTAAGTGTTAGATTTAATTCAGTTATAGCTAATATAGATAGTTATGCAAATTTTGGAGTATTAGATGGGAAAAAGATGAAGGTAGATACCTCCAAAGTTATTGAAGGATTAAATGTAAAAACTCCAAGTCAAAATACTCCCATTGGAACTCTTTCAGGAGGGAATCAACAGAAGGTTATCATAGGGAGGTGGCTACTTACAGATCCTGAGGTACTATTGATGGATGAGCCTACTAGAGGTATTGATGTAGGTGCAAAATATGAAATATACCAATTGATAATTGATCTTGCAAATAGAGGTAAAGGTGTAATATTTGTCTCATCTGAAATGTCTGAACTTTTGGGTATATGTGATAGGATATTGGTTATGTCAAATGGTAGGATTGGGGGTATAGAGGATGCTGACAAACTAGATCAAGAGAAGATAATGACTTTAGCAGCAAAATATTTATAAATACAAGGGGTGAATTCAATGAAAAAAGAATCTAAAGAGAAGGTCGAGGAAATTTCTAAAGGGCTTAATAAAAGCAAATCAAATATACTGGATAAATTACTTAATTATGCTTTATATATAATATTAGTTATTATGATCATAGGAGTCATAATAATCGATCCAAGTTTCATATCCATTAAGAATTTTACTAATATATTAAGTCAAGCTTCCACAAGGGCAATATTAGCCATGGGAGTTGCAGGTTTAATAGTACTCCAAGGGACGGATCTTTCAGCGGGAAGAATATTAGGCCTTGCTGGCATCGTTTCTGCTTCTTTATTGCAGGATATAAATTATACATCTAGGATGTATCCAGATTTGCCACAGCTGCCATTGATTCTTCCATTGTTAATAGCTATTGCCATAGGCGTCATATTTGCCCTTATAAATGGATTTGGAGTAGCAAAACTTAAATTACATGCATTTATCATAACCTTAGGTACTCAATTAATAGCTTATGGTATGGCATTAATATATATAGATAGGCCACCTTTAGGAGCTCAGCCAATTGCTGGTTTAGATGATAGATACGTATCCCTAGTAAAGGGGGCCTTTAAAATAGGTACAGTTGAGATTCCCTATCTTATAGTATATGCAGCTGTAATAGCTATAATAATGGCATTTATATGGAACAAAACTACCCTAGGGAAGAATATGTTTGCTATTGGTGGCAATCCAGAGGCAGCAGCTGTATCAGGAGTAAATATTACAAAAAACATTATGCTGGTATATTTAATATCGGGAATACTATATGGGATTGCAGGTTTTTTAGAAGTTGCAAGAATTGGTTCAGCAACTAGTATTACTGGACAAAACTATGAACTAGATGCTATTGCTGCTTGTGTCATAGGTGGAGTATCCTTTTCTGGAGGAGTAGGAACTATCCCTGGAGTATTAATTGGGGTTATTATATTACAATTTATAAACTATGGACTAAATTTTATAGGAGTAAATCCTTATTTCCAAATAATAATAAAAGGATTAATTATAATCGTATCTGTTTCAATAGACGTAAGAAAAAATATCGTTCGAAAATAGGATTATGGTGGTGAGCCAAAACATGAAAATTACTATACATGATGTAGCAGAGAGAGCAGGAGTTTCTATAGCTACTGTATCTCGAGTAATAAATAATAATTATCCAGTAAAAGAAGAAACAAGAAAGAAAATAGAAGATGCTATTGAAGAATTGGGATATGTACCCAATGAAATAGCTCGAAGTCTAATACTTAAAAGTACATCTAGTATTGGAATAATCATACCAGGTATTACCAACCTGTTCTTCCCTACAATAGTAGAGGAGATAAATAGGAAATTAGTAGACAATGGATTTACCATGTCCCTTTACATAACCGAAGGAGAACCAGAGATGGAGAAGATAGTCATAGATAGTATTGTTTCAAGGAATATGGATGGAATAATAGCAATTGATCCATCTTTGGAAAACTTAGAAAATGGTTATTTTCCTAAGTTATCTAAATCAATTCCAACTATAATAATTAATGCATATACTGATAAATATGATTGTAATTTTATCTCCTATGATGAAGAAGTAGGAACTAGGGAAGCTTTTCAATATCTATTAAATTTAGGGCATAGAAAAATAAGTTTCATTAGAGGGGATAGAAGTCTATCCTATGATTTAAAGGAAAATTTATATAGGAAATTTATAAAGGAAAATGGACTTAACTATGAAAAAGTAATATCTGTAGGAATGGGTAATAGCCAAGAAGTAGTGGAAAAAACCAGCTTAATATATCAAAAACACTTAGATTCGGAAGAAAGGGAAACTGCTATTTTTGCTTGTAATGATCTAATGGCAGTAGGAGTAATAAATGCTTGTAATAAAGCCAATATCAGAGTTCCAGAAGATATGTCTATAATTGGCTTTGATAATACATTACTTTCAAGTATCACTCACCCTAAGATTACCACAGTGGATTTGAATATGAAGGAAATAGGTAAAATTGCAGCTATAGAATTAATCCAGATGATTAAGGAAAAATCTACTATAACTAAAAAAATTGTATATGATACAAAACTGGTAATTAGAGAAAGCTGTAGTAAGAGAAAATAGGTAGGTGGTTTTAAGATATGATTCAAATAAAAGAGGGAAAACATTTAAATATGGATGCAATAATAATGAAAAACAAATACTTAGAAATAAGGCTATTGCCTAAATTAGGTTTCAAGATGGCCTCTTTTAAATATATACCTAAAGACAAGGAATTGTTATTTCAACCCACAAAGGGGTTATATGACATACCTTTTTATGGAGCAATCTTTGAAGAATATGACACTTCAGGTTTAGATGAAATGATACCTACTATAGATAAATGTGATTATAGGGGAAATACATTGCCAGACCATGGAGAAGTGTGGAGTGTTCCTTGGAATGTGGAAATTGTAGGTAAAAGCCTTAAGGGTAATATAAAATTAAAAACATTGCCTTTGATATTTTATAAGAGTTTATGTTTTCATGATGAAAATACCATAAAAGTAGAATACAAGGTGGAGAATTTAGAAGACCAAGAGATAGAATTTTTATGGGCTCTACATGGGTTAAATGTATTTGATGATAAAACGGAGATAATTGTTCCTAAAGAAGCTAAAAATATAATAAATGTCCATGAAAATGACTTATTAGGGGAAGTAGGCAGGAAAAATTCTTTTCCCATAGCTAAGGATGTAGAGGGGAACTTCATAGATTTGACTTTGCTTAAAAACTATAAGGATAATAGATGTTATAAGTATTATTTCCTAGACCAGCTAGAAGAGGGTAATGTGGGATTATATTATAAGGAAGAAAACATACTATATACTTTGAAGTACAATTCTAAGAAAATACCCTATCTAGGAATTTGGATAACTAAAGGAGGGTTTAAAGGAGAATATAATTGTGCTATTGAGCCTTCTACAGGCTATTATGATTCCTTAGAATTAGCTATTAAAAATGATAAAGTAACAAAACTTAAACCCTATGAACAATTTTGTTGGTCCATATATATGGGAGTTGAGGAGGGATAGAATATGGCAGAACTAAGGTGGAATCCATTGCTAAGGGATTGGACTATGGTGGCTTCTCATAGGCAAAATAGACCTGAAATGCCTAAGGATTGGTGTCCTTTTTGTCCTAATTCAGGGAGGGTTCCTAAAGATTATGATGTATATAAATATGATAATGATTTTCCTGCTCTATATCAAGATCCACCAGAACCAGATGATGTAGGAAGTAAATTCTATAAGACAAAACCAGCTTATGGGAAATGTGAAGTAATACTCTATTCCCCTGAACATGATGCGCGATTGTGGGAATTGGATTTAAAACATATAAGAAAGCTTGTGGATTTATGGTGTAATAGATATATAGAACTATCTAAAGATGAAAAAATAAAATACATTTTCCCTTTTGAAAATAGAGGAAAAGAAGTAGGGGTAAGTATGCCTCATCCTCATGGACAGATATATGGATATTCGGTTATGCCCTTAAAATTACAATTAGAATTAAATTCCTGTAAAGAATATTATGAAGAAAATAATGAATGTCTAATATGTAGGATGAACAAGGAAGAAAAAGAGTTCCAAAAAAGGATAATTATGGAGAATGAGGATTTTCTATGTTATCTTCCCTTTTTTACTGATTATCCCTTTGGGGTATTTATAGTTCCCAAAGGGCACAGGAGTAAAATGATAGATTTTACTGAAAGGGAAAAGGATAATTTTGCTGCTATCCTAAGGGATATTACTGGTACATTTGATACTCTATATAATAGATTATTTCCCTATATGATGGCTATCCATCAAGCCCCTGTAAACTCGCCAGAGTATGGAAATTATGATGATTACTTCCATTTTCATGTGGAATTTTATCCACCATTAAGATCAGAAGATAGGATAAAATATAACGCATCCTCAGAAACAGGAGCATGGGCTAATTGTAATCCAAGAAGTGTTGAGGAGACTGCAATAGAGCTTAGAGAAGCATATGAGAGGTTTATTAGTCAAAATACTAAAAATGAATATGGGGTGTAAACATGGATATATCTAAATTGATTGAAAGATTTTTTCAACTTTATGGTAAAGGAGATGTAAAGGCATTTTTTTCTCCTGGAAGGGTTAATTTAATAGGAGAGCATATAGATTACAATGGAGGATATGTACTACCTTGTGCAATTGATTTGGGAACCTATGGTTTAGTTAGGAAAAGAGATGACAATAAAATAAGGTTGGCCTCAGAAAATATTGGGTTGAAAGTAGAAGTGGATATAGATGATTTAAAATATAAAAAGGAAGATGATTGGGCTAATTACCCTAAGGGAGTTCTTTATTTTATGAAAAAAGAAGGCTATAGGGTTTTGGGAATGGATATATTGGTGTGGGGAAATATACCTAATGGAGCTGGACTTTCTTCTTCTGCTTCCTTGGAATTATTGATAGGAGAGATGGCCAATAATCTATTTAATCATGGAAGCATACCTAAAATGGACTTAATAAAGATAGCCCAAAGGGCAGAGAATGATTTTGTTGGAGTAAAATGTGGTATAATGGATCAATTTGCTGTAGCTATGGGAAAGGAAAATCAGGCGGTGCTTTTAAATAGTTACAGTTTGGATTTCAAACATATAAATATGAATATAGGAAAATATAAATTAGTTGTAATGAATACAAACAAGAGAAGAGAATTAAGTGATTCTAAATATAATGAAAGAAGAAGAGAATGCGAAAAGGCCTTATATATTCTTAAAAACTATACAGATATAGATAATCTATGTCAGCTTTCAGTAGAGGAATTTAAACAATTAAAAAAATATATACCTGATAAAATTATAAAAAATAGAGCTTACCATGTGGTACATGAAAACCAAAGGGTTTTAAGGGCCTGTGAAGCTTTGGAAAAAGGAGATATACTTCAGTTGGGGCAATTGTTTGTTGATTCTCACAATTCCCTAAGGGATTTATATGAGGTAACAGGGATAGAATTAGATACTATAGTAGAAGCAGCATTAGATCAAGAAGCTTGTGTAGGTGCAAGGATGACAGGAGCAGGTTTTGGGGGATGTGCTATAGCCCTTGTAGAAGACAAAAGTGTAGAGGATTTTATGGACAAGGTAGGTAATATATATAAGAAAAAAATAGGATATAGACCAGATTTCTACCTTGTAGGCATAGGTGATGGAACAAGAGAATTATCATAGAGGTGATAAAATGGCCATATTAGTTACTGGAGGTGCAGGTTATATTGGGAGCCATACCTTAATGGCTTTGCTTGATAGAAATGAAGAAGTTATAGTAATTGATGATTTATCAAAGGGGCATAAATATGCTGTTAAAGGAGGAAAATTTTACTGTGGTGATCTTAGAGATGAAGATTTTTTATATACTGTATTTCAACAAAATGAAATAGAGGATGTTATACATTTTGCTGCCTATTCATTAGTTGGGGAAAGTGTGAAGGATCCAATAGCCTATTATGATAACAATGTAAAGGGTACTATAACCCTTTTACACTGTATGAAAAAATATGGAGTAAAAAATATCGTATTTTCATCCACAGCTGCGGTATATGGAGAACCAGAGCATATCCCCATATTAGAAGAGGATAATACTAATCCAACAAATCCCTATGGGGAAAGTAAGTTAGCTATAGAGAGATTGCTTAAATGGTCTAACAATGCAGGGGATATAAATTATATAGCTTTAAGATATTTTAATGCAGCTGGAGCTCATGAAAGTGGGAGCATAGGAGAGGATCATGATCCTGAAACCCATCTGATACCTATTATATTGGAAACAGCCTTAGGTATAAGGGAGAAGATAATTATATTTGGCGATGATTATGATACCCCTGACGGTACCTGTATAAGAGATTATATACATGTGATGGACATAGCCCAAGCTCATATACTAGCTTTAGATAAACTTAGGAGACAAGGTAGGAGTGGAATATATAATTTAGGAAACGGCGAAGGATTTTCCGTAAGAGAAGTCATTGAGAAGGCGAAAGAGATAACTGGGCGGAATATCCCAGTAGAAATAGGAGATAGAAGACCAGGAGATCCAGCTATATTAGTAGCATCATCAGAAAAAGCGAAAGAAGAACTTAACTGGAATCCAAAATATGGTGATTTAGGAAAGATAATCGAAGATGCGTGGAAATGGCACTGTACTAAAATTTCCTCTATAAATTAATTATGAACTATATAAACCTATATAGTAGTTTTGTTGATAATATGGCTACCATTCGAAGAAGGATTAAATATTCTGATTTAAAAATTAAAGAGCGAGTCTTTGTTTAATTACAACCTCATTTAGCCTAGCCTATCTAATGGCTAGGCTATATTTTCTTCTCTTCTAATCTACGATTTATAAATTGAACAACAAAATGTTTAATCAATGCAGTAATAGGAACAGCAACAATCATACCTATTATTCCAAATAAGGATCCAAACATAAACAAAGATAGCATTACAAGCAGCGGATGTAAGTTTACATTTTTACCTACCACTTTAGGAACTATGATATTGCCATCAATTTGTTGCAATATTAATAATGTTATAAGAGCATATAATGCTTTTATAGGAGTATCACCTGCCAATGCAACTAAAATAGCTATTATAGTGGCTACTGTGGCACCAACCATGGGAATGAGATTTGAAAAACCAGATATTATCCCTATAATTACTGCATAATCTATATTTAAGATTAACAATGCAATACTTATTAGAGTTCCCATAATCAAAGCATCTATCAATTGACCACGGATATAGCCTGATATGACAAAATCAGTATTTTCCCATAAATTTTTAAGTTTTTTTGTAAAGGATATAGGGAAAATAGCATATATAAACTTATTCCACCA
>ERZ795062.853-NODE-853-length-23259-cov-5.618040_pt1 | contig 23259 bp, 21 predicted proteins | sample MGYA00375146_ERZ795062 | MGnify/ENA primary metagenome ERZ795062 (study PRJEB30191, sample SAMN05720281) | activated sludge metagenome | isolation source: Anaerobic digester | place: USA | collected 2015-07-16 ... | reverse complement strand
TCGTCGCCCGGCTCAACCCGCGCGGGGTGATCGTGGTGATCGAGGCCGAGCATCTGTGCATGGCGATGCGCGGTATCCGCAAGCCCGGTGCGACGACGACGACGTCGGCGGTGCGCGGTCTGTTCAAGACCAGTGCGGTCTCGCGCGGCGAAGCGCTGGACCTGATCTCCCGCTGACGTGCCGTTCCCAGCGCCTTCCGCATCGGTACCGAGGACCCGGGTGATGGGTGTCCTCAACGTCACCGCCGACTCCTTTTCCGACGGCGGCCGCTATCTCGACGTCGACGCCGCGGTGGCGCACGGACGTGAACTGCTCGACCAGGGCGCCGACATCATCGACGTCGGCGGCGAATCCACCCGTCCGGGTGCGGTGCGTATCGACCCGGAGATCGAGGCGTCGCGGGTGGCGCCGGTGATCGCGGGTCTGCGCGCCCATATCGACCGCACCCCCGGGTTGACGGGTGCCCGTATCTCCGTCGACACGATGCGCGCGCGGGTTGCCGAGGAGGCGATCACTGCGGGCGCGACGATCGTCAACGACGTGTCCGGTGGCCGCGCCGATCCACGGATGGTGCGGGTGCTCGCGGCCGCCGGCATTCCGTGGATCCTGATGCATTGGCGCCCACTGGCGGTCACGGCCGAGGACCGGCGCGAGCTGTTCACCCATTCCCTTGACGACATCGGCGGCTACCGCGACGTGGTGGCCGAGGTGAGCGGCGAGTTGCTCGCCCAAGTCGACACGGCGGTATCCGGCGGGGTCGACCCCGCGAAGGTCATCCTCGACCCGGGATTGGGGTTCGCCAAAGCGCCCGAACACAATTGGGCATTGCTGCACGCGCTGCCGACACTGGTCGGGCTCGGTTTCCCGGTGCTCATCGGTGCCTCCCGCAAACGTTTCCTCGGGTCGCTGCTGGCCTCCGGCGGCACCGACCGTGAGCCCGCGGGCCGCGAGGTGGCCACGGCCGCGGTCTCGGCGCTGGCCGCGGCCGGTGGGGCATGGGGCGTGCGGGTGCACGATGTGGCCGCGAGCCGCGACGCGGTGGCGGTGGCGGCGGCATGGACCGCCGGCGGGCGGCGCGGTCTGGTGGACCAACGCCTCGACGAGAGCATCGGTGAAGTCGAGAGCATCGGTGGAGTCGAGAGCATCGGTGGACAGGAGAACGCGGAGACATGACCGATCGGATCGAACTGAGGGGCCTGGTGGTCCGCGGCCATCACGGTGTTTTCGACCACGAGAAACGTGACGGCCAGGATTTCGTCGTCGACGTCGTGCTGTGGCTGGATCTGCGGGCGGCGGCGTCGTCGGACGATCTCGCCGACACGGTCGACTACGGTGCGTTGGCACAGTTGGCGCACGACATCGTCGCCGGTGAGCCACGCGATCTGATCGAGACGGTCAGCGCCGAGGTGGCCGAGGCCGTGATGGCCGACCGGCGGATCACCGCGTGCGAGGTGACCCTGCACAAGCCGTCGGCGCCCATCCCGCTGACGTTCGGGGACGTGGCGGTGGTGGCCCGGCGCTCGCGCAAGTCGGCCGGTTCGCCGGTACCCGCGGCGGGCCGGCCAGCATGAGCCGGGCGGTGCTGTCGGCGGGATCCAATATGGGCGACACGGTGGCGCATCTGTCGGCGGTGGTGCGGGCGGTGGCCGATGAGCTGATCGCCGTATCCGGGATGTACGCGACAGCGCCGTGGGGTGGCGTCGAACAGGCGGACTTCCACAACATCACCCTGATCACCGAGGGGCTGCGTGACGGCATGGGGTGGCTGCGGCTGTGCCGTGACCTGGAGTGCGCCGCCGACCGGGTCCGCGATGTGCGGTGGGGTCCGAGGACCCTGGATGTTGATGTGATCTCGGTCGATGACGACGGCCCGGTGCTGTCGGACGATCCGGAGCTGACGTTGCCGCATCCTCGCGCCGCGCGGCGGGCGTTCGTGCTGGTGCCGTGGCGGGAGATCGAACCCGACGCGCGGTTGTGGACACCGGCCGGGACACGTTCGATCGCTGAGTTGATCGCGGCGCTGCCCGCCGACGAGGTGGCGCAGGTGCGGCAGATCGCCCCGTGTTCGGACGCCGGGACCGGCGCGCTGCCGGAGTGGGTCCGATGACCGCGCCCCGGGTCGGCGGACCCACCGGCGACGGGCCCGAACCGACGTTCGGTCCCACCAGGCCTCGTGACCTGGCCGCCATCACGGCGTTCGTCACGGTCGCGTCGTGGATTCTGGTCCGCTACAACTACGGCGACCTGCCTCCGCTGCCCTTGCTGGCGGGACTGGTGTTCTACGTGCTCGCGGCGATCGAGGTGGTCGTGGCGTTCGTCGTGCGCGCCCGAGTCGCCAATCGTGATGTGGGCCGCGCGCACGGCCAGCTGCATCCGTTGCTCGCCGCCCGGGTCGTCGCGCTGGCCAAGGCCTCGGCACTTCTCGGGGCCATCGGGACGGGTGTGTGGGCGGGTCTGCTGGCCTACCTGTGGCGGCACAGCGACCTGTCGGCGGCTCACGACGACACTCCGGCAGCGGTCATCGGGCTGATCGGCGGTGTGCTACTGGTTGCGGCCGCGCTGTGGCTCGAATACTGTTGCAGGGCACCGGATGACCCGACGAACGAGGCCGCCGGCGGGCATGCCGATCCGGCCTGATCGCGCCGGTTGGATCGTGGCGCTCCGCCGGAGTTCACCGATCAATGTGCTGGTTGCAGGTAAGTTTACCGGTATGATGACCTCCAACGGCCGTTCGGGCGAGGGTAGACGGGCGCAGCGATCGGCAGGGCAGTGGCTCATCGGCTTGCTGATCGCGCTGGCCCTGGCCGCCAGCGTGCTGATGGTGATCAACGACGAGATGTCGCTGGCGGGTTCGCTGGCGGTGATCGCCGCACTGTGGGCCGCCGTGATCGCCGCGATCCTGGTGACCAAGTTCCGCCGGCAGGCCGAGGGTGCCGAGGCCAAGAGCCGCGATCTGCGTCTGGTGTACGAGCTGCAACTCGAACGGGAGATCGCGGCACGGCGCCAGTACGAGCTCGACGTCGAGTCCACCATCCGGCGCGAGGTCGCCGACGAGGCCAATCACGAACTGTACGACCTCAGGCAGCAGATCGCATCGCTGCGGGCCGGTCTGGAGGTGTTGCTGGGCGGGCCGCTGCCCGACCAGGGAATCGCCCTACCCAACGAGCGGGTGCGTCAGTTGGGTACGGGCGGGTATGTACCCGACGACGGTCTGCGTGCCGCCCAGGATTTCGCGGCGACCGCCCCATCGCGATACGACTCCCATCCGAGCAGCACCACCAACGCCGACCCCAACGAGATGACCGAGGTGATCCCGGTCGTCACCGACGACGAGCCGGTCTCGGCCGAGTTCGCAGCCGTCGACCACCCGGCCTACGCGCAGCATGACGCCGATCCGGACACCGGGCAGCAGGAGTATCCGCACCAGGCCTACTCCTATCAGGAGCGGGCGACGCCCATCTATCCGGAATCGGAGGTCTATCCGGGGCACGACTACGTCCCCGAGGGCCAGGCCGACCAGGACTACGCCCAGGCCGAGTTCGTCGCGCAGTCCGGCCGGCCCACCGACCTCGAGAGCACCGCGGTGTTCAACCGGAGCGATATCGCCGACGGAGCGCCCGTCGATCCGGCGGCGACAACGCAGTTCCTGCCGGTGGAGTCCGGTCGTGACTACCACGAGGACATCGGCGAGTACCGCGTCGCCGGTCCCGCGGATGTGGCTGCCGATCCCGGTGCGGATGAGGCGGCCGCTCTTGTCGATGACATGAGGGAGCCCGGCGCCGGGGAGGATGCGGCGGAGCGGGTGGAGGAGCAGGCCACTGCCGTGCAGGGCCCGGCTGATCAGGACCCGGCGGTTCAGCACAGAGTTGGTCCGGTCGCCTATCCCGAGCCGGCAGACGTCGAGCCGGCAGAGGTCAAGCCCACGAGTGACGGGTCCGGCGGCGAACAGGGCGCGACCGAACCGGACCCCTCCGGTGCGATGCGGCCCTCCGCCGACCCCGCGGGCGATGAGGGCGGCTATCACGGAAGCCACGAGGCCGCACCCGACACCGAAGGTTTCACGACGGGACGACGCAGCAGGCGCCGCCGCCTCGACGACGGCGGTGAGAGCGCGCACACGGGTGGGATGCCGGTGTCCGAATTGCTCAGTCAGCTCCGCGGGGAGTCCGCGGACGGTTATCGCCGACGTGGCACAGGGTAGGTCCTGGATCCGCACCCGCTCACGATGTCGTGAGGCCTATCACACCTGACTGGTCCTGTCGATGGTTGGCGCCTACTCTTGGCGTGCAACGTCTGGTACCCGCACGGCGGGACTGGAACGACCTCGTGGAGGACATCGGTGACCTCACCACTCGATGGTGGCGAATTTGAGCTGCCCGACGTACCCGGATCCGGCGCGCCCGGCGCTCGTGGATATACGGCCGGGGAGTACCTGCCCGGTGTTTCCAACCTTCCCGCACCGGCGCGCCTGAGCGTCGGCATTGTTTCCGCCGGACGTGTGGGCACCGCACTCGGCGAGGCGCTCGAGCGGGCCGGTCACGTCGTCGCCGGTGTTGTCGCCCGATCTCCGGCGTCGCGTGCCCGCGCCGCGGCCAGGTTGCCCGAATCACCGATCCTCGACGTCGCCGACGTACTCGCGCGCAGCGAACTGGTCATCATCAGCGTTCCCGACGACCGGCTTCCCGACGTGATCGCCGAGGTCGCCACGTGTCCGGGACTGCGACCGAGCACGCTGGTCGCGCACACCGCGGGTGCCCACGGTGTGGGTATCCTCGACCCGATCGCCGTCCGCGGCGCCCTGCCGCTGGCGTTGCACCCGGCGATGACCTTCGTCGGCTCGGCCGACGATACCGCGCGGCTGGCCCGCGCATGTTTCGGCATCACGGCCGCCGATGCCATCGGCGATGCGATCGGCGCGTCCCTGGTGATGGAGATGGGCGGCGAACCGGTGCGTATCCCGGAGGCGCACCGCACGCTCTACCACGCGGCCCTGGCACACGGCGCCAATCACCTGATCGCGCTGATCAGCGATGCCGTGACCGCGCTCAACGCCGCCATCGACGACGAGTCGGGCGCGGCCCTGGCCACCGTCGACGGTGATGCGACGCGCCTGGCCGAACGGATCCTCGGGCCGCTGGTCACCGCCTCGCTCGGCAATGTGCTGGAGTTGGGGCCGTCGGCGCTGACCGGGCCGGTCGCCCGCGGTGATGCGGCCGCGGTGACCGCGCACCTGGCCGCGCTGCGCACCATCGGCGGCGGCGACGGACCGCATGGCATCGCCGATGCCTACCGGACCCTCGCCCGGCGCGCCGCCGAGCAGTCCGGCGCACCGATCACCCTCATCGAAGTACTGGAGGAACAGTGACCACATCCGCCACCGAATCCGGCCCCGCGCTGTTCACGCCGGGGCAGCTGACGGTGCACCGTGATCCGGCCGATCTGCGCCGCGTCAGCAACGCGCTGCGCGCGGCCGGCAAACGCGTCGCGCTGGTGCCGACGATGGGTGCCCTGCACGCCGGGCATCTGGAGCTGGTGCGGGCGGCCAAAGCCAGGGGCAACACCGTCGTGATCGTGTCGATCTTCGTCAACCCGCTGCAGTTCGGCGCGGGTGAGGATCTCGACGCCTATCCGCGCACCTTCGACGCCGACTGCGAGTTGCTGCGGCCGCTGGGCGTGGAGCTGGTGTTCGCGCCGACTGCCGCCGGGATGTACCCGAACGGTCAGCGCACCATGATCCATCCGGGACCGGCGGGGGAGATCCTCGACGGCATTTCGCGGCCGACACATTTCGCGGGCATGCTGACGGTGGTCAATAAGTTGCTCTCGATCGCCAATCCCCATGCGGCATATTTCGGTGAGAAGGACTATCAGCAGCTCGTGCTGATCAAGCAGATGGTCGATGATCTGAACCTGGGTGTCGATGTCGTCGGTGTGCCCACGGTCCGCGAATCCGACGGCCTGGCCATGTCCTCACGCAATCGCTACCTCGACGGCGCGCAACGCGAGCTGGCCACCACCCTGTCGGCGGCGCTGGTCGCCGGCGCACATGTGGCCGCGCAGGGCGCCGATGCCATTCTGGCGACGGCGCGCGCTGTGCTGCGGACCCATCCCGGCATCGAGGTCGACTATCTCGAGTTGCGCGGCCGGATGCTCGAGGAGGCTCCCGAGAAGGGCGACGGCCGGCTGCTGGTCGCGGCCCGGATCGGCCCGGCCCGGCTCATCGACAACGTCGGCGTCGCGATCGGGACGGGATTCGGGGCGAGCGCAGCGACGGGGGATGTGCCCGAGGCGAGCGCAGCGACGGGCGATGCAACCGACGGTCGCGAAAAATACTGATACCCATACCATTTCATCCGGCAACCGCCGACAACGAGGGGAAATTCCCATGCTCCGCACCATGATGACCTCAAAAATCCATCGCGCCACCGTGACCCAGGCCGACCTGCACTACGTCGGCTCGGTCACCATCGACTCCGATCTGCTCGACGCGGCGGGTCTGCTCGAGGGTGAGCAGGTCACGATCGTCGACATCAACAACGGCGCCCGCCTGGAAACGTATGCGATCGCCGGTGAACCGGGCTCCGGGGTCATCGGGATCAACGGCGCGGCGGCGCATCTCGTGCATCCCGGCGACCTGGTGATCATCATCGCCTACGGCATTCTCAACGAGCGCGAGCTCACGGAGTATTCGCCGAATGTGGTGTTCGTCGACGAGAACAACCGTATCCTCGAAGCGGGCCATGACCCCGCCCACGCGCCCGACGGCTCCGGTCTGCTCGACCCCCGCGTCCTCGCCGACGCCTAGTACCGGCATCCGCGGCATGCTGCTCACCGTCGAAATCGGTAACACCACCATCCATCTGGGTACGTTCACCGGCTCCGGCGACCACGCCGGGCTGGTGCGGGACTGGCGGCTGCATACCCACCCGCAGGCCACCGCCGACGAACTGGCCCTGCTGTTCCGGGGTCTGCTCGGCCCGGACATCGACCAGATCACCGGGGTGGCCGCCTTGTCGACGGTGCCGTCGTTGCTGCGTGAGATGCGCGCGCTGCTGCCCGCGTACTTTCCGTCGGCGCACCATCTGCTGCTCGAGCCGGGGGTGCGCACCGGGGTGCCGCTGCTGGTGGACAACCCGAAGGAGGTCGGCACCGACAGGGTCGCCAACTGTCTGGCCGCCTACGCCAACTACGGCGGACCGTGCATCGTGGTGGCCTGTGGCACGGCCACCGTCGTCGACGCCGTGTCGGCCAAGGGCGAGTTTCTCGGTGGAGCCATCGCCCCCGGCATCAACCTGGGTGTCGAGGCGCTCAGCGAACACACGGTGACGGTGCGCCGGGTGGAGTTGATGCCGCCGCGCGGGGTGCTCGGCAAGAACACGGTGGAGGCATTGCAGTCGGGCATCATCTACGGTTTCGCCGGCCAGATCGACGGGCTCGTCGAGCGGATCAGCGACACCGTGCCCGGTTTCGGCTCCGACGACGTGACGGTGGTCGCGACCGGTTCGCTGGCGCCGCTGATCTACGACGAGTGCCGCAGTCTCACCGACCAGCACCCGTACCTGACCCTCGACGGTCTGCGCCGGGTGTACGAGAGGTCCAGGAAGGACCCCCGCGGTCGCAGGTGACGTTGCGCTCACCGTGGTTTCAACCGTCCGCCGAGGGTGGACGCGGCCGGTTCGGTCTGGCAGACTGTCGGACGTGATCAAGAGCTGTCAGGAGTGTTGTCAGGGCTGAGCCCGCTTATGCGGCTGCCCTCTTTCGGCGACCCCCGCTCTTTCTCGATCACCTCAAGGAATTCTTCCGATGACTGCGGTTCTCACCACCGTTCGTGTTTCCACCACTCCCGATGTGCGTCTGTCGGTGCTCGTCTCCGAGTACTCCTCGTTGACAGGCGAAGGCGGCGTGATCGCCGTCGACATGCGCAGCCAGCATCAGCGCGACACGCAGGGCGTGCTGCCCGGCGCGCTCGCCATCGACGCCGCCGACGTGCTGTCGCGGCTGACCCCCGGCACCCGCGATTCGCTGCGCGTGGCTTCGGCGGACGCCCGCTGGGTGCTGGTCAGCGACGACGGCCACGACGCCGAATGGCTGGCCTGGCATCTGCAGGCCCGCGGCATCTCGGGCGCCACCTTCCTGGTGGGTGGTTTCGCGGCCCTGCGTCGCGCCCGGATCTCCGCCCCGCTCGCCGGCGCCGAACTCGCCACCATCTCGGCGCACTGACCGCCGATCCGATATCGGGCCGACCGGATATCGAGTTGGAGCACATTCCCCCTGCCCGATAGGGTTTTGACTCGTGAGCCAGACCCCGAACACCGAAGCAGCGGCGCCGACGACGGAGGGTGCCGACGAGGCGCCCGAACAGATCCGCATCCGGCGTGGTAAGCGTGAGCGGATTCTTGCCGAGGGCCGCGATGCCTACCCGGTCGAGCTGGAACGTACGCACAGCCTCGCGCAGATCCGCGCCGACCATCCGGACCTGGAGGCGGGCACCGAGACCGGCGTCGAGGTGGGTGTGGCAGGGCGCATCATTTTCTTGCGCAACAAGGGCAAACTGTGTTTCGCCACGCTGCAGGAGGGCGATGGCACCCAGTTGCAGGCGATGATCAGCTTCAACGGTGTCGGCGAGGAGTCGCTGGCCCGGTGGAAGGCGGACGTCGACCTCGGCGACATCGTGTTCGTGCACGGCGAGGTGATCAGTTCGCGCACCGGTGAGCTGTCGGTGATGGCCGACGACTGGGCGATGGCATCGAAGGCGCTGCGCCCGCTGCCGGTGGCGCACAAGGACATGAACGAGGAGACCCGGGTCCGGCAGCGTTATGTCGACCTGATCATGCGGCCGGAGGCGCGTCAGATCGCTCGCACCCGCATCGCGGTGATGACCGAGTTGCGGGCCGCGCTCACCCGTCGCGGTTTCCTCGAGGTGGAGACGCCGATGCTGCAGACGCTGCACGGCGGTGCGGCGGCGCGCCCGTTTGTCACCCACTCCAACGCCTTCGACATGGACCTGTTCCTGCGGATCGCGCCCGAGCTGTTCCTCAAGCGATGCGTGGTCGGCGGTATCGACCAGGTCTTCGAGATCAACCGCAATTTCCGCAACGAGGGCGCCGATTCGACGCACTCACCGGAGTTCGCGATGCTCGAGACGTACGAGGCGTACGGCACCTACGACACCGCCGCGGTGATGATCCGGGAGCTGGTGCAGGAGGTGTCGCAGGGCGCGATGGGAACCCTCACGCCGGTGATGCCGGACGGCTCCGAGTACGACCTGTCGGGGGAGTGGACGTCGCTGGAGATGTATCCGTCGTTGTCGCGGGCGCTGGGCGAGGAGATCGTGCCCGCCGGTTCCGACGAGTCGACGACGGTCGAGCAACTGCTGGCGATCGCCGACCGGGTGGGTCTGGAGGTGCCCAAGGACAAGGGGTACGGTCACGGCAAGCTGGTGGAGGAGCTGTGGGAGCACGTGGTCGGTGCCGGGCTGAGTGCGCCGGTGTTCATCCGTGATTTTCCGGTGGAGACCTCGCCGCTGGTGCGCTCGCATCGCAGCGTCCCCGGTGTGGTGGAGAAGTGGGACCTGTATGTGCGCGGTTTCGAGCTGGCCACCGGCTATTCCGAGCTCGTCGACCCGGTGATCCAGCGCGAACGGTTCGTCGATCAGGCGCGGCTGGCGGCCGCCGGTGACGACGAGGCGATGGTGCTCGACGAGGAGTTCCTGGCCGCGATGGAGTACGGCATGCCGCCGACCGCCGGCACCGGTATGGGCATCGACCGCCTGCTGATGGCGCTGACCGGTCTCGGTATCCGCGAGACCATCCTGTTCCCCCTGGTCAAGCCCCGCTAGACCACGCCCACCCGCAGGTCGGTCCTCGAAACCTCCTCCTTTCGCTGGTTCAGGTGTGGGGAGTGCAGGCGACGAGCCCCGAAACCCGGTGAGACGATGACGTCGGTCCCACCCGGTCTCGAGGCCCGCCCGAGGAGTATGTGCCGCTACGGCGCGGAGATGCTGACTTCCTTCTGCCATTCGGAGGTGGTGAGGTTGATCTCGCCACTGTCGACGGTGATGGTCAGTTTCACCAGGTTGTACGGCGCCTTGGCGTCGATGTAGAGGGTGACGGGCAGGTTGCCCGAGAATTTGCCCTCGCCCTGCGTCGGGAAGATCGGGTCCAGGACCTGGGCATCGACGGTGCCGCTCACCTTCTGTGCCTCGACGCCGTTGATGGTCTCGGTGCCTTCGGACTCGGGTGCCTTGACGTTGGCGATGAGGTTGGCCAGGCCGCGTTCGCGGTCGAGGATGATCGCCGGGTCGTAGATCTTGGATGCCTCGCCGAGCGACTTGTATTCGGTGCTGCCGTCGTTCTGGGTGAACAGCTGGCCGTCCGCGACGATGAACGTGACGTCGACGTCCTCGTTGTTGATGCGGAAGGTGCCCTCACCCTGGGCGGCGGGCGCCGGGTTGCTGGTGAGGTCGCCCTTGACCGATCGGACGGGTAGGCCGCGGACCTGGTCGTCGACCTTCAGTTCGATGTGGGCCGACTGCATGAGGCGGGTGGTCTGTGCGCTCTGCTCGACGAGGGCCGAGGTGTCCTCGGCGGAGACGGTGGGCTGTTCGGCGCGGGAGGTCTCGATCATCGACGGGACGCTGGCCGCGGCCGTGGTGGTGCCCGTGTTGTCATCGTCGTCGTCGGAGGCACAGCCCGCGGCCAGTGCCACGACCGCCGCCGCGCCGACCGTTGCGGCCAACAGTGAGCGGGAACGTTTGCCGGGACGGCGCTGTGGCCGCGAGGTGGGGGTGAGTTGAGTCTTCATGCAGCCATACATTAACGGCCGTGGTCCCCGAACACACCTGTTCACGACAATCGTCGTTCATTCACGGTACTTATGCCACCCACATGTCGCATTCCCGACGCCGACGCGGCATGCTGATTCCCAACGAACAGTAGCGACGAAGCGCGAAAAGCGTGGGGATTTTCGCAGGATAGGTGCCAAAATTAACGGTGCCGACCGGGACGACAGAAGGGGAGGTCAGCGATGGCCCACACGGAAAGTGGCACGGATGTGCAGACTGCGGTGTTGGTGAATCGCGCGTCCGAGCCGCGCGATGCGGCCGCCGATCAAAGGCCCGACCGTGATGATCCGGCCCAGGTCGTGGCCGGGGGCGGATCGGGCGCGGCGACCGCGGAGCCGGTCTCCGGCGACGTCGAGGGCGACCGCCGGCCTCCGGGGTCGCAGCCGCCGGCCGATGGTGAGGCGACCGAAGTACTCCGTCACCCCGACCTGGGCCGATTGCCCGGTATCGAGGGCGGGCCGCAGCTCGCCGATGTGTGGGTGTACAAGGGTCGTGCCTACGATCTGAGCGATTGGATCTCCAAGCATCCCGGCGGTGAGTTCTTCATCGGCCGCAGCAAGAACCGTGACATCACCTCGATCATCGGCTCCTATCACGCCAATGTCGAAGCGGTGGAGCGCATGCTGGAGAAGTACGCGCTCGACCGGGATGCGGTGATAGAGGATGTGCATCCCAAGAACAACGCCCCGGACTTTCTGTTCACCGAGCGTTTCGACAGCTGGCGCGACACCCCGAAGTACGACTTCGGTCGGCGCGACGATCTGCTGCACGCCATCAAGAAGAGGTTGCGCGGCAAGGATATCCAGACACGGCTGAAGAAGCTCGACCGCTGGTTCAACGTCGTGGCCGCGATGCTGTTCATCGCCTATTTCGCGGTGCAGGGCCTGCGACTGTATGACACCTCGTGGATGCCGTTGCCCGTATTCGTGATCGTGATGGTGATGCTGCGCAGCTCGCTCGCCGGGTTCGGGCATTACGCCATTCACCGGGCGCAGAAGGGTGCCACCAAGGTCCTGGTCAACGCCTTCGACATGAATTACGTGGCGTTGTCGTTCGTCACCGCCGACGGGCACGCGTTGCTGCATCATCCGCATACGCAAAGCGATGTGGACATCAAGAAGAACGTTTTCACCTTCATGATGGACCTGCCTCGTTGGTACCGGATTCCGATTCACACGATTCACAAATTCGGACACACCGTCACCGGTATGACGATCCGACTGATCGACGTCTGCAAGCTCACCAAGAAGGTGGGGATCTCGCAGATGTACGGCTCCACGCGGGGCGGCCTGCCGCATTTCGTCGGAGCCTTCGGCATGCGTCTGCTGTTGCTCGCCGAGATGATCGCCTTCATCGTCGCCGGTGATTTCTGGGCGTGGTTCCTGCAGTTCGTGGTGACGCTCTGGCTCAGCACCTTCCTCGTTGTGGCCAGCCATGATTTCGAGATGGACACCGACGAGGTAGAGGTCGACACCGACGACTGGGCGATCAATCAGCTCCAGCAGGCCTACGACCTCAAGATCACCGGCAACCGCTATGTCGATTGCTTCTTGTCGGCGGGTCTGAGCTCGCATCGGGTTCACCATGCGCTGCCGTATCAGCGCAGCGGATTCGCCAATATCTGGTGCGAGGACATAGTCGCCGAGGAGGCGGCCAGGTTCGGTGTCGAATGGTTGCCCGCCAAATCGTTCATCGCCGATCGCTTCCCCAAGCAGGTCGTCACCTATCTCGGCGCCAAGTCGCGCACCGCGCAGGAAAACGACTGGGGCTTCTTCCGCGAACACTTTTCGCCGACGATGCTCAAAACCTGCGCCGAGTACACGGTGAAGGGCTTCACCGGCGTCGGGACCGTCTAGTCGCCGGCGGCCACCGCGCCCCCCGGACCGACCCCACCCGGATCGACCCCACCCGGATCGACGACGTACCCGGATCCAACTATATCGCCACATCGACGGAGTGCAGCGCACCCGCCGCCGAGCACCATCCCAGGAGTCACCGCCATGACCATTGACAACCCCCTATCCGTCGATCAGGCCCGCCGCACGGCCGGGCATCCAGTGCGGCCGGCGTCGATGCCACCGGCCCCGTCCACGGCGGTGGCGATCATCGAAGGCATCGCCACCGGTGCGCCGGAGCGGGTGTTCGACCAGGATGCCGCGGCTCTCGATGTGGCGTCGATGTTCGACGACGACGAGAACCGCGAGCGGATCGCCCGCATCTACCGCAAGACCAGGATCACCAGTCGTCACCTCGCGGTCGATCCGCTCGGTCCGGGGTTCGCGGAGTTCTCCAAGCGTCCGGCCACCATCCGGGAACGGATGAACCTGTACCTGGAACTGGCCGCGCCGCTGGCGATCGACGTCGCCCGCCGCGCCACCGCCGGGGTGAGCAGTGTCGACGACATCGGGATGCTGGTGTTCGTCACCAGCACCGGGTTCGTCGCGCCCGGCGTCGACGTGGCGGTGCTGCGGGCACTGGACCTGCCGGTCACCACCAACCGTGTGGTGGTCAACTTCATGGGTTGCGCGGCGGCGATGAACGGTATCCGTTCGGCATCGGATTACGTTCGCGCACATCCTGATCGCAAGGCGCTGGTGATCTGTCTCGAACTCAGTTCGGTCAACGCCGTCTTCAGCGAGGACCCGTTCGCGATCATCACCCACAGCCTGTTCGGCGACGGCTGCGGCGCCGTCGTCATCGGCGCGTGCGGTGTCGGAACCGAGCAGCCCGCCGGCACCGTCGTGGTCCGCGAAAGCTTCAGCCACCTGTTCGACGGCGCCGAGGACGGCATCGTGCTCGGCGTCAACGACGACGGCATCACCTGCGAGCTGTCGCCGGAGTTGCCCGACTACATCGTGCGCGGCGTCGACCCGGTGATCGTGGACATGCTGGCGCGCAACGGACTCGGCAAGTCCGACATCGATCTGTGGGCGGTGCATCCGGGCGGGCCCAAGATCCTCGAATCGTCGATCGCGTCGCTGGCCCTGCCGGCCGACAGCTGCGATCCGAGCTGGGAGGTGCTCGCCGAGTACGGCAATATGCTCAGCGTCTCACTGATATTCGTGCTCGAACGGATGATCGCGCAGGCGCTCGCCCCCGACTCCGGTCGCGAGATCTCGACCGGGGTGGCGTTCTCCTTCGCGCCGGGTGTCACGCTCGAGGGCATGCTGTTCGACATCGTGGGGCGGTAACGGAGATGGCTCTGCTGCGCTTTCTGGTATCGGTGTCCTGGCGGGGCATCGCCTTCGCGGTCGTCGCCGGGCTGATCGGTGGCGCGGCCAATGCGTTTCTCGTCACCCAGATCAACTCCGTGATCTCGCCCAAGCCGGACGTGCACGGCAACTGGGTCACCTTCGCCGCCACCGCGCTGGTCGTGCTCATCACCGGGCTCGCCTCCCAGGTCATCCTCACGCGCCTGGCTCAGGACGCCATCTACCGGCTGCGTGCCTCGCTCGGGTCGGGCGTCATCGCCGCACCTCTGGAACACCTCGAACGTCTCGGTGCGCACCGGCTGATGGCCACCCTCACCGAGGACGTGCGCACACTGTCGCAGGCGGTGGCGGCGATCCCGAGCGTGTGCATCGACGCAGCCACGATCGTCGGCTGCCTCACCTATCTGGCGATCATCTCGCCCACGATCTTCGCGGTGCAGGTCGGCGCGACATTGCTGTCGATCCTGTGTGTCGAACTGCTCGCCACCCGGGTGCGTGAGCTGTACCGGCAGGCCCGCGAGACCGACGACGAGCTGTTGCGCTCCTTCGGTTCGGTCACGCACGGCATCAAAGAACTCAAGATGCACCGCGACCGGCGCATCGACTTCATGAACCGGCATCTGCTGGGTTCGGCACGCGAACTGCGCGACAAGAACGTCACCGCGGGTATCCGGTTCTCGTACGCGCAGGGGCTGGGCCAGCTGACCCAGCTGGCGACGATGGCCCTGATCCTGTTCGGTCTGGCCGCGGCGATGAAGCTGCCGCTGGAACAGATGATCGGTTACGTGCTGGTCACCACATTCCTGTCGATGCCGATGCAGAACATCATGCATCGCATCCCGGATCTGCTGCGCGGCGACGTGGCGCTCAAGAAGATCCGCATGATGGAACTGTCGATGGAGACCCCGCACGACGAAACGGCGCTGGGCGGTGGCGATCGTCTGCCGGTCACCGCAGCCCGCATCGAGTTGGCCGACGTCAACTACTCCTACCTCGGCGACCAACTGCCGGCCGCCCCGATGGGTCCACCACCGGGTCCCCGTGGGGCCGGTGGCCCGGATCAGCGCGATCCGGAGCGGGCCGAACATCCGCGACCCGAACATCCGCGACCCGGACATACCGGACCGGATGGGCGTGGCCTGCCGCATATGCCCCCACCGGGGATGCCGCCCCAGGTATCGGGAGCGGGCGAGCGGGCGGGTTTCCACCTCGGCCCGATGAATCTGGTGCTCCAGCCCGGCCAGGTGACGTTCGTCGTCGGCGGCAACGGCAGCGGTAAGTCGACTCTGGCCAAGCTGCTGTCGGGGCTGTATCTGCCGCAGTCGGGCACCATGTCGCTGAACGGTGAACCGATCGGCCACCACAACATCGAGTGGTTCCGGCACGCCACGTCGGCCATCTTCACCGACTTCCACCTGTTCGAGGACTTCTTCGGGTACCTGCGGCCCGGCATCGACGACGAGGTGAACCGGCTGCTGCAACAGCTGCAGATCGCGCACAAGGTGAGCGTCCACGACGGCAAACTGTCCTCGATCGCCCTGTCCCAGGGACAACGCAAACGTCTGGCCCTGGTCACCGCGCTCCTGGAGGATCGTCCGGTGTACCTGTTCGACGAGTGGGCCGCCGATCAGGAGCCGCAGTTCCGCGAGACGTTCTACCACGAGATCCTCGCCGAGCTGCGCCGCCGCGGCAAGACGGTCATCGTCATCACCCACGACGACCGCTACTTCCACCTCGCCGACCAACTGGTCAAACTCGACTTCGGCAGCCAGGAGACACCGGTACCCGAGGCCGCCTCCTATGCGCGCTGATCCCGCCGATATGCGGTGGGTGACATCCCCAGCGTCCGGGTGAAATCGGAAGCGAAGTGCGCCTGATCGGCGTATCCGAGATCGGCGGCCACCTCGACGACTGTGGTGTCGGGTTCGGCGCGTAGCCGGGCTGCGGCCTCCTGCAGCCGGTATCGGCGGATGATCGCCAGTGGCGGCAGGCCCACGTACCGGTCGCTGAGGCGCTGCAGCGTCCGCACCGACACCGAGAGGCGTTCGGCGAGATCGCCGACCCGGACAACCGACCTGTCCGCGGCCACGATGTCCTCCATCGCATTCGCCAGCAGCGCGCTCTCGCCCGGCTCCGGTAACGTCTCGCGCAGCCAGTGGCAACAGTGTTCGACGGCCAGATCCTGGCCGGTGATGCTGTGCGGGGCGGCCATCGCGGCAGTGACGTCGGCGAACAGTCCGGGTGCCTCGTAGGTACTCTCGGCGTCGCGGATCTGTTTGGGCGCCTGGTGGATACCCGCGATCCCGGCGGGCCGCAGCAGCGCGCCGACCGCCCAGCCGTATCCGCTCAGATCCCGATACGAGGCGCTGGTCGACGGTCCCGACAGCGTGATCCCGTCGTGCTGCACGACCAGATTCGACGCCGGGAACGGCAGCAGGTTCTGCCGGGACGTCCGTCCGGGTGCCAGCCGCCAGACCGGGATCCAGAACCATCGGACGCACGCGGCCAGGTTGGCGGGGGCGGGTACCCGGCGGAACGTGGGCAGCCGCGCCGGATACAGGATTCCCCGTGGGTCGTCGGCGTCAATCATCGGTCTCCACCCGCGTTCTGTCGCAAATCTTCAAGCCTTGCCCGTTGTCGCAAGCCTACGGTCGAGTCATGACACCAGCGCAGAATGTGACGACCGGCGTGACCGGAGCGCACACCACCGACGGCCTCCCGCACGGCGCGACCAGCCTCACCCCGTTCCTCGCGATCAAGGGTGCTGCCGAGGCGATCGATTTCTATCGGAACGTCTTCGGCGCAAGGCTTGTCGACAGGACTGAGATCGGCGGACGGGTGGTGCACGCCGACCTCGATTTCGGCACCGGGCGCCTGCAACTCGGTGAACCGAGCCAGGAGTACGGACTGGTCCCGGCACCGGCGGGTGAGGGTGACTGCTATTCGCTGGGCCTGTACCGCCCGAATGTCGACGATGTGGTGGCCAAGGCGGTCGCGGCCGGCGCAACGGTCCGTGAGGCCCCGTCGACCTTCGTCTCCGGGGACCGCTTCGCCTCCATCCGTGATCCGTTCGGCGTCCGCTGGTCGGTGATGACCCGCGTCGAGGATCTGTCGGAGGCGGAATCGGTCCGCCGGGTCGCCGAGTGGGCAGCCACCCAGCAGTAGCCTCCGCAAACTTCTGGCGATATAGGGGCTGGCTCGGGCATATGCCCGAGCCAGCCCCTATATCGCCAGAAGTTCTCAGCCGAGTTCGCGTTTGAGGATCTTGCCCGCTGCGTTGCGCGGGAAGTTGTCGACGATCTCCACCGACCTGGGCACCTTGAAGTTGGCCAGATGCGCACGGCAGTGGGCGATCACCGCCTCCTCGTCGACGGCCGCACCGTCCCGCACCGTGAGGAAGGCCTTGCCCACCTCGCCGAGCCGCTGGTCGGGTACGCCGATCACCGCCGATTCGGTGACGCCGTCGTACCGGGCGAGGACCTGTTCCACCTCGGCGGGGTACACGTTGAATCCGCCGCAGATGTACATGTCCTTGAGCCGGTCGGTGATCGTGAGGTTGCCGCGGGGGTCGATGGTGCCGATGTCGCCGGTGTGCAGCCAGCCGTCGGCGTCGATGGTGGCGGCGGTCGCGTCGGGGTCATCGAGGTAGCCGACCATCACCATGTCGCCGCGGGCCAGCACCTCACGCTGTTCCGACAGCGCTATCTCCATGCCGGCGAACGCCCGGCCGCAGGTGGTGGCGACGGTGACGGCGTCGTCGGCGGCGGTGCAGGTGGAGACGAACCCGGAGCATTCGGTGAGCCCGTACGCCGTGATCACGGTGTCGACGCCCAGTTCGGCGGCGATCCGCTCGATCAGCACCACCGGGACGATAGCGGCGCCGGTGACCACCAGTCGCAGGGAGCTCAGGTCGTGGTCGGGCCGGTCGGGCGCGTCGAGGATGGTCTGGAAGATGGTGGGTGCACCGGGGAACACGGTCGCGCGGTGCCGGGAGACCATCGTCATCGCGGCGGTGGGCGAGTACACGGCCAGCGGCAACATGGTGACACCGAACAGCACGCTGGGCAGGATGCCGGCCTTGTATCCGAACGTGTGGAAGTACGGGTTGACCATCAGGTAGCGGTCGTCGGGATTCAGACCGCCGTTGGTGCCCCAGGCGTGTGACCCGGCGAGGGTCTGGCGATGGGTTGCCATGACACCCTTGGATTTTCCGGTGGTACCCGAGGTGAACATGATGTCCGACAGGTCGTCGGGGGTCACCGCGTCGGCGCGGCGCTCGGCCTCCTCGATGGAGTCGGGGGTGGCCCGGTCGAGAAAGTGAGTCCAGCCGACGGCCCCGTCGGGAACCGTCGACCCCGTGGTTACCGGAACGTGAATAATGTGTTGCGGCAAACTGTCTCGATGGTTGTCCAGGAGTTCGGCACAGTGGTCGGCGCCCAGGAACTCGCCGGAGACCACCACCGCTGCCGAGCCCGAGCGTTCGATGATCTCGACGGCCTCGCCGGTCGTGTACCGGGTGTTCAGCGGGATCAGCACGGCCCCCGCGTGGTGGATGCCGAGAGCGGCGACGGGCCAGTGATGGCTGTTGGGTGCCCAGATGGCCACGCGGTCACCGGCCGCGATACCGGATGCGACGAGTGCTGCGGCGAAGGTACGTACGGCGTCGTGGAGTCCGGCCCAGCTCAGTGCCGACTCGCCGCCCTGCTGGTCGTCGATGATGGCGGTGGCCTCGGGCCAGGTCCGAGCTGCTCGGCGCAGCGCCTGCGGGGTGGTCCCCGAGGAGTCGGCGGGGAGTGGGTGGGCAAGGCTCGGCATGCAGCCAACCTAGCACTTGCTTGGTCAGCTATGCTAGCTGCCATGACGACAAGTGCCGAGCGTGCGCAGGGGTCGATCGACCTGGCGGATCGGTCGATCGACCTGGGTGCCTGGGCGGAAAGCACACCCGGTGCCGCCGAGATCTTCGCCGAGGCGGTGCGTACCTGGCTCGCCGAGAATCTGGTCGGCGATTTCGCCCGACTGGCCGGCCGCGGCGGACCGGGCAGCGAGCACGAGTTCTTCGCCGAACGTCTCGCCTGGGACCGGCATCTGGCCGCCGCCGGGTGGACCTGCCTGGGCTGGCCCACCCGCTACGGCGGGCGCGGCGCGACGATCGAGCAGCGCATCATCTTCCACCGCGAGTACGCGCGCGCCGACGCCCCCGCCCGCGTCAACCATCTCGGCGAGGAACTGCTCGGTCCCACGCTCATCGAGTTCGGAACCGAAGAGCAGAAGCGGCGCTTCTTGCCGCACATCGTCGACGTCACCGAACTATGGGCGCAAGGCTATTCCGAGCCCGGTGCGGGTTCGGATCTGGCCGGCGTGTCCACCTCGGCCAGGCAGGACAACGGTCGCTGGGTGATCAACGGGCAGAAGATCTGGACGTCGCTGGCGCACATGTCGCAGTGGGTGTTCGTCCTGTGCCGCACCGACAAGGATTCGAAACGCCATGCGGGTCTGAGCTTTTTGCTCGTACCGCTCGATCAGCCCGGGATCACCGTCCGGCCGATCCAACAGCTCACCGGAACCTCGGAATTCAACGAGGTGTTCTTCGATGACGCGGTCACCGACGCCGACCTTATCGTCGGCGCGCCCGGCGACGGGTGGTCGGTGGCGATGGGGCTGCTGCAGTTCGAGCGGGGGGTGTCCACGCTCGGCCAGCAGGTCGGCTTCGCCCGCGAACTCGACGATCTCACCGAGGTCGCGCGCGCCCGTGGTGCCATCGACGATCCGGTGATCGCCGCGCGGCTGGCCCGGGCGAGGATCGGGCTGACCGTGATGGGCGCGCATGCCCGGCGCACGCTCGGCGGCGACATCACCTCCGAGGCGGGTGCGGCATCGACGTCGAAACTGTTGTGGGCCAACTGGCATCGCGATCTGGGGGAGCTGGCGATGGCGGTGGCCGGCGCGCCGTCGCTGATCGGTCCCTCGCACACCGTCGAAGGCCGCCCCAACGATCTGCACGATCCCGAGCATGTCGAGCTGGACGAATTGCAGCGACTGTGGCTGTTCACCCGCGCCGATACGATCTATGGCGGCTCGAATGAGGTGCAGCGCAACATTATCGCCGAGCGAGTGCTCGGCCTACCGAGGGAGGCACGTCCGTCATGAGCTCCGAGAATTCCCCGTCGCGTCGCTCGCCGCTGGCGACCCCGCCCGCCGAGACACCCGGGCACGGGCTGCTCGCCGGACGTCAGGCCGTCGTCACCGCGGCCGCCGGCACGGGTATCGGCTTCTCCACCGCCCGCCGCATCCTCCTCGAAGGCGGCGACGTGCTCATCAGCGACTGGCATGAACGCCGACTCGGTGAGGCCCGTGCGAAGCTCGCCGAGGAGTTCCCGGAGCGGACCGTCGCCCAGCTCACCTGCAACGTGCAGGAGACCGCCGAGGTCGACGCGCTGATCGCGGGTGCGGTCGGTGAACTCGGCCGCATCGATGTGCTGGTCAACAACGCCGGCCTCGGTGGCCAGACCCCGGTCGCGCAGATGACCGACGAGGAGTGGGATCGCGTCGTCGACATCACGCTGACCGGCACTTTCCGGGCCACCCGGGCCGCGCTGCGCTACTTCGGTTCCGTCGAGCACGGCGGCGTGATCGTCAACAACGCGTCGGTGCTCGGCTGGCGGGCTCAGCGGGGCCAGGCGCACTACGCCGCGGCCAAGGCCGGTGTGATGGCACTGACCCGTTGTGCCGCAGTCGAAGCCGCTGACGTAGGGGTGCGCATCAACGCCGTCGCCCCATCAATCGCCAAACATCCGTTCCTGGCCAAGGTCACCAGCGACGACCTGCTCGACGAACTCGCCGCCAAGGAGGCCTACGGCCGGGCCGCGGAGGTGTGGGAGGTGGCGGCCACCATCGCGATGCTCGCCAGCGACTACACCACCTACCTCACCGGCGAGGTCGTCTCCATCTCCTCCCAGCGAGCCTGATCCACCGGACGAGACGCACGACGCCCGTACCTTTCCCCCGCCCGCCGAGCGGCGCTCCCGCCGGTTGAGGTGCGAGGAGCGCCGGCGACGAGCCTCGAAACCCCGTGACCCGACACACCTCCCCAACTCCAAGGACCCGGAAAGGGACCCCGAAAATGACCACTCCCCAGGCATACATCGTCGACGCCGTCCGCACTCCGGTCGGAAAGCGCAACGGTTCCCTCGCCAAGGTGCATCCCGCCGACCTCGGCGCGCACGTCATCTCGGCGATCGTCGGACGCACCGGTATCGACCCGGAGGTGGTCGACGACGTGGTGTTCGGCTGTGTCGACGCGATCGGACCGCAGGCCGGCAATATCGGCCGTACCGCCTGGCTGGCCGCCGGGATGCCGCTCGGTGTCCCGGGTACCACCGTGGACCGTCAGTGCGGATCATCGCAGCAGGCAATCCATTTCGCCGCGCAGGGGGTGATGAGCGGTACGCAGGACGTGGTGCTCGTCGGTGGTGTGCAGAACATGAGTGCAATCCCGATCTCGCAGGCGATGATCGCCGGTCAGGAGTTCGGGTTCAGTACTCCCACGGCCGAATCCGAGGGTTGGCGCAGGCGTTTCGGTGATGCCGAGGTCTCCCAGTTCGCCGGTGCCGACGCGATGGCCGTCAAGTGGGACATCAGCCGTACCGACATGGAGGCGTGGGCGCTCGGTTCGCACGAGCGTGCCCGCGCCGCGATCGCCGAGGGCCGCTTCGACCGCGAGATCGTCGCCTACGGCGATCTGGCCGTCGACGAGTGCCCGCGCGAGACGACGTTGGAGAAGATGGCCGGTCTGAGTCCGTTGGCCGAGGGTTCGCGGCTCACGGCGGCGGTGGCCTCGCAGATCTCCGATGGCGCGTCGGCCGCGCTGGTGGTGTCCGAGGCGGCGCTCAAGCGGTACGGCCTGACTCCGCGCGCCCGGATCCATCATCTGTCGGTGCGTGGCGACGATCCGGTGATGATGTTGTCGGCGCCCATTCCGGCCACCGCGTACGCGTTGGGGAAGGCGGGGATGAGCATCGAGGACATCGATGTCGTGGAGATCAATGAGGCGTTCGCGTCGGTGGTGCTGGCCTGGCTGAAGGAGACCGGCGCCGACCCGGCGAGGGTCAATCCGAACGGCGGCGCGATCGCGCTGGGCCACCCGTTGGGTGCCACGGGCACCAAGCTGTTCGCGACGCTGCTCAACGAGTTGGAGCGCACCGGCGGCCGCTATGGCCTGCAGACGATGTGCGAGGGCGGTGGCACCGCCAATGTCACCATCATCGAACGTCTGTAGCCGGGCGTGGGACGGCCGGGGAGCACGGATCTTCGCCAAATCGTGTGAACTGCCGCATACTGGTAGTTGAAACATATATGTCTCGACGTACCAGGTGGTGTCTGCCGGGCCGTCGACATACAACCACTGGGAGGACGCATGACCAAGCCCGCCGAGATCACCCCCGCCGACATGCACGTGTCGGCGGATCAGCACACGATGACCGAGTTGGTGGAGATCCAGCGGGCGGCGTTCCTGCGGGACGGTATTCCCGACGCGAAGACCCGCATCGACCGGATCGTTCGGCTGTCGGCGCTGCTGCTCGATCATTCCGACGAGATCGCGCAGGCACTGGCCGCCGACTTCGGGTCGCGTCCGCGCGAGTTGTCACTGATGGCCGATGTCGCGGGCTGCATGGTCGATCTGGCCCATCAGCGCAGGTCTGTGGCCAAGTGGATGAAGGAGACCAAGACCTCGCGGGCGATGGGGGTGGCGGGTTTCAAGCAGTCCGTCCGGCACGAGCCGCTCGGCGTCGTCGGCATCATGGGGCCGTGGAACTTCCCGCTGCAGCTGACGTTCGTGCCCGCGGGGTCGGCGTTCGCCGCGGGTAACCGGGTGCTGCTACGGCCGTCGTCGATCACCGCGAGGACGGCCGATGTGATCGCCGAGTACGCTCCCGACTACTTCTCGATCGAGGAGCTCGCCGTCATCACCTCCCGGCACGGTGGGGGATCGGATTTCGCCAAGCTCAAGGTCGACCACATGTTCTTCACCGGTTCGCCCGAGGTGGGGGCGTCGGTGGCGTCGGAGGCCGGGAAGAATCTGGTGCCGGTCACGCTCGAGTTGGGCGGTAAGAATCCGGTGGTCGTCGACACCGACGCGGACATCGCGACGGCCGCCAGGTTCGTTGCCAATGCCCGCATGGTCAACGGCGGTCAGGTCTGCCTGTG
>ERZ795062.851-NODE-851-length-23310-cov-12.930854_pt1 | contig 23310 bp, 22 predicted proteins | sample MGYA00375146_ERZ795062 | MGnify/ENA primary metagenome ERZ795062 (study PRJEB30191, sample SAMN05720281) | activated sludge metagenome | isolation source: Anaerobic digester | place: USA | collected 2015-07-16 ... | reverse complement strand
CGCCTTCTTGGCCGGAGCCTTCTTGCGGCCCTTGCCCTTCGCAGGCCCCCGCGCGGCGCGCTCGGTGATCAGCGCGGCGGCTTCCTCGACCGTCAGGTCCTCGGGCGCCTTGTCGCGCGGCAGGGTGGCGTTGGTGGTGCCGTCGGTGACGTAGGGGCCATAGCGGCCCGCCATCAGCTTCATCTCGCCGCCGCTTTCGGGGTGCGGACCGAAGGTATTGAGCGGTTCGGCCGCCGTGCGCGTTCCGCCGCGGTTGGCCGCCTCGGCCAGCTTGGCGACCGCGCTGTTCATGCCGGTTTCGAACACTTCGGCGGTGCCGCGCAGCTTGGCGTACTTGCCGTTATGGGCAAGGTAGGGGCCGTACCGACCGATGCTGGCGGTGATCATCTCGCCCGTTTCGGGGTGCGCGCCGATCGTGCGCGGCAGGTCCACCAGCTTGACCGCCCAGTCGAGCGTCATTTCGCCGATATCCTTGGGGATCGAGGCGCGCTTGGCCTCCTTGCCGGTGCCCATCTGGATATAGGGACCGAACCGCCCGGAATGGCGGGTGATCGGCTCGCCCGTTTCGGGGTGCTTGCCAAGCTCGCCCTCCTCGCCCGCACCAGCCGCGCCGCCAGCTTGCGCGAACTTGCGGGTGAACTTGCACTCCGGATAGTTCGAGCAGGCGATGAAGGCACCATAGCGCCCGCCGCGCAGGGACAGGCGCCCCGCTTCGCACTGCGGGCATTTGCGCGGATCGCCGCCGTCCTCGCGCGGCGGGAACAGATAGTCGCCCAGGAACTCGTCCAGCGCCTCGGTCACTTCCGAGGGCTTCTTTTCCATGACTTCGTCGGATTTTGGCTTGAAGTCCTTCCAGAACTTCTCAAGCAGTTCCTTCCACGCGCCGCGCCCGCCGGAGACCTCGTCCAGCTCGTCCTCCATCCCTGCGGTAAAGTCGTAGCCGACATAGCGCGGGAAGAAGCGTTCAAGGAACGCGGTCAGCAGTCGCCCGCTCTCTTCGGCAAAGAAGCGGTTCTTCTCGGTGCGGACATAGGCGCGGTCCTTCAGCACCTGGATCGTCGCGGCATAGGTCGAAGGCCGCCCGATGCCGAGCTCTTCCAACCGCTTGACCAAGGTTGCCTCGGAGTAACGCGGCGGCGGCTGGGTGAAGTGCTGGCTGGCCTCCACGCCCTGCTTTGCGGGTGTATCGCCCGCATTGAGCATCGGCAGCAGGCTGCTGTCCTCCTCGTCCTCGCCGGGCTTGGTGTCCAGCGTCTCGTCATAGACCGCCAGGAATCCGGGGAACTTGACCACCTGACCGCTGGCACGCAGCTCGTGCTTGCCGGTCCCTTCGCGAAGGGTGACGGTGGTACGCTCGATCACGGCGGAGGCCATCTGGCTGGCGATCGCGCGCTTCCAGACCAGCTCGTAGAGCTTGCCCTCGTCGCCGTGGCCATAGTGATCCTTGCCGAAATCGGTCGGGCGGATCGCTTCGTGCGCTTCCTGCGCGTTCTTGGCCTTGGTTTCGTAATGGCGCGGCTTTTCGGGCAGGTAGTGGCCGTTGTTGTAGCGCTCCGAAATCGCCAGCCTCGCCGCCGAAATCGCGCTGGGGTCCATCTGCACCCCATCGGTCCGCATATAGGTGATCGCGCCCGCCTCGTAGAGCGTCTGCGCCACGCGCATGGTGTGCGCGGCGGAGAAACCCAGCTTGCGCGCAGCTTCCATCTGCAGGGTGGAGGTGGTGAACGGCGGATAAGGGTTGCGGCGGGTCGGGCGGGTATCGACCTCTTCCACGCGGAAAGTCGCGGCCTCGACCGCTGCCCTGGCGCGTTCGGCGCTGCCGGCGTCCCCCAGGCTCAGCTTCTCCAGCTTCTGCCCGTCGAACTTGACCAGCCGCGCGGGGAACTGGGTGCCAAGGTGCTCCAGCCGGGCCAGGACCGACCAGTATTCCTGCGGGCGGAACACCTCGATCTCGCGCTCGCGCTCGACGATCAGGCGCAGCGCGACCGACTGGACGCGGCCCGCGCTCTTCGCACCGGGCAACTTGCGCCACAGCACGGGCGAAAGGGTGAAGCCGAACAGGTAATCGAGCGCGCGGCGGGCAAGATAAGCGTCGATCAGGTCCTGGTCCAGCTCGCGCGGGCGCTTCATCGCCTCGGTCACGGTCTGCTTGGTGATCGCGTTGAAGGTGACGCGCTGGACGTCCTTGGGCAGCACCCGGCGCTTGGCCAGCAGTTCGCGCACGTGCCACGAAATCGCCTCGCCCTCGCGGTCAGGGTCGGTGGCGAGGATCAGGCGGTCGGCCCCCTTGGCGGCGTCGGCAATGGCCTTCACCTGGCGCTGCTTGTCGCCATACAGCTCCCAGTCCATGGCGAAGTCCTCGTCCGGGCGGACCGAGCCGTCCTTTGGCGGCAGGTCGCGGACATGGCCGTAGCTGGCCAGAACCTTGTAGTCCTTGCCGAGGTACTTCTCGATCGTCTTGGCCTTGGCCGGGGATTCCACGATGACCAGTTGCATGATGCTCTGAGCAGTCCTTCTACGCGTATGTACACGCGCGAGGGTGGAAGCGGGAGCGGCGCGCCGTCAAGGGCTTCACGAAAAGTCCCGGGCAGCAGTCCGCCGCCAGGCCAGGAAGAAGCCCAGGCCCAGCAGCAGGTCGATGGCCGCGAAGAGGGCGACCGGCGGTGCCAGCGGATAACCCTGCGCGAACAGCGCCAGCGCGGGCAGGCCGAACACCAGCTTTTCCGCCACCGCTACCGGCATCAGCGCCCGGTAGCGCAGCGGATCGCCGCCAATGATCCAGAACATCGCCTGGAACACCAGCGCCAGCCCGACGAAGCCCAGGAACACTTCCGCGCCCTGCGGCGGCAGGGGCGCGAAGTACATCGGCGTCAGCACGATCACGCCGTAGATCGCCGCCCAGCGGAACATCCGGCGCGCGAACATGTGGTCGCCCTGGTATGCAACGTCGCCCTTCATGGTCCGGTCCTTTCGCTGTGCTGGATCAGCCGGCAAGGCTGACCCGCCCACCGGCGTGGCGCACCAGCCGCCCGCCGAGTTCCAGTTCCAGCAACGCCAGCTGAACCGCTGCCGCGCTTTCGCCGCTCTGGCGGATGAGTTCGTCCACCGCGACCGGCGCGGTGGTCAGCAGGCCGGCGACATCGGCGGGCTCGTCACCAAGCTCGTCCGGCAAGGTGTAAGGCTCGGCGCTCTCGCGCAGCATGGAGCGCGGCTGGCCATCGAAAGAGCTGAGCAGTTCGGCCACGTCGGCCGCGCACTGGACCAGCACCGCGCCTTCGCGGATCAGCTGGTTGCACCCCTGCGAGCGCGATTCCAGCGGCGAGCCGGGAATCGCCATCACCTCGCGCCCCGCCTCTGCCGCCAGCCGCGCGGTGATCAGCGAACCGGAGCGCGGCGCGGCCTCCACCACCAGCGTGCCTGCGGCGAGGCCGGCAATGATCCGGTTGCGCGAGGGGAAATGGCGGGCCAGCGGCTCGGTCCCCGGCGGCTGTTCGGCCAGCAGCAGGCCCTCTACCGCCACCTGCTCCTGCAAGTCGGCGTGTTCGGGCGGATAGGTGACGTCGATCCCGCTGGCGATCACGCCGATGGTCCCGCCCGGCAGCGCGGCGCGGTGGGCGGCCCCGTCGATCCCCCGCGCCAGGCCCGAAACCACGGTGAACCCCGCCTCGGCCAGATCGCCCGCAAACTGGCGCGCCAGCTTGACCGCCGCCGCCGAAGCATTGCGCGCGCCGACGATCGCCACGCAAGGCCGCTGCGCCAGCGCCGTATCGCCGCGCACGGTCAGGATCGGCGGGGCGCTGTCCAGCTCGGCCAGCAGCGGCGGATAGTCAGCCGCGTCATGGAACAGGTAGCGTGCACCGGCCGCGCGGACGGCGGAAACCTCCCGCGCCACGCGGTCCTCGGGCGCTATGCGATAGCCGCCCCCGCCCCGCCGCGCGAGGTCTGGCAAGGCTTCCAGCGCCGCGCGGGCATGGCCGAAGCGGCGCAGCAACTGGCGGTAGGACACCGGCCCGATATTGGGCGAGCGCAGCAGGCGAATGCGCGCGAAAGCCTCCTCCTGCGTCAGGGCGATCATCAGTCCTTCGATCCGACCCTGGGCTCGGTTCCCGTCAGCAGTCGCTGGATATTGGCGCGGTGCAGGACCAGCACGATCACGGCGATGGCGGCCAGCACCGGGGCCAGTTCCGGCTTGCCAAGCACCAGTGCCGCAACCGGTGCGGCCACGGCTGCCGTCATGCCCGATAGCGAGGAAATCCGCGTGATCGCCAGCATCCCCAGCCAGACTCCGGCATAGACCGCGCCGATCGGCCAGGCGAGGCCCAGGGTGACCCCCATGGTGGTCGCCACGCCCTTGCCGCCCTTGAACTTCAGCCAGACCGGGAAGCAATGCCCCACCACCGCGCCCAGCGCCGCCATGCCCGGAAAGTCCGGAAACCATTGCCAGGCCAGCCAGACCGCGAGCAGCCCCTTGCCCAGATCGAGCAGCAGGGTGGATGCCGCAATCCCCTTGCGCCCGGTGCGCAGCACGTTGGTCGCGCCGATATTGCCAGATCCGATCTCGCGCAGGTCGCCCGCACCCGACAGGCGCGTCAGGATCAGCCCGAACGGCACGCTGCCCAGCAGGTAGCCAAGCCCCAGCGCATAGAAACTATCCATTCCGGTCCCTCCCCGTTACGGGTGCAGACTAGCGGCCACTCACTGGCGGCGGCAAGTGCGAGCGGGAGGTTTGGAACGAAAATGGACGAAGCTGCCCCGCTGCTGCTGTTCGATTCAGGCCTCGGCGGGCTGACCGTGCTGGAGGAAGTGCGCCGCCAGCTCCCGCAAGCGCCGGTGATCTACGCGGCGGACAACGGCGGCCTGCCCTATGGCACCAAGACCGAGGCAGAGGTCGCGGCGCGCGTCTGCGGCCTGCTGGGGCGGATGTCGGAGCGGTTCCGCCCGCGCCTGATCTGCATCGCCTGCAACACCGCCTCCACCATCGCGCTGGGCATGGTGCGCGACGTGCTGGCGGTGCCGGTGGTCGGCACCGTCCCCGCCATCAAGCCAGCGGCCGAGCAGACCCGCAGCGGCGTGATCGGCCTGCTCGGCACGGCAGCTACGATCCGCCAGCCCTATGTCGACCGGCTGGAGGCGGAGTTCGCGGTGGGCAAGGTGTTGCTGCGCCACGGGGCGGGCGAACTGGTCGGCGCGGCAGAGGCCAAATTGCGCGGCCTGCCGGTGGACGCGCGCGTGATCGCGCGCGCGGTGGCGGGCCTGCGCGAGCAGCCGCGCGGTGCGGAAATCGACACGGTGGTGCTGGCCTGCACGCACTTCCCGCTACTCGCCGAGGAACTCGGCCAGGCCTTCGGCCCCGGAGTCGCGCTGATCCACGGCGCGGCGGGAATTGCCCGGCGGATCGTCCATCTGACCGCCGGCCAGCCGTTTCGCCGGCTCCAGCCCGACCTCGCGCTGTTCACCCGTGCCGACGCGGGGCTTGACCTCGCCCGCCCGGCCCTGCAGCGCTATGGGCTTGAAAGGGTAGAGGTCCTATGACGCGGCGGCTCAACTGGTTCCTGCTGGTACTGGCGCTGCTGGTCGGCCTGCCGTTCTACTGGCTGCTGATCGACAATCGCCCCGGTGATGCGCCGGTCAAGCCGGTCAGCATCGCCCAGCTCCGCCAGCTTGCCTCCAGCATTCCCGGCACCGCGCCCTCCGACGTGGAAATGGAGCTGGTCGGCTGGCGACGGCTGCCCGGCGACCTGTTCGTCGCCGGCAGCGGGATCAAGCGCAAGCTGGTGGGCGTGGTGGCCTGGCGCCTCCCGGTCGAGGGCGGCAAGCCGGTGGTGATCGACAGCGGCCTGACCCGCGCCGATGCCAAGGCGATGGAGATGGAGGTCTACCTGCCCCATGTCCAGGACCGGATCGCTCGGGCGCTGGGCGAGGCCGGCCTGGTGCTGGTAACGCACGAACACCCCGACCATGAGGGCGCACTGGTGGCGCAGGGCGGACCGCCATTGCTGCAGGCGGCCCGGCTCAACGCGGGCCAGGTTCCCCCGGCATTGCTGGCCGCAGAGCTGGCCTGGCCAGCCGGCCCCGCCCCGGCGGCGCGGATCGCTGGAACTGGTCCGCAGGCCGTCGCCCCCGGCGTGGTGGTTATTCCGGCCCCCAGCCACACACCCGGATCACAGATGATCTACGTGCGTCTGGCCAATGGGCGGGAGTTCCTGTTTGCCGGCGATATCGCGACCTTTGCGCAAAGCTGGCTGGAAACGCGCGCCCGCTCGCGCCTGGTCGGCGACCACCTCGCCAGGGAGGACCGCCGCGAAGTCTTTTCGTGGCTCCGGACGATCACTGCGCTGAAGCGACAGGCGCCCGGGCTCGTGGTCCTGCCGGGTCACGATCCCGAATGGGTCACCGGCCCCGACCAACGGGCGCCGGTGCGCAGCGGTTTCAGTCTTGGCCCGGTTGATCCAGCGCAACGATAATCCGCTGGTTTTCAGCCATGCGATGCTTTAGATGCGCGCGCAGGAGGCCAGTCCCAAGTGAACTACGACCATATCTTCGACCAGGCGATCGAACGGCTTCACTCCGAAGGCCGTTACCGCGTGTTCATCGACATCCTGCGCAACAAGGGCCAGTACCCCAACGCGCGGTGCTTCGCCGGCCACAACGGCCCGAAGGACATCACGGTCTGGTGTTCCAACGATTACCTCGCCATGGGCCAGCACCCCAAGGTGATCGCCGCCATGGAAGAAGCGCTGCACGATGTCGGCGCAGGCTCTGGCGGCACCCGCAACATCGGCGGCAACACGCATTACCACGTCGATCTCGAAGCTGAACTGGCCGACCTTCACGGCAAGGACGGGGCGCTGCTGTTCACCTCGGGCTATGTCTCGAACGACGCGACGCTTTCCACGCTGGCCAAGGTGCTGCCGGGCTGCGTGATCTTCTCGGACGAACTCAACCACGCCAGCATGATCGCCGGCATTCGCAATTCGGGCGCCGAAAAGCGCGTGTTCCGTCACAACGACGTCGAACACCTCGAAGAACTGCTCGCCGCAGAAGACCCGGCGCTGCCCAAGCTGATCGCGTTCGAATCCGTCTATTCGATGGAAGGCGACGTCGCCCCAATCCACGCGATCTGCGACCTTGCGGAAAAGTACAATGCCCTGACCTATATCGACGAGGTCCACGCGGTCGGCATGTACGGCCCGCGCGGCGGCGGCATCACCGATCGTGACGAGGCCGCGCACCGCATCGACATCATCGAGGGTACGCTGGGCAAGGCCTTCGGCGTGATGGGCGGCTACATTGCTGCCGATACCCGCATCGTCGACGTGATCCGCAGCTACGCGCCGGGCTTCATCTTCACCACTTCGCTCTCGCCAGTGCTGGTCGCGGGCGTGCTGGCCAGCGTGCGCCATCTCAAGAGTTCCTCGGTCGAGCGCGAGGGCCAGCAGGCCGCCGCCGCTTTCCTGAAGGCCCGGTTCCGCGATGCGGGCCTGCCGGTGATGGATTCCACCACCCACATCGTTCCGCTGATGGTCGGCGATCCGGTCAAGGCGAAGAAGATCAGCGACATCCTGCTCGCCGAATACGGCGTCTACGTCCAGCCGATCAACTTCCCCACCGTCCCGCGCGGGACCGAGCGCCTGCGCTTCACGCCGGGCCCGGCCCACACTGAAGCCATGATGCAGGACCTGACCAAGGCGCTGGTCGAGATCTGGCAGCGCATGGACCTGCGCCTCGCCGCCTGAACAGGACGGCAGCTGTTACGGGCAGCTGCCGCCGCCCCCGGCAAAGGCAAGGCCCGCCCTCAAGTTGCGCCACACGGCCTTAACCGCGCAGTCCGGCTCCTTCAGGCGCCGCGGCTGAGGCGGCTAACACGTCATTCCCTGGCGCGCCCTGCTCTGCGGGCACAATCGCGGGGATCATTACCCGCCATTTCGGAACAGCGACCTCCCGCTCCCGAATGGAAAGTTGATTCGCAGCAGATGACCGGGGGGCGGCCGCTCGATGGCGGCAGACCCATCATCCCATTGCATCCCGCATTTCGGATTGCACGCAGGGCGTGCGCGGGTCGGCAGCGCGCCCCAAGGGCAAGCAAAGCCTTCCATCACCACGGGTTCAAGCCACCGATCGATCAAGTGCGCTCGTAACCGATGTACGCAAAGCTGATCTGTTTCGGGACATTGGAAGGCGCTGGTGTTCGATCGTCCCTTCGATCGACAGGCTGTCATCGGGCGCCCATTCCAGCCCGTAGGAGTATCCAGGCAGAGTGCCCGCGCGTGAAACCTCACGCAGCGGTCCGGAAAAGCTTGCCGTCAGAGTGCCATAGGCTCCGCTGGTGACAGGCAGTTCCATGGTAGCAAGCAGGTTCGCCTCCTGGCGCCCGAAGCTGCGGGTCCGGGCTGCGCTGCCCACGGTCCAGTCACTGCGCGACCAGTCGCCCAGCACCCCGACGCGCAGCGAAGCAGTGACCGCCCCAGGCTGCCGCGGGCAAAGGCAGTCAGGCTGGAGCGCGCGGAGAGCTTGCTGTACCATGTCGCATTGAATGAAAAGCGATCGCCCGAAGGGATCAGGCTGGTGAACTGCCCCATCGAGCTCGCGTTGCGGCGCCCCGCTCCGGGCAGGAAGTCACTCAGCCGAAGATTGGCCAGGCCCGGCGGGACCGCCGCCAGATCGACCGGCAGGCCTGCCAGCGCGTTCAACGCCGGGTCTATTTCGGCAGACCCGCCGCCGGGCACGACATTGCCGACCGGATCGAACGGCAGGCCGCCCTCTGCCTGCGAAATGACGCCGCGTTCCTGTTCAAGCAGTTGTTCGGCATGCTGTGCGCGCAGCGTCAGGTTGAGACGTCGCCCCTTGGCGGCGCGGGTCAGCGTTGCCTCGCCGGCGATCGTCTCGCCGCCGCCAGCCGTGGCCAGCGCTCCTTCCCCCAGCAACGAGGCTTGGCGGAAGTTCTGCTTGACCACCACGTTGACCACGGGCGTCCCTGCTCGCCCGCCATAGCGCATGGCGATGCGCGGCGGCAGCAGCTGGACCTTGCGCAGCGCCTCGGTAGGCAGGGCGGAGATGTCCTCGATCCCGTTGACAGGCTCGCCATTGACGAGGACCAGGGGTGAGCCCCGGCCCGAGAGGTTGGCAGTCAGGTCATTCAGGAATTCGCCGACATCGCGCGCTCCGTGCGCGGCGATATCCTCCTCGTTCAATTCATCGCGAGGCGAGACGCCCTCGTAGCTCCCGTCGAAGCGCAGTCCGAATACCACGATTTCGCGCGGTTCCCGGCATCCATGCCGCGAGCCACAGGCCCAGAAACCCCGGCCATAATGTCAGCTTCCCCCCACTCACCCCTAAGGGTTAGCAGAACGGCCGGGCATAAACCACAGGATCAGTTAAATGCGCGGCGGCAACTACGCCGCCGCGCATTTTCCGTTCAGCGCAGGCTGACCACGTTGTCGCTGTGGCGCGGGTCGCGGCGATTGCCCATGTACTGGCTGGCCATGGGCTCGTCGGTGGCTTCCACCACCATTCCCTCACCGAACCCGTTGAATCGGGTCTTCATCGCCGCGCCATAGGCGCCCAGCATGCCGATCTCGATGTAATCGCCGGCGCGAATGTCGGCGGGCAGCAGGAAGGGGCCTTCCATGTAGTCCGCGTCATCGCAGGTCGGGCCGTAGAACGCGAACGGCGTCTGCACCGCACTGCGATCCTCGGTCAGGCAACGGACCGGGAAGCGCCAGCCGACGTGGGCCGCATCGTAGAGCGCGCCATAGGCGCCGTCGTTGATGTAAAGCTCGTCGCCCCGGCCCTTTTCCACCCGCACGACCAGCGAGTTGTATTCGGCGCAGAGCGCACGGCCCGGCTCGCACCACAGTTCGGACGAATAGGACACCGGCAGCGATTCCGCCGCGCGGTGGATCGCGCCGAAGTAGTCTTCGAGCGGCGGCGGTTCCATCCCCGGATAGATCGACGGGAAGCCCCCGCCGACATCGATGATGTCGACCGTGACCGAAGCGTCGACGATCGCCGCGCGCACGCGCTCCAGCGCCTGGACATAGGCGAAGGGCGTCATCGCCTGGCTGCCGACGTGGAAGCAGATGCCCAGCGCATCGGCCACCTGGCGGGTCGCCTGGAGCAGCGGCGCGGCATCGGCCAGGTCGATCCCGAACTTGGCGGCGAGGCTCAGCTCCGAATAGTCCGACGAGACGCGCAGGCGCACGCACAGCGACAGGTCGGTGGCGCCATCGGTGGCGCGCACGATCTTGTCGAGCTCTTCCTGGGTATCCAGGCTGAACACGCGCACGCCGTGGACCTTGTAAGCCTCGGCAATCGCGCCGGCCGGCTTCACCGGGTGCATGAAGCACAGCACCGCCTGGGGCAGTACCGAACGGACCAGCCGGACCTCGGCGATCGAGGCCACGTCGTAATGAGTCACACCCGAAGCCCACAGGACCTGAAGCAGTTCAGGCGAGGGATTGGCCTTTACCGCATAGAGCGACTTGCCCGGGAACTTCTCGGCAAAGAAGCGGGCAGCGCGCGCGGCGGCGTGCGGGCGATTGATGATGACGGGTTCGTCGGGCGAGAGGGCGCGAACTACTGCCGATGCGTCTTGATAGCTGTGCAATTCAAGGGACCCCCAATAGGCCTTTCGGCCAGGTAACACGAAGACGAGGCTGCCTTGCGGTTATTGGAAGTCCCCATGGGGCAGCGGGGGGTCGCTATAGAGATTCGCCGCTTAACTGCAAGTGAAAATGGGGCCGGATCACCCCCGCATGAGGTGGTCCGCAAGCGCGCGATAGGCCGGCAGCGAAGTGGGATCGTTGCCGCTGCTGGCGGCAATCGGATGCGAGCCAAACCGTGCAATTACAAGCTCTGCGGCAGGATCGACATAGATCGCCTGGCCGTGGATTCCGCGTGCCGAAAATGCGCCGTGGTTGCCCGGCATCATCCACCACTGGCTGCGATAGGAACAATCGGGCAGGTAGGTGTAATTGGCCGGGGCAAAGGCGGCCTTGCTGCCACCGGCGCGGATCGAATCGACCACGGTCGAGGCAATCGCCTGCCCGCCGCCGCCCTGCCCGCCGCAGCGCATCGCCTCGCCGAACCGGGCCATGTCGCGCAGCACCGGATTGAGCCCGCCGCCCGCAAACGGCATGCCGGTTCCGTCAAGCAGGAAATCGGCGTCCTGCTCCATCCCCAGTGGCTGCCAGATCCGGCGCGCAAGCACCCGGTCGAGCCGCTCGCCCTCGGTCCGGGCGACGATCCAGCCGAGCACTTCGGTGTTGCAGGTGCGGTAGGTGAAGCGCTCCCCATGCTCGCCGTTCTTGCGGATGGTGGGCAGGAATTGATAGACGTCCTGCGCCCCGCGATAGCCAGCAGGCCGGGGGGTGAGGCCCAGCGCCATGCTGAACGCGCCAATGCCGGAGGCGGGATCGGTATATTCCTCGGAGAAATCGAGCGCGGTGGTCATGTCCATGACCTGCCTCAGCGTCGCATCGCCGAAGCCGCTGCGGGCGAGTTCCGGGATCAGCTCCGCCACCGGCGCGGCGGGATCGAGCCGCCTTTCCGCCACCAGCATTTCTGCGATGGTGCCAACGAAGCTCTTGGTCACGGAAAAGGCGATGTGCGGCGTGTCGCGCCGGGTTACGCCGAGGTAGCGTTCGTAGACCACCGCGCCGCGATGCAACACGATCACGCCATCGGTGAAGTTGGCCGCCAGGGCCTGCTCCCAGGTAAGCTCGCGGCCATCGTCCAGAGTGGTGAAGCACACCGCGTCCAGATCGCCCCGCAGCGCCACGGGAAGATTCCATATTGGCCCCTGCCCCCGCGAAACCCGCGCGGTCGGCAGGAACTCACGCATATGCGAGAAGGCATGACGATGGGTGGGGAACCGCATATGATCCGCCCGCGTCCAGCTAAGGCGCTTGTCGGGCGGCGGGGGCAGCCCCTCCATCCAGCCCATGAGCGCGGGATCGGAGCCATGCGCGTCGAGCAGCGGACCGGCCATGCCCCCCTCCCCCTACTGGAACCGGACTTGCGGAGCGCTGCCCATCACCGGGCGCTCCTCGGCAGTCAGGGCGTGGAAATCAGCCTGCTGGAAACCCAGCGCGCCAGCGAACAGGACTGCCGGGAAACTTTCGCGGGCGGCGTTGTAGCGGGCCGTGGCGGCGTTGAGCGCACGGCGCGCGGCGGCCAGCTTGTCCTCGATGTCGGCCAGTTCGCCCTGCAGCGCCTGGAAGTTGGCGCTGGCCTTGAGGTCCGGATAGGCCTCGCCCAGCGCCAGCAGATTGCCGATGGCCTTGCCCAGCGCGGCTTCCGCCTCCGGCGTGGCCGTGCCGCCCGCGCTGTTGCGCGCGGCGATCACCTGGCTGAATGTTTCCTGCTCATGGGCCGCATAGCCCTTCACCGTCTCGACCAGGTTCGGAACAAGGTCGTGCCGCTGGCGCAGCTGGGCGTCGATATCCCCCAGTCCCTGACGGCAGTTCTGGCGCAATGCGACCAGCCGGTTATAGATGCCGATCAGAACAATCGCGAGAATGACGATGATTGCCAGCAGGATAAGCATTCCCATCGCAGCCATTTCCTTGTGCGCAGTGGATTTCCTGCATGGCTATCATGTCCCGGCGGGCTGGCAAGCACGATGATCGAGAAGCCCGATGCCGATGCGCTGCTGGCTGGTGACCTGGGCCGCTGGCTGACCGCGCAGAACGTGGAGCGCGGCGAGGTCGCCCGCAAGGCCCGCAAGGCAAGAAGGACCGGCTTCATCGTTGCGGCGGGCGCATTTGTGGTGCTGGCGGCGTTTGGCAAGGTCGACTGGGCTTTCAAGGTCGGGTTCGGCTGCGCGATGATCGGCTTCGCCTGGGCCGAATGGTCGAAGCGGCCAATGCTCAACAAGCTCAAGGGCGGGATCAACGGCGCGATCGCGCAGGCGCTGGAGCTGGACTACAGCGTCGAATGCACACCCGGGCAGACTTTCGAGCGGGCGAAGACCTTCCAGCTGGTTCCGGGCTATGACAATTCAAGCTTCCAGGACCTGTGGTGGGGTGTGCTGGGCGCAAGCCCCTTCACCCTGCACGAGGCCTGCCTCACCGAGGAGCGCGGATCGGGGAAGAACCGGCGGACCGTAACCGTGTTCCAGGGCACGATCATGTCGCTCGGCTTCAACCGCGCCTTTACCAGCACCACGGTGATCGAACCCAACGGCGAGCGCACCCGCTTCTTCGGCGGCGAGCAGGAAAGCGCGACCATCGGCGGGATCGAAATGGGCCGGGTCGACATGGTCGATCCCCGCTTCGAGGATCGCTTCACCGTCTGGTCGAACGACCAGGTGGAAGCGCGCTATCTGGTCCACCCGGAATACATCGAGCGCCTGATCGCGGTGGAGCAGGCCTTCGCTGGATCAGACATCCGCGCGCTGTTCCACGGGGGCGACCTGCTGATCACGCTGAAGAGCGGCGACCTGTTCGAGAGCGGCTCGCTGGAGGCCGACCGCGACCGCGCCCTGCTGGAGCGGAGCATCACCCAGTTTGGCGCGCTGGCCGACCTTGCGATCAAGCTCAACGAGCGCGCGCGGATGCGGATGAGGGACTTGGCGGGAGGGAACCGCTAACCCCTCAGCTCAACCTTGCGCGGAAATCCTCGTACCCGAAGCGCTTGACGCATTCGAGGCTGTCGGTTTCGCTGTCCCACAGCCAGATCGACGGCAGCGGCACCCCGTTGAACGTGGTGGTCTTGACCATCGAATAGTGCGCCTGATCGAGGAAGGCGAAGCGCTGGCCGATTTCCGGCCCGGTGGCAAACCGGTAATCGCCGATCACGTCGCCCGCCAGGCACGATGGCCCGCCCAGCCGCACCGCCCCGCCCGCGCCTTCGTCGATGTCGGTATCGATCTGCGGCAGTTCGCCCAGCATTGCCGGGCGGTAGGGTGCCTCCAGCACATCTGGCATATGGCAGGTCGCGGAAATGTCGGTGATCGCCAGCGGCATCCCGTTCCAGTGGGTATCGAGCACCGTGCCGACGAGGATGCCAGCATCGAGCGCCACGGCCTCACCCGGTTCGAGGTACAGATCGCAACCGGTCCGTTCCTTCACCGCGATCAGGAAGTCGACCAGTTCACCCCGCTGGTAATCGGCCCGAGTGATGTGGTGGCCGCCACCGAAGTTCAGCCATTTCAGCTGCGGCAGGAACGGCTCGATCCGGGGCAGGACGGCTTCCCAGGTGCGCTTCAGCGGCTCGAAATCCTGCTCGCACAGGGTGTGGAAGTGGAGGCCCGTCACCCCTTCCAGATGTTCGGCCGTCAGCTGGTCAACCGGGAAGCCCAGCCGCGAATGCGGGGCGCAAGGGTCATAGCGCGGCACCTCGCCCTCGGCGTGGAGCGGGTTGATCCGCAGGCCGATGTCAAAATGCGGTTGCTGCGCCTCAAGCACGGACCGGAACCGCGCGATCTGGCCTGGCGTGTTGAAGATCACGTGATCGGACAGGCGGCAGATTTCCGGCAGGTCCTCCGCCTTGTAGGCCGCCGAGTAGGTCGCGATCTCGCCCTTGTAGTGTTCCGCCGCCAGCAGCGCTTCCCACAGGCCCGAAGTGCAGACCCCGTCGAGGTATTCGCCAACCAGCGGCGCGACCTTCCACATCGAGAAGGCTTTCAGCGCGGAGAGCAACTTGATCCCCGCCCGGTCGCGCACGTCGGCCAGCACCGCCAGATTGGCGCGCAGACGCGCGGCATCGACCACGAAGGACGGGCTGTCGACGCGCGACAGGTCGAAGTGGGCGAAGGCGCCCGGATCGCCGGCTCTGGTTTCCATCCTATTTCCCCGAAAAGACCAGCGCCGCGCCAGCCACGATCAATGCAAAGCCGCCGATCTGGTATAGCCCGGGTTTCTGATCCCAGGCCAGCCACGCAATCAGCAGGAAAGTGGTGGCCGACATGAACAGCTGGATCGTCTTGAGCTGGGGTAGCGAATAGACCGCCGCGCCGATCCGGGTGGCCGGAACCACCAGGCAGTATTCCGCGAAAGCCAGACCCCAGCTCAACACGATCGCCAGCCACAGGGCACGGTCAGGCACCCGCAAATGCCCGTACCACGCGACGTTCATCACCAGGTTGGACCCTGCCAGCATAACCACCGGCAGGACGAGCGACCAGTTCATCAGAACTCGACCGGCCCGGCCAGCTCCTTCACCTGCCACGGCAGCCCTTGAGTGTTCAGCATGTCCATGAAGGGATCGGGATCGAGCTGTTCGATGTTGAACACGCCCTCGCCCTTCCAGGCGCCGGTCAGCATCATCGCCGCGCCGATCATCGCCGGAACCCCGGTGGTATAGCTGATCGCCTGGTTGCCGGTTTCGTGGAACGCGTCCTCGTGGTCGCAGATGTTGTAGATGTAGAAGGTCTTCTCGCCGCTGCCGTCGAGCGCCTGGCCGGTGGCGATGTCACCGATGTTGGTCTTGCCCTTGGTGGTCGGCCCCAAGGTCTCCGGCTTGGGCAGCACGGCGGCGAGGAACTGCAGGGGCACGATTTCCTTGCCCTGGTAGGTCACCGGCTCGATTGAAGTCATCCCGACGTTCTGCAGCACGGTCAGGTGGTTGATGTAGGCATCGCCAAAGGTCATCCAGAACCGGCCGCGTTCCAGCTCGGGCAGGAACTTCGCGAGGCTTTCCAGTTCCTCGTGGTACATCAGGTACATGTTCTTGGGGCCGACGCCCTCGAAATCGAACTGGTGGCGGATGGTCATGGCCGGGGTTTCGACCCATTCGCCCTTGTTCCAGTGGCGCGCCGGGGCGGTCACTTCGCGGATGTTGATTTCCGGATTGAAATTGGTGGCAAAGGCCTGCCCGTGATCGCCGCCGTTGCAATCGAGGATGTCGAGGCTGCGGATGGTCTTCAGCTTGTGCTTCTTGAGCCACATCGCGAAGACGCTGGTGACGCCCGGATCGAAGCCCGATCCCAGCAGCGCCATCAGGCCCTTTTCACGGAAGCGGTCCTGATAGGCCCACTGCCACTTGTATTCGAACTTGGCCTCGTCCTTGGGCTCGTAGTTCGCGGTGTCGAGATAGTCGACGCCGGCAGCCAAGCAGGCGTCCATGATCGGCAGGTCCTGGTAGGGCAGCGCCAGGTTGACGACCAGCTTCGCGCCGGTCTGCTCGATCAGGCGGGTCAGCGCAGGCACTTCCTCCGCGTCGATCTCATAAGTGGCAACGTCGACGCCCGTGCGCTGCTTCACCGAGGCGGCGATGGCATCGCACTTGCTCTTGGTACGGCTGGCAAGATGAATCTCGCTGAAAATACCGGCGTTCATCGCCATCTTGTGCACGCAGACCGAGCTAACGCCGCCCGCGCCGATCACCAGAACCTTGCTCACGCCGAATCTCCTTTGCGGTCAGTCAGGGCGCATATAGATTTGTTTCATGACAGCACAACAAATGCACAAACCCTCGCCGGAAGGCGTGGCCCGCGCCGCCGCGAAGATAGCGCAATTACTGCCGAATACACCCCTGCTCGAAACGCAGGTCAATGGCGTGACAGTGTGGTGCAAGGCGGAAAGCCTGCAACCCATCGGCGCCTTCAAGATTCGCGGCGCCTGGCACCGTCTGACCGACCTGTCCGAGGAGCAACGCGCAGCAGGCGTGGTCGGCGTATCCAGCGGCAACCACGCGCAGGGCGTCGCCTGGGCAGCGCGGCGGCTGGGGATCGCCGCGACCATCGTGATGCCGGTCGATGCGCCCGCGATCAAGCTGGCCGCCACCCGCGCGCTGGGCGCGGAAGTCGTGCTCTATGACCGCCCCGGCGGGGAGGACCGCGACGCACTGGCCAGCCGCCTCTGCGCGGAACGCGGGGCCACGCTGGTCCACGCCTATGCCGACCCGTGGGTGATCGAGGGACAGGGCAGCGCCGGGCTGGAGATAACAGCGCAGCTGGCGGAGCGCGGTATTTCGCCGCCCACCCGGATCGTCGCGCCCTGCGGCGGCGGCGGGCTGACGGCAGGTCTCGCGCTCGCCCGCCCGGATGCGGAGATCGTGCCGGTCGAACCCGAAGGCTGGGACGACGTGCGGCTGAGCCTCGAGGCCGGAGAAATCCGCCGCGTGCCCGCCGATGCCCCGCCCACCGCCTGCGATGCCTTGCAGACACCCGCCACCTTCCCGATCAACTTCGCGGTGCTGCAGGAGCGCTGCGCCTTCGGCCTTGCCGTCAGTCCGGACGAGGTCCGCGCAGCGCAGCGCTTTGCCTTTGAAAAGCTGCATCTGGTGATCGAGCCCGGCGGAGCGGCGGCGCTGGCGGCGGCGCTGGCGGGCAAGGTGGCGCTGGACGGCCGCACCGTGCTGATCCTCAGCGGCGGCAACACCGATCCTGACAGTTTTGCGAAGGTGCTGGCGGGCTAAGTCCCCCGTCGTCCCAGGCTCGACCCGGGGCCGCTGGCAGTTGCGAAACCGAGAGGGTGCGGGACAGCGCCAGTCGGGCCACCGGTCCCGGATCAAGTCGGGGACGACGTCATGCCGCGCACCTGGTTGCATTTGACAATCGAACCGGCGCGCAGCAGCCTCTTCGCTTCGGGATAACACCGAAGGGGGAGAACACTCATGCAAGCGCAAATGCTCGCGCCAGCCGCCGTGCTGGTGCTGTGGTCGCTGATCATGCTGGTCTGGACCGGAGCGACCCGCTTTCCGGCGATGGCCAAACTGGGCGCCAACATCAAGACCGCACCGCCCGGCGGGCGCGGGCAGAACCTTGACGGGGTGCTGCCGGATTCCGTGCAGTGGAAATCGCACAACCACAGCCACCTGATGGAACAGCCGACGATCTTCTATCCCACGATAGTAATCATCGCGCTTATGGGGCCAAACGCCGGGACGATCGCCATCGCCTGGGCTTATGTCGGCCTGCGCATCCTGCACTCGCTCTGGCAGGCAACGGTGAACACCATTCCGGTGCGCTTCACCTTGTTCCTGCTGTCGACGATCTGCCTGATCCTGCTGGCGATCCACGCCTTTGAACTGACCGCGCTTGCCAAGGGAGTTGCCGCATGACCACCGTTTCCCCGATCCTCCAGCCGATGGCAGTGCTCGCAGGCTGGACCATGCTTATGTGGCTGTGGATGTACGCCACCCGCATCCCGGCGATGGGCGCCGCCAAGATCGACAGCAAGACGCTGGTCGGCGGCACCGGCAAGGATCTTGACGGCAAGCTGCCGGACAAGATCCAGTGGATCGCCCACAACTACAACCATCTCCACGAAGCACCGACCGTGTTCTACGCGGTGGCGCTTGCGCTGGCGCTGATCGGCCAGGGCGACGGACTCAACGCCACGCTCGGCTGGGCCTATGTGGCGCTGCGCATTGTCCATTCGCTGGTGCAGGCCACGGTCAACCGGGTGATGATCCGCTTCCTGCTGTTCGCCCTGTCCAGTCTGACGCTGATCGCGCTGACGCTCCACCTGCTGCTGGCCGTATTCCAAGGCTGAGCGGACTGGCCGCCCCGGCACGGGCCGGGGCGGTTTTCAGAACATCTTGCGGAATTCCAGCTCGATCACCCGCCCGCGCGGATCGAGGTAGTCCGGCTGATAGCTCAGCGGCACCATGCCGCTGCCGTCCTTCACCTTCTGGCGGGCATCGAACAGGTTATCGACCCGCAGCGAAACCCGCGCTCCCTTGAAGAACGGCGCCTGCTTCGCCAGCCCGACCTGGCCAAGGTCGGCAAAGACCGACAGGTTGACTTTGGCGAGGCTGCCGAACCGGAGGTCGCTGGTGCCCGGCGCACCGCTGGCCTTCAGCGTGGTCGGCCCGCTCCATGTGCCCTGCCCGAACATGCCCAGCCCCTTGTGGAAGGCACCGAGGTTGAATTCGACCGAATGGCGGGGAGTCCCGCCGCCGCTCAGCGCATCGCCGTCCAGCAGATCGAGCGCGGGGCCACCGGGCGCAATCAGCACGCGGCTGGAGAACTGCACGGTGTGATAGACGCCCACGTTCCACCGGCCCTGCCCGCCGCCGCCGAACATGGCGCCCATCATGCCGCCGCCCGGTCCGCGACCGCCGCCCGCGCCCGCAGGACGGCCACTGCCGCCGCGCGGACCGCCGGGGCCACGTCCGCCGCCCATCATGCCCATCATTCCGCTGCCGCCTTCCGGCGCCTTGCCAATGGTGCCTGACAGGTTGAGCCCCCAGCGCAGCCGTGATCCGGTCTGCTCGGCCAGGGTCACCGGCCGCTGGTCGATTCCCGTCAGCCGTCCGCTGGCATCGCGCACTGCGCGGCCGGGAAAGGCCGCCTCGATCGCCGGGGTCAGCAGCGGGAAGCTGGCCGAGACGTCGTCCGACCGGTTGCGGAAGTATTCGACCAGCAGACTGGAGCCGCGCATCGGCAGCTCATAGTTCGCCCCCAGCTTGAGGTCGCGTTGGCTTTCCTTGCGCAGCGCCGGATTGCCGCCGCCGGTGACAGTGACCAGCACCGTCTCGCCGCGCGCGAAATCGTAGACGGGCACGTTGAAAGTCACATTGGCCGGACTGCCAAGCTGGGAGAGCGAGGGCGCCGCCTCGTTGACCAGATAGCTGGCCTGCAAGTTCAGCTTCTCGACCGGCGACCAGGTCAGCCCGGCGCTCCAGTCGGTCAGCGAGCCGAAGTCGGACAGGTGATTGTACCCGGCGCTGAAGTTGAGTGTAAGGTCGCCCAGCGCGGCGAGCGAGTTCTCGCGCCGGCTGGCGATCGGAATGCCCAGGTTGACGCCCGCCGACAGGTCGCCCCGCCGCAGGCTGACCGGCCCGGCGGTGCTGCGCGTGTCGCTGCTGTCGATGGCCGAGAAGGCGTAGCCCGCTTTGAACGTCGCCGCGACCTCGCCAGCGGGTAGCAGCAGCGGGCGGCCGATCATCGTCACCAGCGCGGTCGCTGTGTTGCTTTCGCTCCGCGCGGTATCGAACCCCGCCGACGGCAGAGCGGGCAGCGGTCCACTGATCGGCAGGCTGCCTGCCAGGGCCGCCGCGATCAGGCCCGAGGTATCGGCCCGCCGGTCGATCCGCGTGGTATTGACCGTGTGCCCCGCATCGAGCGTCGCGGAAAGCTGCCAGCGGCCCGGAAACAGGTTGAGCCCCGCCCCGCCCTGCAGCGAGGTTGTCTGCCCGCGCCGCTCCAGCGGATCGGCCAGGGCCCGCAGCGCCGTTGCGCCGCCGGCATCGGCCAGCCGCGCGAGATCGAGCCCCGACCAGCTGAGGCTATCGCTGCGGCTGGCATTGGCGTTCAGGCTGATCGCCCCGCCTGTGCCATCCTTGCCCAGTCCCTTGGTCCATGATGCATTGACGCCGATGTCGCGCGTGTCGGCGATCAGGCTGCGGAAGGCGCGCGGATCGGGGTCGCCCGCGACGGACGGCAGGTTGCTGGCCGAGATCAGCCCTGGGCGCTCGCTCTCAAACAGCGGCGATCCGTCCTCGATCGATGCGGTGACGTTGAAGCGGCTCGGCCCGTCGATCCGCATCTGGCTGGCTTCCAGTTCCCAGCTGTTGAACCCGCCGCGCGTGGGCAGGCGATACTCCGCCTCGATCCGGCGGCTGGCGAACTTGTCCTTGAGGATCAGGTTGACCACCCGCGCATTGGCGGGAAAGCCATAGCGCAGCGCAACTTCCTCGGGCAGCACCTCCACCCGGCGCAGCGCTTCGGGCGGGAAATTGCGCATTTCGCGGAAGTTCGTGATGCGCTGGCCGTTGACCAGCACCACCGGCATCCCGCCGCCCCGCCCGCGACCAGAGCCGGTCTGCGGGCTGATGCGCGACAGCACGTCGGTCAGCGACGAGGCGCCCAGCGCGCCAATCTCGGTCTCGTCAAAAGTTGCGATCGGTGCCTGCGGAGCATCGACCTGCCCCTTCACCCGTTCGGCCACGACCAGGATTTCGGTCCCGCCCTCGTCCACTTCGGGCGCCTCGGCCTCTGCCTGCAACGCAGGCGCGGGAACCTCCTGCGCAATGGCCGGAACGGCGAGCAGGGCAAACGGAACTGTCGAATAGCGTAACATGCGGTTTTACCGGGACTCCAGAACTTCAGAACAATCCCCGGCCCACCACCTTTGCGGTTCCTCGCCGATCGACGGGGGCAAGGCAAGTGCCCCAAAGGTCACAAATTGTCACGAAGGTTCAAGCCGCAGCGGCGCCAAGGCTTTCCTTTTGAGCACTCCGGGTATATGGGGCGCCGCAATGCAAACGACCAGCTACGGATATTGAGCGCGGATGGCGAAGGAAGAACTGCTTGAAATGCGCGGCACGGTGGTGGAACTGCTGCCCAACGCCATGTTCCGCGTCCGCCTTGAAAACGATCACGAGATCCTGGGCCACACTGCGGGCAAGATGCGCAAGAACCGCATCCGCGTGCTGGTGGGTGACGAAGTGCTGGTCGAACTGACCCCCTATGACTTGACCAAGGGCCGGATCACCTATCGCTTCATGCCGGGCCGCGGCGGCCCGGGCCAGTATTGACGTCCCCGGCCACACGTCCACCCCAGCTCGTCCTCGCCTCGTCCTCGCCGCGCAGGCGCGAGCTTCTGGCGCGGATCGGCGCGGTCCCTGCGCGGATCGCGAGTCCCGACATTGATGAGACGCCGCTGAAAGGCGAAGCGCCCCGTGCCTATGCGCTGCGGCTGGCCATGGCCAAGGCCCAGGCCGTGCCGCGCGCGGAGGGCGAAATCGTGCTGGCGGGCGACACCACGGTCGCGCTTGGCCGCCGCATCCTGCCGCCGGCCGACAACGAGGAAATCCAGCGGACTCTGCTGGGCCTGATTTCCGGCCGCCGCCACCGCTGCATCTCGGCGCTCTGCGTGATCGATGCCGAGGGCCGCGCCCGCTCGCGCGAGGTGGAAACCGTGGTCGCCTTCAAGCGCCTCACCGAGGAAGAAATCGACGCCTATGTCGCCAGCGGCGAAGGGCTCGGCAAGGCGGGTGGCTATGCCATCCAGGGCCGCGCCGAGGCGCTGATCCGCTTCATTTCCGGCAGCCACTCCGGCGTCATGGGCCTGCCCCTGTTCGAGGCGCGCGCCCTGCTGCTCGCGGCGGGATTGCCGCTTGGCTGAGTGGCTGGTCGAGGAAGGGATCGGCGAGCACCGCGCGATCCTGCTCGATGGTGGTGAAATCGCCGCCGCCCGGATCGACTGGCCCGGCGGACTGCGCCGGGGCCAGGTCGAGGACGCGGTTCTGGTCGCCCGAACCTCGGGCAGCTCGCGCGGCACGGCGCGCTTTGCGGGCGGCGAGGAAGCACTGGTCGACCGGCTCCCCCGCGAGGCCAGCGAGGGCGCCGCGCTGAGGCTGGAAGTGCTCCGTTCCGCCATTCCCGAACCAAAGCGCCGCAAGCTGGCTCAGGCCCGCCCCACGACGGCTCCGCTGCTTCCGGCCCCCACCCTCGCGCAGTCCCTGCGTCTGGAAGGCCATGCGGTGCGCGTGGTCCGCGCTTTTCCGGATTGCGGCTGGAACGAACTGTGGGACGACGCCTGGAGCGGCACCTGCGGCTTTGCCGGCGGCACGTTCCACTTTGCCCCCACCCCGGCGATGACGGTCGTCGACATCGACGGCACCCTGCCCCCGCGCGATCTCGCCCGCCAAGCCGTGCAGCCTCTCGCGGCAGCCTTGCGGCGCTTCGACGTAGGCGGCAACATCGGCATCGATTTTCCGACGCTGGAAGCGCGCGAGGACCGCCGCGCAATCGACATGGCGCTGGCCGAAGCGCTGGACGATTGGCCGCACGAACGCACGGCGATCAACGGTTTCGGCTTCGTCCAGTTGGTCGCGCGGCTGGTTCGCCCTTCGCTGCTGCAACTGGTGCAGTTCGATCCTGCGGGAGCATCCGCTCGCCGGCTGCTCCGGCAGGCGGAGCGGGTCGAGCAGCCCGGCACCCTGCTGCTGAGCTGCCATCCAGCGGTGCGACAGGCGTTGCATGCCAGTTGGCTGGACGACCTTGCACGCCGGTCCGGCAGGCTGGTCCAGCTGGCAGAGGACCCGGGCCTTGCGCCAGAGGCCGGATTCGCGCAAGCGGTGCCCGCATGACCAGTTCGACCCGCAAGTGCCCTATCTGCGGCAAGCCGCGCAGCCCCGACCATGCGCCGTTCTGCTCCACCCGCTGCAAGGACCGCGATCTGGTCCGCTGGCTGGACGATGGCTATGCCCTGCCCGGACCGCCCGCACTCGACGAAGAAGAAGGAAAGGCATAATCCCCTCTTGCCAAGCGCATCGCGCTTCGCCATAGGCGCGCTTCAAGCCGCTGGTCGGACCGTAAGGACCGCCGCCGCAGCGTTGCCCGGGTAGCTCAGTTGGTAGAGCAGCGGATTGAAAATCCGCGTGTCGGTGGTTCGAATCCGCCCCCGGGCACCA
>ERZ795062.849-NODE-849-length-23355-cov-10.598498_pt1 | contig 23355 bp, 23 predicted proteins | sample MGYA00375146_ERZ795062 | MGnify/ENA primary metagenome ERZ795062 (study PRJEB30191, sample SAMN05720281) | activated sludge metagenome | isolation source: Anaerobic digester | place: USA | collected 2015-07-16 ... | reverse complement strand
GGTGCTGACGGGTTCGAACCGCCGACCTACGCCTTGTAAGGGCGCCGCTCTACCGGCTGAGCTAAGCACCCCACCCGAAACGAATTCAGTTCAAGGCGTCCTTCAAAGCCTTGCCTGGACGAAACTTTGGCACCTTGGCGGCCTTGATTTTAATCGTTGCGCCGGTTCGCGGATTGCGGCCGCTGCGCGCTGCCCTTTTCCCCACGGCAAACGTGCCAAATCCCACCAAAGAAACCGATCCGCCCTTCTTCAAAGTCGTCTTCACGGCGCCGACCATGGAGTCCAGTGCACGCGTGGCCGCCGCTTTGGAAATATCAGCATGCTTTGCAATGTGTTCAATCAATTCGGTCTTATTCACAAGGAGCCCCTCGTTCTCTGATAAATGATAATCGTATGCGGCCAGCAGGTATGGGGTCGCTTCGACTAGATTGTTGCCGTGCATGATGTCGTCCCCTGCACCAACCCCTGCTGCCATGATTAGAGCCACGTGCCCAAACGGTGTCAATATCCTCGGCGACGACCCGGGTGCGGATTCTAGACGCTTTCGTTTCGCCCTCAATTGGCAGTCACACTGAAACTGTTCCCTGGAGCCCTTCCCCGCTGCGCTTTCATTCTTGTCCATCCAATTCCGGTCGGGTGCCCCCTTGGGTCAAGCGCTGGACGGACGAATGACCAGACTGACGCCCGAGGCCGTCAACAGCATGCCCGCGAGCGTCACGGGCGTGAGCGGTTCAGCGAACAACATCCAGGCGATCATGGCTGTGGCGGGCGGAACGAGGTACATGAGGCTGACAACTGACGCGGCGGCCCCCCGCTGAATCAACAGATACAGCAGGGAACTTCCCCCGAGCGTCAGTCCAAGGACCGACCAGGCCATGGCCCCGACGAGTTCAGGGTTCCAGGACATGGAATCGGGCTCCAGAAGCGCCAAAGGCAAAGTCACGATCAGCGCAGCAGCCAACTGCACAGTGTTGGCGGTGCGCACGTCACATGGCGCGACAAATCGCTTTTGATACAGAGTCCCGGCGGTAATACACAGCAGGGCTCCAAGTGCAAAGGCCAGATTGACGCTGTTGACGCTATCTCCCGGGGCCCCGTGATCAAACTTTCTTGACACCACCAGGACGAGCCCAACAAAACCCAGAAGCAAACCCATCCACTGGCGCTTAGTCACCCGTCCGCCAGCGCCCCCTTGGCTGAACAACGACAACCAGATGGCCGTCAGAATCGGCTGGACGCCGACGATCAAAGCCGCCAGACCCGAGCCCATCCCCGCCTTGACCGCCGCCCAGACGCCACCCAGATAACCAGCATGCATCAGCAGACCGGTCACTCCGAGATGCATCCATTGGGAGCCCCCTTGTGGCCACTTGACTCCAGAGGCCCAGATCCAGGGCATGAAACACGCAATTGAGAGCGCATACCGGACGGCGAGAAACTTGAACGGGGGCGAATTGGGCATTCCGTAGCGCGCCACTATGAAGCCCGTGCTCCAGATCAGCACAAAAACTGCAGGCATCAGCCTGATCAGACCGGCGTATCGATGATGCGCCGTCACTGCACGCGCGCCCTGATTTCAGGCAATGCCTTCTGCAGGTAATACACCATGGACCAGACGGTCATCACGGCAGCAATCCAGATCAACCAAACGCCCCAGACCCGGGTATTCACCACGCCAAACAATTGCCCGTCGAACAGCAAGAACGGAATGGCAACCATCTGAGCGACGGTCTTGAGTTTCCCGATCATGTGGACCGCCACACTTTTTGAAGCACCGATCTGCGCCATCCACTCACGCAGCGCGGAAATGGCAATTTCCCGCCCGATGATGATGAGGCCGACAAAGACGTCGGCCCGGTTCAAATGAACCAGCACCAGCAGCGAGGCACAAACGAGAAATTTATCGGCGACAGGATCAAGAAAGGCGCCGAATGAGGACGTTTGATTGAGCTTTCGGGCCAGGTATCCGTCCAGCCAATCGGTCGCCGCAAACAGCACGAACATCACTGTTGCCAGGAGGTTCTTGTTGGAAACAGAGGCAACACTTTCGGGGAGATAGAACACACCCACAATCAAAGGAATCGCCACGATGCGAGTCCACGTCATGATTGTAGGAATCGTGAAGAACATTCGGTGATTGTGGCATGTTGCCGCAACGAGACCCAGCGGGTTTATCGCAATGCGCGATAGATGGCCTCCGCCAGCTCACGCGAGATACCGTCCACGGTCATCAGGTCTTCGATGCTCGCGTCCGCGACGCCACGTACGCCTCCAAACCGCTTCAACAGGTTCGCACGCTTCTTTGGACCGACGCCGGGAACTTCCTCAATCCGGCTGCCCCCCACCCGCACCTTCGCGCGCTGTGCGCGCATGCCGGTGATGGCAAACCGATGCGCTTCGTCGCGAATCTGGGCCACAAGCATCAAGGCAGCAGAATCGTGCCCGAGGTAGATTTTCTCGCGTCCATCAGCGAACACCAGCTCCTCCAAGCCCACCTTGCGTCCTTCACCCTTTTCCACGCCAACAAGGAGCGAGACATTGAGCCCCAAGGTCGAAAAAACCTCGCGAGCCATCGCGACCTGCCCTTTTCCACCGTCCACCAGCACCAGGTCAGGAATCCGCCCGATCTCGCGCCCCGCCTTCGGCTCACCGTCTGGCTCAGATTCGGATATGAGTTTGCTGTATCGCCTCATCAATACCTGGCGCATGGCGGCGTAATCGTCACCCGCCCCCACACCTTCGATCCGATAGCGCCGATACTCACTGTTTTGCAGCTTATGGTGCTGGAAGACCACGCATGAAGCCTGCGTCGCTTCTCCCGAGGTATGGGAGATATCAAAGCACTCAATGCGGAAAGCATCAAGATCATCTGGGGTCAAGTCCAAGGCGTCGACCAAAGCTCGCGTCCTGGCCTGTTGTGACCCTTCTTCGGCAAGCAACCGTGCCAAGTGAAGTTCCGCATTCTTTTGAGCCATTTCAAGCCAGACCCGACGTTGTTCGCGCGGGTTGTGAACAACGCTGACCTTTACGCCCTTGGTTTCTGCCAGCAGGTCGACCACGGACTGCCGAATTCGGTGGCTTGTAATCAGCGATGGCGGAACTGGTATGCCGTCATAGTGCTGAGAAATGAAGGACTCCAAAACCAATGCTTCTACTGAATCCGAACTCGAAGGTTCGCGTTCCACGTCGCCCGCCATATTCATGGTTTGGTCTATCTCCCGAAGTGCCAGTGCATCCTCGACATGTGACGGGAAGTAAGGCCGATCCCCCAGATGGCGCCCACCTCGTACCATGGCCAGATTGACGCACGCACGCCCCCCCTGTAGGCGCGCCACCAGAATGTCGACATCACGATCTGTGGTGGTGTCGACAGCCTGCTGATGAAGAACTCGGGACAACGCACTGATCTGGTTGCGTATTTCCGCAGCCTCCTCGAACTCAAGCCTTTCCGCGCGGCTGAGCATTCTGGACTCGAGTTCCGACAGCACCTCCCGTGCCTCACCCCTCAGAAACGCGCTGGCGCTGGCCACGTCACCCAAATACGAATCCACACCAATGTGGCCCACACAAGGCGCCGAGCACCGTTTGATCTGAAAAAGCAGGCAGGGCCTGGTGCGATTGGCAAACACCGTGTCCTCGCAGGTACGCAGCCGGAACACCTTTTGCACGAGCAAGATCGTATCTTTGACCGCCCAGGCACTCGGGTACGGACCAAAATACTGGTGCCGCCGATCGACTGCGCCTCGGTAATAGGCGATTCGGGGAAAGGCATCGGCTATCGACTTTGGCGGCCCATTGCTCGCATCACTGCGTGGACTGCTCAACTTCAGGTACGGGTAACTCTTGTCATCCCTGAACAGGATATTGAACTTGGGATTCTGTGTCTTGATGAGATTGTTTTCGAGCAGCAGGGCTTCAGCTTCTGACCGAACAACGGTCGTCTCCATCCGGGCGATCCGACTGATCATGTGACCGATTCGGGTGCCGTCATGGTCTTGGCGGAAATAGCTGGACACCCGCTTCTTCAGGTTTCCAGCCTTGCCAACGTAGAGCAATTGTCCGTCAGCGTCGAAGTAACGATACACACCGGGGAGGGGTGGCAACGCGGCCACATCGCTCAGCAACTGTTCGGGATGCGGTGAGCGATCATGATCCAACTGGCGTCGGATCCGGTCCTGAGGATTGGCTGGCATGTAAGCAAAAACGGGCTACAGCAGCATTGCTATAACCCGTTTCGGAAAAAAATGGTCGGCGTGGCGGGATTCGAACTCGCGACCCCTTGCACCCCATGCAAGTGCGCTACCAGGCTGCGCTACACGCCGACAAGCTTCGAATTATAGCGTGCCTAAAGGCGAATCCCGGAAAGCAACTCTCTGATTTCGAACAGTTCCCGCCTGATGAACTGGAGATTTTTCACGTTAGAACCATCCTCCCCGTGGGGACGGCTGTCATCGAAATCATCGAGTCCGGAACTCTCACCTTCAAGCCCGTCGACAGCGGGAAACGCCCCATCGCTATCACGGCGTTGTTCCCGATCCGCTTGGCTCAATTCCTGAAGGCGGTTCCTCGCGCCGCTGATGGTGAAACCCTGTTCATACAACAAGTCCCTGATCCGACGAATCATCAGGACCTCATGGTGCTGATAGTAGCGCCGGTTTCCCCGTCGCTTCATGGGTCGCAACTGCGTGAACTCCTGCTCCCAATAGCGGAGCACATGAGGCTTGACGCCACACAAATCCCCGACTTCACCAATGGTGAAGTAACGTTTTGCCGGAATGGGGGGGAGCGCTTTCTCCATGAAAATCAATGTACTTCTCGGGAAAGCTGCGAGATTACTCCAACTGGCCAGCGGAAGCCATGCATTCCGCGCCCTTCACTGAAAAAAAAGCCAACTCACCAGCACTAATTGGCATCTCCCTGAATCTGGTCCTTCAGCTTGTGGCTGGCATGAAATGTTGCAACCCGGCGGGCTTCGATGGGGATGGATTCTCCCGTTCGTGGATTTCGTCCGGGTCGCGGAGCTTTGGTCCGGATCTGAAAATTGCCAAATCCGGAAATTCGCACATCATGCCCCTCGACCAGGCTATCCGAAATCAGGTCAAAGAAAGCTTCAATCATGTCTTTCGATTCCCGTTTGTTCAGCCCGATCTGCTCAAACAGCAACTCAGCAAGTTGAGCTTTGGTCAGCGCGGGTGTCTCCATGCTTTCAAAGGACAAATCCATAGCTTCCTCTTGAGAATTTCAAACGATGAAGTGACAGGCCGGCTCCCGGCGACCTAACCGCGCAATCGCGCGCCCGAACCAGTAGCCAGTGAATCAATGATCGCCTTCATGGCGTTGTCGATTTGCGGTTCGGTCAGTGTTGCCTCATCGCTGTTGAACCGCAAGCGGATGGCGAGACTCTTTTCCGCCAGGTCCTGACCAGCCACCGGATCGCCTGACGAATCGAGGCGCTCGCCCGGCTTGCCCCGGTACACATCAAAGAGCACCGCATCCCTGAGCAATCCGCCAGTCTGCGCCGACCAAACAGAATTCATCAAGGCAGCATGGGTCACGCGCTCATGTACCACGACTGCGAGATCTCGCTCAACGGACTGATGTCGTGAAACTGAACCGAACCTGGGGATTTCGCGCTCGAGGACGCAATCGAAATCCAGCTCAAACATCAGAGGAGCGGCTGCGAATTCCCACCGCTGCCGCCAGCGAGGATGCAACTCACCGACAAATCCCACAGGTACGCCGCCGACAAGGACCCTTGCGCAGCGCCCAGGATGCATGGCCGGATGCTCAGCGGGCTCAAAGACCGCCTTTCGCGGTGCGATCAATGCTTCCACGTCACCTTTGATATCAAAGAAGTCCACCGGCCTCGCTTTCAAACCCCATTGCTGCTGGTCAGCCGCTCCGTAGGCAATGCCCGCAACACGCATGGGCTGGCCGAATCCGGCAACTGATGCTTCTGTGCTCTCAACCGACGAGTCTCGCAAGAAGACCCGCCCAATTTCGAAGACCCGTACGCGATCCGCTCGGCGGTCAGTATTGAACTTCAACACCTGGAGCAGCGAGCCCAGCAATGACGAGCGCATCACGCTCATTTGACTGGCAATCGGATTGACCAACCGGATGGGCGCTGAATTGCCTGCGAGGTCACGCTCCCAGTCGTCGTTTACAAAACTGAAGTTGATCGTTTCCTGATAGCCCATGCCGGCAAGCACGCGGCGAGCGACAAAGGGTCCGCGCTTCGACTCGGAAAGGAGTTTGGGGATGATCGGGCCCAACGGCGGCGTGGTCGGAAGCTTGTCGTAGCCGACAAGGCGCACCACTTCCTCGATCAGATCCTCTTCAAGTTGCAAGTCGAACCGATACGAAGGCGGCACCACGGTTACGGTGTCGTCGCCAAGGGTCACCTCGAGACCCAAACCTTTCAAAGTATCGGCGCACAGTTGACGAGTGAGAGGCATCCCGATGACTCTGCTGGCTCTGGAGACGCGCATCGTCACCGCCGGGCGCGGAGGCACGTTGGGCGCCTGGTCATCAATCGGGCCCGGCTCGCCGCCGCAGACGGCAACGATCAATTCAGTGATCCGTTCGATATGCTCAACAGTCAGGCTTGGATCAACACCGCGCTCAAACCGATGGCCGGCATCCGTTGAAAAATTGAACCGTCGCGACCGCCCGGCAACCGCCTGGGGCCACCAGAATGCCGCTTCAACATAAACATGCTGTGTCTGGTCCGATACCGCAGTTGAGTCACCTCCCATGATTCCTGCCAGCGATTCGACTTGCTCGTCATCGGCGATCACACCCACGGATGAATCCACCTCAACCGTATTGCCATTGAGCAGTTTGAGCGTCTCGCCAGATCGCCCCCAGCGCACATCAAGTCCACCATGTAGGCGTTGTAGATCGAATATGTGGGAGGGTCGGCCCAGTTCGAACATCACATAGTTCGAAATGTCTACCAGCGGAGCGACGCTTCGTTGCCCGCAACGGGCCAAACGTTCGACCATCCAGAACGGGGTCTTTGCCTTGGCGTTCACGTTCCGGATAATTCGGCCCGAAAACCGCCCACAAAGGTCAGGGGCACTGATAGTGACAGGTAGCCTGTCGCCATGCATCAACCGCGAAGGCTTGAATGCGGGCGTATTCAAGGCTGCGCCGGTCAACGCCGACACCTCGCGCGCGATTCCAAAGACGCTCAGACAATGCGCGAGATTCGGCGTGAGTTTCAATGTGAAGAGCGTGTCGTCTAGATTCAAATACCGCCGAATGTCTCCTCCGACCGGCGCATCATCCGGAAGTTCAAGGAGCCCTCCATGGTCATCCGAAAGGCGAAGTTCTCTGGACGAGCACAACATCCCTTGACTCTCAACGCCTCGAAGCTTGCCCAGTTGAATACGGAAGGGCTTGCCATCCTCGCCAGGTGGAAGATTCGCGCCGATGATCGCGCAAGGGATCTTGATACCAGCCCGTGCGTTTGGGGCGCCACACACAATGTTCAGCATGCGGTCGAGCCCGGCGTCAACCTGACAGACTCTCAGCCTATCAGCGTTGGGGTGCTGTTCTATCGACTGGATTTGACCCACGACCACGCCACTGAATGGTGGCGCCACTGGATCAAGCTGCTCGACTTCCAGTCCGGCCATGGTCAGGGTGTCAGCCAACTGTTGGGTAGTAAGCGGCGGATTACAAAACTCGCGCAGCCAGGATTCAGGAAATTGCATGGATAGTTCTAGATTGGCAATGAACAGCTCTTAGCGTGCCAACAAGGGCATACGCAAGGCCTTATTGAAATTGACTGAGGAAGCGGATATCGCCATCAAAGAACAGGCGCAGGTCGTTCACGCCATAGCGAAGCATCGTGAACCGATCAAGCCCCATGCCAAAAGCAAATCCGATAAAACGTTCTGGGTCCAGGCCCATGTTTCTCACCACATTCGGGTGTACTTGCCCGGACCCCGCCACCTCCAGCCAACGCCCGGCAAGAGGGCCCGAAGGAAACTGGATGTCGATCTCAGCACTCGGCTCCGTGAACGGGAAGAAGCTGGGCCGAAACCGCAGTGCCAGGTCGTCCGACTCGAAAAATGTCCGGCAGAAGTCGGTAAATACGACCTTGAGATCCTTGAAGCTCACGTTTTCGCCAATCCACAATCCCTCGCACTGATGGAACATGGGCGAATGGGTCGCATCGCTGTCCACTCGATAAGTGCGGCCGGGAGCGATTACGCGGATTTCCGGCATCGACAGGCCAGCATCCATCTTGTCTTTGTGCTGCCTGACATGCTGCAAGGCGTGACGTACCTGCACCGGGCTGGTATGGGTCCGCAGCAGATTCGGCGCTCCCTGGGGCCCGCCTTCAACATAGAAGGTATCGTGCATTGAGCGCGCAGGATGATCTTCCGGGGTGTTCAGGGCAGTGAAATTAAACCAGTCTGTCTCGATTTCCGGCCCCTGGGCCACCTCGAAGCCCATCGATCCGAAAATCAACTCAATGCGTTCCATGGTCAACGAGACGGGATGCAATCCGCCATGTCCACGCCGACGCCCTGGCAGGGTAACATCCAAGGCTTCGGCCCTCAGTTGTAACTCCAAATCAATATCCGCAAGTGCCTGCCGACGATCACCAAGTGCGGCCTCGATCGCTTGCTTGGCCATGTTTATGCCTGCGCCCGTGCTCTTCTTTTCTTCCACGCTGAGCGCCGACAGTCCCTTCATCAGATCGGTCAAGCGACCGGACTTGCCAATATACTTGGCCTTGGCGTTTTCCAGTTCAGCCGGAGTCGAAGCCTGTGCAAAGTCTGCACGTGCACTATCAACCAGTTCGTCGAGTTCGTTCATAGTTTCTCTTGACGACGAAAGGGCCGGAGTTCCTGTTCGCTCCAGCCCAAGAAAATGGGGCCAGTCCCTAGTTCACCGCTCCCGCACCCAGGTGCTTCAGCGGAAACTCAGGATCTGACCCCGGCTCCTAAGCCGCTTGAATCAAGCGGCCAGTTTTGCTTTAACTTGCTCCACAATGCCAGCGAAAGCCGCCATGTCATGCACGGCGATATCACTCAGCACCTTCCGATCGATTTCAATGTTGGCTTTCTTCAGCCCATTGGCAAACTGGCTGTAGGTCAGACCACATTGGCGGGCTGCCGCATTGATACGGGCGATCCAGAGCTGCCGGAAGACGCGCTTTTTGGTACGGCGGTCACGATAGGCATATTGCCCAGCCTTCATCACCGCTTCTTTGGCGATGCGGAAGACGTTACCGCGGCGACCACGGAAACCCTTGGCAAGGGCGAGTACTTTTTTGTGGCGGGCGCGAGCCGTTACACCACGTTTGACGCGAGGCATGAGTGTTCTCCTTGTTCGTCGTTAATCAAATGCCACGACCGGGCAGCATCTGGGCCATGGAAACCATATTGGTTTCATGCACCGTGACAGCCCCACGCAGATGGCGTTTATTCTTGGTGGTCTTCTTCGTCAGAATGTGACGCTTGAAGGCTTGACCGCGCTTGACGGTGCCACCAGGACGAACACGAAAGCGCTTTTTCGCGCTGCTCTTGGTCTTCATTTTGGGCATGTGAATGCTCCTTTTTTTGTGCTCGTGAGGCGTCCGCAAACTGTTTGCAGCCTTGATGGCCCCGAGCCACTTGTGCAGGGCAACCTTCTTCGTTCCCTGCGTTTGTCAAAGAGAAGCCTCTTTGACACAGAAACCAGCAATGACGCTGACTCCCGATCCGAGACGGCCCTAAGGCCACCTCAAAATCAAACCGATGGCACTGACGCCACTTCGGCAGCCGGTTTGGCCGCCGCCTTGCGCTTTCCAGGTGCGATCATCATGATCATTTGCCGCCCTTCAAGCTTCGGATACTGCTCGACGATGATCAAATCAGCCAGTTCGTCCCGAATCCGGTTCAGCAGCGCCATCCCCAACTCCTGGTGCGTGATCTCACGCCCCCTGAAACGCAACGTGATCTTGCATTTATCCCCTTCTGCAAGGAAACGCCTGATGTTGCGCATCTTGATGTTGTAATCCCCGTCATCGGTCCCAGGCCGGAACTTGACCTCCTTGATCTCGATGACCGTCTGCTTGGCTTTCGCCTCCGCCGCCCGCTTTTGCTCCTGATACTTGAACTTGCCGTAATCCATCAAACGGCAGACCGGCGGATTCGCAACGGCGGAAATCTCAACCAGGTCCACGTCAAGCTCTCCCGCCATGCGCAACGCCTCCATGAGGCTTACGATTCCAAGCGGCTCGTTGTCCGGGCCAGACAGGCGGACTTCAGGGGCCATGATTTCCCGATTCAAGCGGTGCTTGCGCTCTTCACGGTGGCGACGATCACGAAATTCAGTAGCGATGACTCGAATCCTTCAAAAACTATACAAACAGTAGCAAAACCAACCCAGCACACGCTGGCTAAAGCATGTTCAAAAAAACTTAAACTTTAGACGCAACGTCCGACGTGATGAGTTGCACGAACGCGTCAAGAGACATTACCCCGAGGTCTTTGTTTCCGCGGGCGCGCACGGCCACGACTCCAGCCGCCTTCTCCTTGTCGCCAACAACGAGGATGTAAGGAAGCTTTTGCAACGAATGCTCACGTATTTTATACGTAATTTTCTCGTTTCTCAGGTCGAGCCCCACTCTAAGCCCTTGATTTCTCAGCGTTTTGACTATTTCACCACAGTAATCCACTTGAGAATCGGTGATATTGAGCACCGTCACCTGCACCGGCGCGAGCCAGGCAGGCAAAGCGCCGGAATGTTGCTCGATCAAAATGCCGATGAACCGCTCCAGGCTTCCCACGATGGCACGGTGCAGCATGATGGGCCTGTGGCGTGCCCCGTCTTCGCCCACGAACTCTGCGTCCAGGCGCTCCGGCATGTTGGGATCAACCTGCATCGTGCCACATTGCCACTGCCGGCCCAATGCGTCTTTCAGGGTGTATTCAATTTTCGGGCCGTAGAACGCGCCCTCGCCCGGCGACAACTCAAAGTCACAACCCGATGCCTTCAGCCCAGCAGCCAGCGCCTGCTCAGCCTTGTCCCAGCTTTCTTCGGTTCCAATGCGCTTTTCCGGACGCGTTGCCAACTTGTAGATGATCTCGGTAAAGCCGAAATCCCGGTACACCTTTTGCAACAACGTGGTGAAGGCCACGCACTCGGCTTGAATCTGGTCTTCCGTGCAAAAAATGTGGCCATCGTCCTGCGTGAACGCACGCACCCGCATGATCCCATGCAGCCCACCGGAGGGCTCATTGCGATGGCAGTTGCCAAACTCACCGAATCGAAGCGGCAGATCCCGATAACTCTTGATGCCCTGCTTGTAGATCAGGATATGTCCAGGGCAGTTCATTGGCTTCAGCGCATAGTCACGCTTTTCCGACTCCGTGGTGAACATGTTTTCCCGGTACTTGTCCCAGTGCCCTGTCTTTTCCCAGAGCGAAGCATCCAGGATCTGCGGCCCTTTGACCTCCAGGTAACCGTTGTCCCGGTAAACACGGCGCATGTACTGCTCAACTTCCTGCCAAACCGTCCAACCCTTGGGATGCCAGAAAACGGTGCCGGGCGAGTGATCGTCGATGTGGAAGAGGTCCAACTCGCGTCCCAACTTGCGATGGTCACGTTTTTCGGCCTCCTCCAGCATGGTCAGGTACTGCTGCAACTCCTCCTTGGTAGCCCACGCAGTACCGTAGATCCGCTGCAACATTTCGTTCTTGTGGTCGCCACGCCAGTAGGCGCCGGCTACTTTCATCAGTTTGAAATGCTTGAGCTTGCCGGTGCTCGGCACGTGAGGCCCCCGGCAGAGATCTTCAAACTTGCCTTCACGGTAGAGGGAAACGTCCTGATCAGCCGGAATGCTTTCAATGATTTCGGCCTTGTAGTGCTCTCCCAGGCTCTTGAAATACGCAACAGCCTCGTCGCGGGGCAGCACCCGACGTATCACGGGTTCGTCAAGCGCGGCCAAGGCGGTCATCTTCTTTTCGATAGCCGCCAGGTCTTCAGGCGTAAAGGGGCGCTTGTAGGAAAAGTCGTAGAAGAAGCCGTGTTCGATGACGGGCCCAATCGTCACTTGCGCTTCCGGAAACAGTTCTTTGACCGCGTAGGCCAGCAGGTGCGCCGTCGAATGGCGGATCACCTCCAAGCCATCCGGGTCCTTGGCCGTGATGATCGACAGTGCGCTGTTGCCCTCGATCCGGAAGCTGGTATCGACCACCCGGCCATCGACCTTCCCAGCCAATGCGGCCTTGGCAAGCCCGGCGCCAATGGAACTCGCCACTTCAGCGACAGTCACGGGACCAGAAAATTCACGTTGAGAACCATCCGGGAGCGAAATTTGAATCATGGTGTGTTCGAGGAAAGGAGTTCCGAGAAAGAAAAAAGCGCGGACATGCCCGCGCTTTTTCGAATTTGGTAGCTACCTGCGCCCAAGGCGCGCGGACTACGGCCTTATTCGCTTGAGAATGTTGCCGGTGTAGTTCGCGGTGTCATAACCAGATTGCCTTTCTCACTCTTGTATAGGGTTTGCCCCGGATTTTAACTCCAGATTGCGTGATGGTCGCCACAGAAAAAAGGCCGGCTTCCTTGCGGAAGCACGGCCCTTGGCATGCAGCGGCAAAGATCAGTGGAACTGCTCTTCTTCGGTCGAGCCGGTCAACGCCTTCACCGACGAAGACCCACCCTGGATCACGGTGGTCACATCATCAAAGTAGCCAGCGCCGACTTCCTGCTGGTGCGAGACGAAGGTGTAACCCTTGTCGCGGGCGGCGAATTCAGGTTCCTGCACCATTTCGGTGTAGTGCTTCATGCCTTCGCCACGAGCGTACGCGTGGGCAAACTGGAAGGTGTTGTACCAGTTGATGTGAATGCCAGCCAGCGTGATGAACTGGTACTTGTAGCCCAGGTCCGAGAGGTCTTCCTGGAACTTGGCAATCTGGCTGTCATTCAGGTTCTTCTTCCAGTTGAACGAAGGCGAGCAGTTGTAGGACAGCAACTTGCCAGGGCAGGCGGCTTGCACCGCTTGTGCAAATTCGCGGGCAAAGCCGATGTCCGGCACACCGGTTTCGCACCACACCAGGTCCGCGTACGGTGCGTAGGCAATGCCGCGGCTGATGGCCTGCTCAAGACCGTTCTTGACACGATAGAAACCTTCCTGCGTGCGCTCGCCCGTCAGGAAGGGCTTGTCGTTGGCGTCATGGTCGCTGGTGATCAGGTTGGCCGCTTCAGCATCGGTCCGTGCCAGAACGATCGTGGGAACACCCATGACGTCGGCAGCAAAACGGGCAGCGATCAGCTTTTCGCAGGCTTCCTGGGTCGGCACCAGCACCTTGCCGCCCATATGGCCGCACTTCTTCACGGCAGCCAACTGATCTTCGAAGTGCACGCCAGCAGCGCCGGATGCAATCATGTTCTTCATGAGTTCAAACGCATTCAGCACCCCGCCGAAGCCAGCCTCGGCATCGGCCACGATTGGCAAGAAGTAGTCGATGAACTCGGAAGAACCGGGCTCAATGCCACGGCTCCACTGGATTTCGTCCGCGCGCTTGAAGGTGTTGTTGATGCGGCGAACCATCGTGGGCACCGAGTCGTACGCGTAGAGCGACTGGTCGGGATACATGGTCTCGCTGGTGTTGCCGTCGGCGGCGACTTGCCAGCCGGACAGATACACGGCTTCCAGGCCGGCCTTGGCCTGCTGCATGGCCTGGCCTGCGGTGATGGCACCGAACGCATTGACGTAGCCCTTCTTGGCGCCACCGTTGACCTTGTCCCACAGCTTTTCTGCGCCGCTCTTGGCCAGCGTGTATTCCGGCTGCAGGCTGCCGCGTAGGCGAACCACATCGGCTGCGCTGTAGCCGCGCTTCACGCTCTTCCAGCGCGGATTGGTCGCCCAATCTTTTTCCAGGGCGGCGATCTGCTCGGCGCGGCTAGGTTGGGTGGACTTGTTGGACATGAAAACCTCCAGAGTTGAGTTGATAACAGGACGGACTCATTGGCGTTGCAAGAGGAGTGCCGATGCCTGTACTTTAACTCTTCTATAAGACATCTTTTTGCTCTTATGTCTTATAGAAGACTATTTTTATTTCTTTTAAAAACAATAGGTTAGACAATTGATTTCTCAATGAGAAATTCTATTTCTCATATCAAGAAATATTTCCGCAGTGCAGCATCCTTGTATTTCGTATTGCAAAACTTGTTCCGCATATTGAAAAGCGACAGCCTGATTCTCATGGGCGCTGCCGCTCCCTGACCCAGTCACCCCCAGAAAGAACGCGGCGATCGATCACATATTGAGGATTGATCTCATAGACGATGCACGGCAACGTGCGCCCTTGCACCGCAACAGGGATCACCCGCTTGAAATACTCGTCCCGTTGTTGCGGATACACGGCCTCGATCTCGTCCAGCACAGCCTCCAGCTCCGGGGAAATCGCATAGACCTCCCCCAGAACGCGCCCACTGTCACCCAGCCGCACGCCTGGATAGGCTCCCAGGTCAAACATCGTTCCGGCAATGACCGCAGTACCGACGTACGTCGGCGGGGGCCGCAACCGGGTGATGTCGTTGTCGTCGCCGCGGCGAAGGGTGCCATAGACGAATACGTGTCGAACAGAATTTGCACTGGTTTCGGGCATGATGGAACACCTTTTTTCTTGAACGACCGCAGTCTAGTGAAGCCGGAGCAGCCCCAACGATTCGTCGCCTATGCCTGCCTCGCGCTGAGCATGTCCCTGGTCGGCAGCTACGTGGCCCTTTCCAAGCCTCTGGCGGCGGTCATTCCCGTCTTTCTGCTGGCCTGGTTGCGCTTTGGCATCGGGGCCCTGGCCATGTTGGGCTGGCTCAAAAAACCACCCGGCGAACCGACGCTGACACCCCAGACCCGGCGCCTGCTGTTTCTGGAGTCACTCTTTGGCAATTTCCTGTTCACCCTCTGCATGATCCATGGCGTCAGCCTGACCAGTGCTGTTTATGCGGGCGTCATCATGGCGTCCATTCCTGCCGTGGTTGCCTTGATGAGCTGGTTCTTCCTGAAGGAGAGAATCGGCTGGCGAATCGGGGCCGCGATTGGCTTGGCGGCCGGCGGTATCGCCCTGCTGGCCCTGTCCGGGCCGCCACCGCACAGCGGAAATGCAACGTCGCGTCCATCCGACATGGACGCCAACCAGACCGCGTTGGGGATCCTCCTGCTGTTCGGCGCAGTCTTTTGCGAGGCGGCCTACTCCGTCATCGGAAAACGCCTGACCCAGTCCATGGGCCCGAAGCGCATCACCTCGCTGATCAATCTGTGGGGCTTTGCCCTGTCCACACCCATGGGGCTGTACATGGCCCTTCAGTTCGAGTTCCACGCCGTGCCGGCCTCGACGTGGTTGCTGCTGGTCTTCTATGCGCTGGCAGCCTGTGTCTGGACCGTCTGGCTGTGGATGACCGGCCTCAAGCGCGTGCCGGCCGCCCAAGGCGGCGTCTTCACGGTGATGTTGCCCATCAGTGCGGCCCTCGTGGGCGTGCTGGTGCTGGGTGAACCATTGGATCCCGTGCAGGTCCTGGCCCTTGGCATTGCGCTGGCCGGCGTACTGCTGGCGACGGTGCCTCCCAGAGCCCTTCGCTGAAATTCAGGGCACCCTCAGCGGTGCACAGCCTGGTCAGCCACGACGATGCCATCCTCGTCTGCGTACAGCCAATCCCCGGGACGCACCCACACGCCCTGGATCTGCACGGGCAGATCAGACTGCCCTTCATCGCGCTTGGCGGTTCTCATCGGCACCAAGGCGAGCGCCCGGATGCCGACCTGGGCCTGGCTCAATTCGGCCAGGTCGCGCACCGCACCGTCCACCACAATGCCCGCCCAGCCATTCCTGGCCGCAGCGGTGGCCAGATTGCCACCCACCAGCGCACGGCGCAGCGATCCGGCGCCCTCAACCACCAGCACACGGCCAACGCGGCCAGCCGGCGTGTCCACGTACCCGGTGGAATTGACTGCCTCCCGCACCCGCGAATTGTCCTCAAGGCAGCGAAGCGTCACCACGGGACCGCAGAATTTCCGCACGGCCCCGTAGTCGTTGAAGACCGGGGGCAGGACACGAAAACTGCCGGTGGTGTCGGCTTCAAACGCATCACAGAGGTCACAGGTGGCAAAACTGGGCTGAACAGGGGCACTCATGTGCGCGGACTCCATTGGGGTTGAACGGGTTCGGAGCATCAAGAATACCGGAGTTTTCCGATTGTGCTGGCGCCCTGGAGGCCAGCTGAAATCAGAGGCCGTGACGCCCGGGTCGGCCGCTCTGGAATCCGTCGGCGGCGGAACCGCCCATTCAAAGGCCGCACTCATCGGCGAATCAGCAACATTTCAGAGTGAAAAAGGGCCTTTTCCCCTTGGATTCGCGTAGTTTCTCCAGTAGCATCCGTTCTGCCAGTTGAGAAGCAGTTTTCACTGGTATTCAACCCACTACCAGAAGAGGACACACCATCATGGCAACTGCGAAGAAGGCTCCTGCAAAGAAGGCTGCACCGGCGAAGAAGGCGGCACCCGCCAAGAAGGCCGCACCGGCGGCAAAAAAGGCTGCGCCCGCCAAGAAAGCGGCTGCACCCGCCAAGAAGGTAGCCGCCAAGGCGCCCGCCAAGAAGGCCGCGGTCAAGCGCACGCCGAACGCCGCGTTCATGAAGGCCTTGACGCCGAGCGACGCACTGGCCGCCATCATTGGCAAGGGCCCGTACCCCCGCACGGAAGTCACCAAAAAGATCTGGGACTACATCAAGAAGAACAAGCTGCAGGACGCTGCCAACAAGCGCATGATCAATGCCGATGCCAAGCTGAAGGAAATCTTCAAGAAAGCCCAGGCTTCGATGTTCGAGATGACCAAGCTGATCAGCTCGCACCTCAAGTAAAGCCTGGCGGCTCCGGCACTCTGGCCGGCCCCATCAGCGAAAAGGCCCGGTTCTCACCGGGCCTTTTTTTGGTCATCATGCATGAAATTTGATCGTCTTCACGGCAATCCCGTCGTGAAACGGTCATTGTTTGCTATCACTTTTTAACTTCGAAGCATCCCGGATTGCACTCAGGGTGCCGCGCGTGGTGATCACCTCCGGATCCAGCATCACCTCGATCAACGTGCCCTGCGCTCGCGCCAGTGCCGCCAGCAAGGCCGGCTCGAATGCTGCGGTGTGCGTGATGCGCACGCCCGCGTAGCCATACGCCTGCGCCAGCGCCGCAAAGTCCGGGTTGCTCAGGGCCGAGCCACTCACGTGGGTCGGGTACTCACGCTCCTGGTGCATGCGGATCGTTCCGTACATGCCGTTGTTCAACAACAAGATGATGCTCTTGCCACGGTGCTGCACGGCCGTGGCCAGCTCCTGGCCGTTCATCAGGAAATCACCGTCGCCCGCCATGGTGAAGGCTGTGCGCCCGGTCAGCAGGTTGGCCGCAATGCCGGCCGGCACGCCATAGCCCATGGCCCCGTTGGTGGGCGCCAGCTGGATCTTGCTGCCACTGGCCAGGCCGCGGTGTCGGAAGAAGCGGTGCATCCAGCTGGCGAAGTTGCCAGCGCCGTTGGTCACCACCGCATCCGGCGGCAAGTGTTTCTGCAGCGTCGCCACGAGGGCCGGCATGTCGATGTCACCGGGCAGCGCCTGGGGAATCAGGTTCGCCTCGTAGTCTGCGTGGGCGGCAGCCGACCAGTCGGCCCAGTGCAGCGCCGGTGGCGCGGTCAGCACCTCCAGGCTGCGGGCGGCGGCGTTCATCGTGGCGCAGATCGCCAGATCGGCCTGATAGACCCGGTTCAGCTCCTCGGCACTGGCGTGGATGTGCACCAGCTTCTGGCGCGGGCGCGGCGCTTCCAGCAGGGTGTAGCCGCTGGTCGTCATCTCGCCCAGGCGGGGCCCAATGGCGAGGATCAGGTCGCTGTTCCTGATGCGCGCGGCCAGCTTTGGGTTGATCCCGATGCCCACATCGCCGGCATACAGTGGGTGAAAGTTGTCAAACGTGTCCTGGAAGCGAAAGGCATTGCCCACGGGCAATTGCCAGTTCTCGGCAAAACGCTGTAAAGCCTGCGCCGCCTGCGGCGTCCAGCCGCCGCCACCGGCGATCACAAATGGCCGCTCGGCGCTCAGCAACATCTCCCGCAGGCGGCGCAGGCTGCCCGGGTCGCTCCACGCCTCGACGGGCTCAACCCGCGCCAGCGGCTCGCCCGCCACCCGCTGGGTGAGCATGTCCTCGGGCAGCACCAGCACCACGGGCCCCGGTCGCCCATTCATCGCCGTCGCAAAGGCGCGCGCCACATACTCGGGCAGGCGGCGCGGATCATCCACGCGCTCCACCCGTTTGGCCATCGCCTTGGTGCTGGGCCCGAAGAAGCTGCAGAAGTCCACCTCCTGGAAGGCCTCGCGGTCGCGCGTGTCGCTCGCGACATCGCCCACAAACAGCACCATCGGCGTGGAATCCTGAAAGGCGGTGTGCACGCCAATGGATGCGTTCGTGGCACCGGGTCCCCGGGTGACGAAACAGATGCCGGGACGGCCGGTCAGTTTGCCCTGGGCCTCGGCCATGAAGGCCGCCCCGCCCTCCTGGCGGCAGGTGATGAAACGGATCTGCTCCGCGAAGGCATGAAAGCCGTCCAGCACTGCCAGGTAGCTCTCGCCCGGCACGCCGAAGGCATGGGTGACGCCTTGCGCGACCAGGCATTCGACCAGCAGGTGGCCCGCCAATTTCTCTGTGTTCATGGGCACCAATTGTGCCGTCGGGCCTCAGGCCTTGCTGGTGCGCCGGCCCACGCCTAAAGCGGCGCCCACGCTCAGCAACAGCACCAGCGCCGCGCCGGCCAGCGTGGCCGCATACCAGCCACGGTCCATGAACACGCCAAAGATCAGCGGTGAGATGGCAAAGCCCACATCCAGTCCCGAATACACCATGCCGTAGACCCGGCCAGTGGCGCCTTTGGGCGTGGCCTTCTTGATCATCATGTCGCGGCTCGGCCCGCCGATGCCCACCGCCAGCCCCGTGGCGGCCAGGACCACCATGGTGCCGGTGGCGCCAAAGATGCCCGTGGCGCACAGCGCCAGGCAAAAGGCTGCCGCCGTCATGCACACGGCCACCACCCGGTCACTGTGCCGGGGCAAGCGTGCCGCCACGAAGCCCCCCATGAACATGCCAAAGGCACCGCAGAGCATGTAAGCCGTCAGCGTCATGGTGGCTGCCTCGAAGCTGACGCCGTGCATCGCCTTCAGCAACGAGACCGAAAAGCTCTGCACCACTGCGAGCGTCATGGTGGACAACAGGAAAAAGCCGAAGCACCACCAGACCACCGGCAGCTTCATGAACGCCATGTCCTTTCCGGTGGTGGCGTCGGCATGGCGCGGGACCACCTCCGTGCGCAGCTGGCCCCTGTTCAGCAGCAACACCAGCAGGATCGTCGCGTACAACAGGGCGGCGCCCAGATAGGCCGCGCGCCACCCCGCTGCCGCCGTGATGCCGGCGAAGAACACCGGCGCCAGGGCCCAGCCGAGGTTGCCGGTCAGCCCGTGGGCACTGAAGGCGTGGCCCAGCCGTGGCGCCGACACCCGCTGGTTCAGGATGGTGAAGTCCACCGGATGGAAGGTGCTGTTGCCCAGCCCTGCCAGCACGGCCACGACCATCAGGGAGGCGTAGCCGCTGGCGCTGGCCCCCACCAGGCAGGCCGCGATGAAGAAGCCGAACGCCCCGAACAGCGCCGGGCGTGCGCCGACGCGGTCCACCACGAAACCGGCAGTTGCCTGCCCGGTGCCGGACACGACGAAGAAGACCGTCATCAGGAACCCGAGCTGGGCAAAGCTCAGGCCGAACTCCTTCATGAAGACCGGAAACAGCAGGGGCAACAGCAGATGCCCGAAATGCGAACTGGCATGGGCCAGCCCGACGAGGCCAATGACGGTTGCATCCTGGCGCAAAGGCACTTCACCCGGGGCATGGGTGGCAGGAACGGTGGTGGCGGTAGAGCTCATCGGCCGATGCTAAGCGGCGCGCAGCTTGCAACTAATCGCTAAACTGACAATCTTTAGCGAATATCCGCCAAACCACCATGCCCCCACTGAACCGTCCCCCAGTCAAAGCCACGCCGGTGGGCGACACCGAGCCCTTCATGCCCGGGCCGCAACGCCCGGTGCGGGTGCGTGCACGCGACCTCCCGGCCGATGCCCACCTGGAGCCCCACCGCCACGCCTGGGGCCAACTGACTTACTGCGAGTCCGGCACGCTGCAGGTGAGCTGCACCGCGCCGCATCCGATGACCTGCATGGCCCCACCCTCGCGCGCGGTCTGGGTGCCCCCTGGCGCCCTGCATGCGGTGACCGTCATCGAGGCCGCGCAGATGCGCACGCTCTACGTCGACGCCGGTATGGTGCCCGAGGGCTGGGGCACCAGCCGCGTGATCCGCGTGAGCCCGCTGCTGCGCGAGCTCATTGGAGCCCTGGACGAAACCCGGCCTGGCGCAGCACCGCGCCAAGCACGGGAGCAGGCGTTGGCCACCCTGGTGATCGATGAAATGTGCCACGCCGACCCACAGGCCCTCGGCGTGCCACTGCCGCACCCGGTGACGGGTGACAAGCGCCTGCGGGCGCTGTGCGCAGCCATGATGCGCGCGCCCACCGCTCACGCGACACTGGCGCAGTGGGCGCGAGACAGCGGCGCCAGCGAACGCACCCTGGCGCGGCTCTTCAGGGACCAACTGGGCCTGAGCTATCCGCAGTGGCGCCAGCAGGTGGTGCTGGCCCACGCCCTGCCACTGCTGGCTCGCGGATGGCCCGTCAGCCAGGTGGCCGCCGCCAGCGGCTATGCCAGCGACAGCGCGTTCAGCGCCATGTTCAAGGCGGCGATGGGCCAGCCGCCGAGCGCGTTTCAGGGCTGAAGCCGCGGGTTGCCTACGCAGCAGGCCTCTCTGCTCGATTCTTTGACCGTTTGGCGACTGCAGGCGATGCGGCGCGGTCTGCGCAACAGCATCTAGCCTTCCACATCGGCACTGTTCTCGGTCAATCGAAGTACCCAACCGGGTATAGCTTCAACATATGTAACAGCCTGTACGGCCGTGCGAAGGTTGCCCTCAGGAGAAAGGCTTGATTCGCCACGTTTTGGGCCGACACACTGTTACATGACTCACGGTTGAGAACGCCCCCTGTTCATCTTCAGTTCAGCTTGGTTTCATACAGTCAATTGCGACTGTCAGTCTCACTCAATGCCTTGATGAACAGGAGAACAACGTGAAGAAAAGACCCCTTGTACTGATCCCCCTCGCCCTTGCAGCCCTTGCGGCCAGCGCCACGGTGCATGCCCAGGTCGGCCAGGCGGGCCGCCTGCTGGCGTCCAACTGCTTCCAGTGCCACGGCACGAACGGCAAGGGTGGATTCGATGCCATCAACGGAAAGTCGGTCGGTGAAATCTACAAGAAGCTCAAGGAATTTCAGGCCGGCAAGGAGGGCGACGGTCTCATGACCAAACATGCCCTGGGCTACACCGACGCCCAGATGGTCGCCCTGGACAAGTGGCTTTCGACCCAGCGTTGAGCCCGTCTGACCAACAACACACCCTATTCGGAGCATCAACATGGACAGAAGAATTTTTCTCGGCTCGGCCCTCGCCAGTGCGGTCGGCGCCACCCTGAGCGCCTGCGGCGGCGGCGAAAGTGATCCCACGATGGATCTTGCCTCGGCCGACCGTCGCACCCCCACCACGACCACCACCACGACGGTCACGTCCGCCACGGTCAAGTCCCGCGTCATCGTGATCGGTGGCGGCATGGGCGGCGCCACGGTCGCCAAGTACCTGCGCCTGTGGGGCGATGCGATCAGCGTGACGCTGGTCGAGCGCATGCCCACCTACACCTCCAACATCATGAGCAGTTTGGTGTTGAGTGGTCAGCGCACCCTGAGCAGCTTGACCTACAACTACGACACGCTGCGCAGCAAGTACGGCATCACCACGGTGTTCGGCGAGGTCGTCGCGATTGACCCGGTGGCCGGCAAGGTCACGCTGGCCAACAAGACAGTGCTGACCGCAGACCGCATCGTCATGGCGCCCGGCATCACCTTCGACACCGTGCCCGGCCTGGGCAGCTCCGACAAGATGCCCCACGCCTGGCAGGCTGGCCCGCAGACCACGCTGTTGGCCAATCAGTTGAAGGCGCTGCCGAGCAAGGGCGTGGTGGTACTGACCATCCCCAAGACGCCCTACCGCTGCCCGCCCGGCCCGTATGAGCGCGCCTGCCTGATCGCCGACTGGCTCAAGGCCAAAAAGCCGGGGTCCAAGCTGATCGTGCTCGATGCCAACCCCGGCATCGTGACCGAGGTGGACAACTTCACCAGCGCCTTCATGGGCTTGCACGGCAACGTGATCGAGTACCACGCCAATGCCGAGGTCACCAGCGTGGACCCGGCCAGCATGTCGCTCTTCACCACCGCCGGCACGATCCGCGGTGACGTCATCAACATGATTCCGCGTCAGCGCGCCGGAACCCTGGTGGCCACCGCAGGCCTGAACAACGCCACCGAAGGCCGCTTTGCCGGGGTCAACGTGCTGAGCTACGCCAGCACGGTCGCTGGCGCCAGCAAGGTCCACATCATTGGCGACTCCAGCGCCACCACCCAGCCCAAGGCCGGCCATATCGCCAACCAGGAAGCCAAGGTCTGCGCCGACGCGATCAGCCGCATCCTGTCGGGTGGATCGCCCGACCCGGCGCCGGTGACCAACTCGGCCTGCTTCTCGACCATCACGATGACCCAGGCCTCGTGGCTGACGGCGGTGTTCCAGTACCACCCGGCCTGGCTGAACACGGCCACCGGAACGACCGGACCCGCCATGGTGCCTGTGGCTGCCAGTTCCGGGGCCTCCACGGGATGGAACAGCGACAATTTCCAGGATATGGGCAAGTGGTTCAGCACGCTGATGGGCGACACCTTCGCCTGACCCGGGCCTGAACGAAGGAGGCGAACCGCGCGCCACCCTTGAGACCCTAAAAACGGGCCCGCCTCGGCGGGCCCGTTCTCTGTGGCTTAATTGAGGGTTGTTTCATTCACTCGACAGGAGTCACCATGCCCAAGAAAATCAGAACCGAAGCCGATCGCAAGGCCACGCCCCGCCCCATTCCCGTCGCCGGCCAGACCACGACCACCGGCAAAGGCCAGAAGCGCAGCCTGGAGCGCGGCACCGCCACGCGCAGCAAGAAGAATCCCGGCAAGCGCGCGAAAAAGGGCGGCTGATCCGTCTGCCGGCGCATTCATCCGGTGCGCCGGGCCTCACCGGCACCGGGCCCGCCTCCTGGCCCCGCTGCCCCCAAACTGCCGTCTTCCTGCCGTCCGCGCGCTCGCCGTCATCCCTGATGGGCCCCTGAGACGCTCCCTCACCCATTTTTTCAA
>ERZ795062.847-NODE-847-length-23397-cov-17.368692_pt1 | contig 23397 bp, 17 predicted proteins | sample MGYA00375146_ERZ795062 | MGnify/ENA primary metagenome ERZ795062 (study PRJEB30191, sample SAMN05720281) | activated sludge metagenome | isolation source: Anaerobic digester | place: USA | collected 2015-07-16 ... | reverse complement strand
AGTTTAGTTAAGCCTTATGAGTTTAGAAAAGGATTTTGTGTAGTTTAGGGGAGGGGCAATTCATCACACCCACCTATAGAGGTGGGGGTATCCTTGCTATTATTAGATAAAAGTCAATTAACCTTAAAAGAGTGCTATGTATTAAATAGTACATAGCACTCTTTTACACTGTTAATCCTATTGATACTGCTAGAGCCTTATCTACTAAATGCATTGCTTCTGGCAACAAAGCTCCAACAACAGGTGACTTTATCCTTGATTTATCTACGGTACGAATTTGTTCTGTCATGATGACACCATCAATAAATTTCATACCGCTCTCCTGCATATGTTTTTCTAGAACAACTTGGGTTGGTTGTCCAATGTTGTCCTTCCTACGACTAATAGGTACTATAATTGTTGTCGGGGAATGCTTGTTACCTATGTCATTTTGAATGACAAGGCAAGGTCTAGTTTTTTGAACTTCAGAACCCCGACCCCCATCAAGGTCTACATAATAAATTTGTCCCCTTTTAATATATCGATATCTTCCCTCCTTTTTGTTCACTGATTCCCCCTCCTATAATGAGTTTATCTAGTAATTAGACTCCTTTTGTATGACCCCTTATTATCTTATATACATTTTCTAAAAAATCTATAGCTTTTTGGGTTTAGCTTTGTTTTTTTGCTTTTTTTTATAAAAAAAACTTTAACCTAAAAACTATTTAAATAGCTATAGTTTAAAGGTTAAAGTTTCTGGTATGGAGAGTGTGTACTTATATCTTTTGTCATTTTATATGACCTCTGCTCTATTTTCACTACCCTCCCCCTTTTGATATTTTTTTATGCAACATAATCCTTTATTTAAGAATTATTTTACTATATTATATACATACTAAAAACTTCTATAACCTGAATGACGCATAATAACTCACTTTCTCCTTTTCTCCTTAAAGTTAATTAAACAACTTCATAAATACAAAAAAAATATAAGCTGCACCTAAACCTAAGTGCAGCTTATTGTGCTTATGCCAAAATATCTAAAAAATCCTGAGTCCTATTAAAGCTCCTAATAAGGCGAAAATTAGTCTTCTAGCAATTTTAGGAACTTTTAGCCATAATAAGAAACCTGTTAACAAAGCACTTCCTGTTGAAAGTAATAATATTGAAGATATCAATATTGCTCCCCCTTTTAATTCGCATAATGATTAATTAGTTCTTCTATGCTAGAAAAATTCGTAAGTGATAAAACACCTTTTTCTACCTGACTAAAATCTATTGGCTCGTTACTTGATTTTACTTCCCATGCCCTAGTTGGAATATCATAAAAAACAACTGACCTATCAAGAGTGACATAAAATCTTTTAAAATGCTTATTCTTTGTTTTCTTTTGCCAATACTTGACATTTCTTACTCTTTGAGGCCTATATTGTTTTTTATTTTTCTTTGTTATTTTTTCAATAGATATTTGTTCTGCATTGGCTTCCTTTTCAATAAAATTATTTTTTAAATATAGAAAAAGCTTAGCCGTAGCCATTGCATCTCCTAATGCTCTATGCTGATTTTTATGTTCTATTTTTAATAGTTCACATAAAGCACCAAGAGAATAACCTTCTTTAGAATCTATATACTCCTTGCTTAATTTTAGAGTGTCAACTACTTGATTTTTTGGATAAATACCTACCTTTTTTAAAAAATAGACTAAAAATCTATCCCAGTCAAACTTTGCATTGTGAGCAACAATCACACCATTGCCTAAAAACTTATAAAAATTAGGTAATACTTCCCTAAAAACTGGCTTTTCTTCTAGCATAGAATCAGTAATTCCAGTTATTTCTGTTATCTTTTTTGTTAGTTTTCTCTCTGGATTAATTAATTGAGTTCTAAAGTCAACTATTTTATTATTTTTTATCTTTACTGCAGCCAGTTCTATTATCATGCCACCTTTTTGAGGATGAAAATGGGAAGTTTCAATATCTATAACTACAAATTCATTATTTTGGTTTATTATGTCCTCCATATAAACACCCCCCTTTTAAATGTAGCTTTACCTCAAAGTCCCTTTTTTCTCCTTTTTATTTACTATATGTAATTATATCATATTTAATGCTTATAGTCTATGATTTTGCAGAAAAAAAGCTAAGATAGATACACTATCTTAGCTCTGAAGTTTAATAAACAAATTTGAAAAACTCAAATGTATTTCGTATTAACTTAGAAGTTGCATCGTTATAACTTAACATTTTGTCAGCCTTTAGTCTTTGCCCTTTTATTATTACATATACAGGTATGTTCCCATCTTTATTCTTATTTATTATTTCATTTAGTTTTACTAATTGCTTCTTGTTTATAGCTTTTACTACTAGTGCTTTCGGTTTTTTCTTATTCTTTAAAGTTGATATATCTACTATGTCATTTACTATTATTTGTAATCCAAAATCATCAACTTTCAATGTTCCATCTACTATTACTATATTTCCTTCTTCTACTCTTTCTCCTATTGCTTCTATTTTATTGTGGAACATAACTGCCTTTATTGTTCCTGTTTTTCCTTCTACTTGGAATGAATATAAAGGCTTTGCATCCTTTTTAGTGAAATATGTTTTTCTATCGTTTATTATTCCAGCAATTTTAACTCTCTTTCCATCAAAGTCATTTTGCATTTCTCTTTTTAATTCTTCATCTTCTTCTGTATCAATTGCAAAATAACCTATTTCGGCAATATCTTCATTTTTAAAGTATGGAATATATTCATCTAAAGGATGTTCTGTTACATATAGTCCTGCATATTCTTTTTCTTTTTCTAACTTATATCTCTTAGAAAATTCTTCTAAGTCAGGAACTTTTATTCTTCTTGCTTCCTTAAAGTCTGGGCATATATCGAAGAAAGTCACCTGTCCAGAATTGTATTCGTTACGCTGTTTTTTAGCCTCATCCAACATTTGAGGCAAGACTTCAAGTTTAGCTTTTCTACTTCCTTCAAAGCTATCTAATGCTCCTGAATATATCAATCCTTCTAATACTTTTTTATCAATACTCTGATATTTGGCCATTCTTACAACAAAGTCTTGATAGCCTTGAAACTTTCCTCTAGCCTCTCTTTCATTAATTATTAATTTAGCCGTTTTCCCTAAATTTTTGATTCCTCGAAGCCCAAACCTAATATTTTCTCCATCTCTAGCAAATAACTCTCTAGAATTATTAACATCAGGAGGAAGAATTTCCATTCCCATATCTCTAGTTACAGATAAATACAAATTTAGCTTTTCTGAATTATCTACAAAAACATTCATAGTTTCTGCCATAAAATCTACTGGATAATAGTATTTTAACCAGCCAGTTATGGCACCAAGAAGAGCATAAACAGCTGCATGAGATTTGTTAAAGGCGTACTTACAAAAATCTGCCATTTGCTCCCATATTTCTTCGGCTATTTCTTTTGATATACCATTTCTAACACATCCTGGTACATCTATTGTCCCATCACCGTTTAATTTACCGTTAATAAAATATTCTTTTTCTTGTGCCATTATATCTGCTTTTTTCTTTCCCATAGCTCTTCTTACTAAGTCAGCTCTTCCTAAACTATATCCTGCTAATTGTTGTACTATCTGCATAACTTGCTCCTGATAAACTATAGTTCCATATGTTGCTTTTAATATGGGTTCAAGCTCAGGAGTTAGATATTTGATGTTTTCGGGATTTTTCATACCCTCTAAATAATTGGGAAGGTAATCCATAGGTCCAGGTCGGAATAGCGACACACCAGCTATAAGTCTTTCAAATAATTCTTGGCCTAGTTTTTTCATTTCAGAAATAAATGCTTCTTTATCTCCTTCCCCTTGAGGATTTCTGAAGCCTTTAACCTTGTGCTTTTCCTCCAATTGTTTTATTCTCTTATCTACATCGCAGAAAAGCTCTTTCATGAAACTTCTCATCCCTGGACTTTCTAGTTGGAATACTCCATGACTATGACCTCTAGATATATCCCTATAAACATAAGGGTCATCATGTGGTATATCTAAATATTTAATATTCTCTCCAGTATTCCTATTGACACTTTCTATGGTCTTTCCTATGACTGTCATAGTTCTAAGCCCTAGAAAATCCATTTTTAAGAGTCCAAGCTCTTCTACTTCTGTCATTGTTACTTGAGATGTTCTTGATTTTTCTTTTTCATCTCCAGCTAAAAACTCTGGAAGATAATTATCAACTGGACCGTTACTTATAACTACTCCGCAAGCATGTCTTGAAGAATGCCTCGGGAGTCCTTCTATCTTTCTTGCTGTATCTAGTATTTTCCTTGCTACTTCATCAGTTTCATACATATTATTTAATTCGGGACTTTCTTCTAATGCTTTATCAATTGTCATACCTGGTTTTAATGGTATTACTTTTGCTATTCTATCTCCTACGCTGTAGGGGTAATCATTTACCCTCGCTATATCTCTTACTACTCCTCTGGCTGCAAAAGTTCCAAAAGTTGCAATACCAGATACTGCTTCTTCTCCATACTTTTTTTTAACATAATCTATTACTTCTTCTCTTCTTTCATAGCAAAAATCTATATCTATATCTGGCATTGAAACCCTTTCAGGATTTAAAAATCTCTCAAATAATAGTCCGTATGGCATCGGGTCAAGGTCAGTTATGTGAAGACAGTAAGAAACTAAACTTCCTGCAGCTGAACCCCTTCCAGGCCCAACCATAATGCCATTATCCTTGGCAAATTTAATAAAGTCCCATACAATAAGGAAATAAGAGCAATAACCCATTTGCTTAATAATTTTAATTTCATGTTCTAGCCTTTCCCTGTAAATAGGGCTATTGTATTCCTCTTTTCCTAAAAATCTTTCCTCAAAGCCTTTGTAAACTAAATGCTCAAAATAGCTTTCTTCAGTATATCCTTCTGGAACATCAAATTTAGGCAAGTATATTTTCCCTAAGTCTAGTTCAAACTCACTGCATTTTTCTGCTATTTCTAAAGTGTTATCTAAGGCTTCAGGAATATCCTTAAACTTTTCATCCATCTCATCTGCTGTATGGATGTGATACCCATCTCCTTCAAACCTCATTCTAGTTTTATCAGACAGAGTTTTCCCAGTTTGAAGTGCCAATAACATTTCATGGAACTCTCTATCTTCTGCTTTTGAATAATGGCTATCTGTAGTAGCAACTAACTTTATATCAAGTTCTCTTGCTAATTTTATAAGCCCTTCATTTACTCTGTCTTCTTCCTCACCAATATTATGTCTTTGAATCTCGATATAATAATCTTGTCCAAACATTTCCTTAAATTTTTTTGCTACTTCTTTAGCTTTTTCATATTCTCCTTTTTTTAGGAGTTGTGGTATCTCTCCTCCCAGACAGGCACTAAGAACTATTAACCCTTCTTTGTGTTTTTCAAGCATCTTATAGCTTACATGAGGATATCTATAAAAATTTTCATAAGCTTTAGAAGTTAACTTAATTAAATTTTTATACCCTTCTTCATTTTTAGCTAAAAGAACTAAGTGGTTACCTTCTTTCTTGCCATCAATTGTTTCAGCATAAGCCTCAAAGCCTAATATGGGTTGTTTACCTTTCTTTTTCATCTGTTTATAGTACTGTAAAAACCCGAACATATTTCCATGGTCAGTTAATGCACCTGCATATTCTGTAAGCTCTGCCATGTCTTCTATCTTAGAGGCTCCGTCCAAAAGTGAATATCCTGAATGGCGATGTAAATCAGCAAACCTAACTATTGAAAGTTTGTATTCACCATTTTTCCCTTCTCTAACTACTGCTTTTAATTTTCTATTTTCAAATATTTCTTTGTTTGTAGCAGTTACCGTTCCTAATTTTTTGTCCCCTTTAATAAATACTACATTGTTGTCTACTAACTCAACTGATAAGTATTCTCCGACTCTTAAGTTTTCAGTCGTTTTTAAGATATACATATTTTACCCTCCTTTAGTCAACTGATGTCACCATTATATTATATAGTCAATATTTTAAAGTAAAAAAATGACTATATTATTTAGTGACCCCTTTTTACATATGTTAATACATGATATGCAAACAGGTATAAAGTAATAAAGTCAACTATTTGTTTGTATTATTGTCCGTTTAATTTCACATTGCTGACTATAGTCTATCATATTTTGGACAAAAACTCTACTTTTTTCAATAAAAAAAAGAATACCTATTATTTAATAGGTATTCTGTAAAATCACTACTATCACCTTCTTACTGTCTTTGTATTTTTCCTTTACTAATTCTTTCATTTAAGAAATCAATAATTCTTTCCGTATCCATTTCAAAACATCTTCTCGTATCTAATTCACCTACCAAATATATTCCGTCTTCTCTTTTTTCAAAATCTACCCATGTTCTAACTGTAGGATATTCATTAACTATATCTGTTTTTATTTCATAAAAGTCATCATCCTTTATTCCTTCAATTTTATGATTTAATCTAAAAACTCCACTTCTCCTTTCTTCAGGAATTTCGTTGTATTCAAGATTACGAATTTGTAAAACGTGTCCACACATAACATCTTCCCAATCAAAATATTCATTACTTAATTCTGTATACATCCCATTTAAATAATCATCAAAAGATATTATATCAAGCCAATACGTATCATAGTTTCTTATCTCAATTAAATAACTTCTTGAAGTTTTTAATTTTTCATGAATATACCAATATTCTCTTGATATTAATGCATCTCTAACTAAATCACTTGAATATAAGTATTCGGGTGGTAATAGATTTTTTAAATTTAAATCTTTAATGTCAAATTCATAAATTCTTATAAGGCAGCTGCCATCTGTCCAGAATAAATCTTCTAACCTGCTACCACCCCAAGGTACAGCAGATAAACAACCTTCAATGCTATCAGACAAACATATCCTTGGAACTGTATTATTTTCATCTAACCCTTCTGCTCTAAATTCAGGAATCCTTGGAACAAATTCTTCTATAATATCACAACTATAACTTGCATGGTATAGCTTTTTTATCCCTGATTGTTCAATTACACATTTATGGCAAATAAATCCTCCTAAATTACCAAGTTTCTCATTTTCTTCTATAAATTTATAATATTCGGTATGAACACAATAATCACCTAAAGGTTTCCCACAAATTCTGCAGTACGACATTCCTGCTAACATACATATTCCCCCTTTTATAAATTTAACCATATTGGTTTCCTGTTTTTATATTTGCTATATAATATACAAAATCAACTATTACTATTAAAAAAAGGAATTTATGCGAAATACAGACTTATTAATTTAATGAATAATGATATACCTAAAGGTGAATGAATGATTCATTATTATGTCGCAATTATAAAATAATTGAATCATTTAATTACGACAAATTGTTTTTGATGCAATTCAAATCAGGTAAAACTAAAGTTATATCAAGCAGTAATTATTTGTTTATGATAGGTGAATTAGATAAATCGGTACTGTGAAATTTTTGAAGTGAAATCACATGATAAAAATTAATTTGACGGAAAGGAAAATGGAGAGGAAAAATGGACAATATTCTCCTTAACCCTTCCCCCTTAACCCGCAATCCTGAAACAACTTCATTTTCAAAATAATTTAGAAGTAGTTAATAGCTGAATTGTTTTAGGAGTTCGCCTGGCGAGACATAAAAAATAAGCCTTTGATTTGTTTATCAAAGGCTTAAATACTTGTTAGTAGAAATTATCTTCATCTACTACAAATTGAATATTTACATTGTTTTTATAAACATTTATCTCTGGAAAACCCAATGCTGTAACTTTTAAAGGGTTTCCCCTTTCTTCATAATGATTAGCCTGTCTCCATGCTATTAAGCTTATTTTATCACCTAATAGTTTCAAATGCTCCTTCTCTTTGCCCATTGTAAAAACTCTTCTTACATTAAAATCAACTAGTCTAATAAGTGGTTTTTCAAATCCTTCTCCATATGGCTCTAAAGCTTTTAGGTCTTCAACCAAATCCATTGTTATATCATTTTCTCTTAATATATCTACATAGTAAAACTTCTTAATATAGTCATCTTCTGTAAGAATCTTTTGGGCTAATTTTATAAGCCTATCCTCTAATGCCTCTAAATTCTTGGCTTCTAATGATAATCCTCCTGCCATTGTATGTCCACCATAACCTAATAATAGGTCTTGGCATTTATCAAGGTTCTTCTTTATGTCAAATTCTTTAATGCTTCTAGCAGAACCTTTAAGATGACCATTTTCAGTTTTAGTTAGAACAAATGTTGGCCTGTTGTATTTTTCTTTTAATCGGCCAGCAATAAGTCCTACTATTCCTTCATGAAATTCTTCGTCATACAAAACAATTACTTCTTTAAGGCCTTTCTCTCGTAAAAGAACTTCAGCTTTCTCTACTTGTGTATTTGTTAAATCTTTTCTTTCTTCATTGATATTAATCAGTTCTGTTATTTTTTCTCTTATAAATTCTTCATCTTCTGACACTAGCATATCTATTACAGAATTTATATTTCCTCCTAATCTACTTACAGCATTAAATATAGGAGAATATATAAAGCCTAAGGTAAAATGTGCATTTATTTCTGTCGTGTTAGTTAATTCTCTTAATATTGCCAACGATTTTCTTGAATTATTATTCAAAAGTTTCAATCCTTCTTTTACAATAATTCTATTTTCATCAATTAATGGAACAACATCTCCCACCGTGGCTATTGCTAATATATCCAAAAATTTATTTGCTTCATTTTTATCTTCATATAATTCTCTTAATATTTTCCATGCAACTACTGCCCCACATATCCCATCGAAAGGATATGTAGAATCTTTCCTTTTTGGATTAACAACAGCATCTGCATTTGGAAGATATTCTCCCTGTTCATGATGGTCTGTTACTATTACAGTTAATCCTTTTGATTTTGCATAATCAATTGCATCGTATGCTACAATACCATTATCAATGGTCAATATAAGACTTGCTTCAGGATAAAGAGTAAGTATCTCATCTATTCCCGAAATACACATACCATAACCTTGAGTAAATCTGTCATTTGTGTAATAATCTACATCGGCCCCTAATTCTTTTAGTATCATATATGCTACCGCAGCTCCTGATGCACCATCAGTATCGTAATCGCTATATATAATTATTTTTTCATTATTTTTTATAGCTTCTTTTATAAGATTAACTGCTTTAATTGCATCATTCAATAGAGAAATATCGTGCATGTCCGATACTTTCCCTTTTAAAAATAACCTCTTATCCTTTATTCCTCTTGCAGATAATACCTTATCAATAATATTATCTCCGTATCCATTTAACCGAATCCATCTTCTCCTATTTACATTCATATTATACCTCCTCGTTTTATGTAGACAACAAATATATAAATCATATTTATTTCATAAATACATCTTTTTAGATATAAATCACATACTGTTTCTTTGAATCGTCTACCCCTTTTTTATAACTTTTATATATAATACATGGCAGATATGTAAAATATAAGAAACAGCGTATTGCTGATTCTTTTTAGAAATTTAAAAGCATTATGTTTTTCAAACTTAAATAACCACAAACTATTACCATAATAATCATGACTAGCTTTTCTCCCATACTTCCTGTTTTCATTTTAGTAAGAGAGATTCTTTTTTTAGTAAAAGGAAGTAATAATGGTACTCCTCCTTTAGTTAACATATCTAAAAAGATGTGGCTTAAAATACCTAAGAAGAATCCAATAAACCATAATTTAATAAATGGAGATGTTACAATAAATAATTTACTTAATAAATACAAGAAGAATACAAAAGTACCCATAACAATTGGTGAATGAGTAATTCCTCTATGTCCAAATAAAGCATTTGTTATTGTTGAAGTAATTTTAGCTTTCCTTCCTAAATAACTGCCTCTATGGTCTATATCTGGGAACAATGAACCTATAACAGCTCCAGTAATAAAAATCATCCCTTCAAAAGAAGCTATATCTGAATTTAAATTTAGTTTGTCTGCCACAAGATTAAGCGAAGAAACTCCAATCAATAATCCCCCAGTCATATGCGTTTGATATCTCACTTAATCTCCTCCTTTTATCTTATTATTTATAGTCATCATATTTACTATTTATATACTATATATTATAATATACTTTGTTAGAGTTGTCAAAATAACTACACAAATGCCTATTAGAATAAAAAGCTGCTTGTTTTTGTAGGATATAGTGAACTAAAAAAGAGGGATATCTTTAGTATAGGAGGTATATAAATGAGAAGAGGTAAGCTCTATGTCATAGAAGGTTCTGATGGAAGTGGTAAAGCAACTCAGTCAAAGCTTTTATATGAAAGACTTCTAAAAGAAGGAAAAGATGTAAAACTTATTTCATTTCCCGACTATAATAGCGATTCATCCGCTTTAGTAAAAATGTACTTAGCAGGAGAATTTGGGAAAGATGTTAAAGATGTTAATGTCTATGCTGCATCATCATTTTACGCTGTAGACAGATTTGCTTCATTTAAAAAGGATTGGGAAGATTTTTATAATAATGGTGGAATTATTATTGCTGACAGGTATACCACATCAAATATGGTACATCAAGCGGCAAAAATAAAAAACAAAGCTGAAAAGGATAAATACTTAGATTGGTTGAATAATTTAGAATTTGAATTATTTAATCTTCCTAAACCAGATTTAGTACTTTTCTTGGATGTAAAGCCAGAAATAAGCCAGAAGCTTATGAATAACAGGCTAAATAAAATAACTAAGGAAAAAGAAAAGGATATTCACGAAAAGAATAGTGAGTTTCTATTAGAATCATATAATAATGCTCTATATGTAGCAAAAAAATATAGCTGGAAAATAATCAATTGTAGCAAAGACGACAAAATATTAAGCAAAGAAGCTATTCACCAAAAGATATATTCAGAAGTAAGAGGCATGAATTAAATGCCTCTTTTTTTGTAAATATAAAAAATTTTACTTAAAAACCTTGACAAAGTATATTTTATATGCTATGTTCAAAGTAAGAACTACATATAGTGTATGCCTATACACAGAACACACCCTATATAGGGTATAAAATTAAGAAAGGAGGTTAAAAATGAACAAGAGAGTGTGGGAACTAGTAGTAAAGAAATATAAAACTAGAAAAAATATAGAAAACTTCTTAATAGACTTAGCAGTGAATACTACTATACTTGCAACTTCTTTAATAATAATTTATATAATATACAGATTGAAATGAAGAAGGCTAAGATATTTAATTGGAGAGGGATATCTTAGCCTTTTTGTGTTTTATTAAACTTGTTTTGCTTATAGTTTACTAAATCTCTTATACAAAAAGAGTGTCATACAGCTGTGACTAGACAGCTTATCATATAAAAGTATTTGCAAGACTTGTTACAGAAACAAACAAACTCTTTCACCACCCCATTATACATAATTTAGCTATTAATATAGCTATCCTTTTATAATTAATCGTTATATAATAAGTAAATCAAGACTTAATTATGAAAATTACATTAGCGAAAATCCTTAATGATTTAACTATTGATATTTAAAAAACTAAAATTCTTTTTCTTCTTTGGCTGTATTTTTATAGCCATAAGCCCTTTAGGGCTTTAATATACAAATTAGCTTAATAATATATTAGCTATTATTGGGTCAGCATTTTTATGCTAATGACTTTAGCATTAATCATTGTTCTTATATAAAGTTAATATAACAACTTTATGTGAAGCAGTAGAGTTCTGTACTGGAGTTCTACTGTTTTTTTTTACTAAAAAAGAGCCAAGGCATAATCTCTTACACCTTAGCTCTTCTTAAGCTTTATTATTGCACTATATGTGTCTTTATATCATCTTGTGGCATTATTACTAGATAGAAGTGGTCACAGTCGTGTAGATAACTCGTTAATTCAGAAGGTGGTTTCTTTCCGTTACCAACCTGATTTTCTGGATAATACCCGTAGAATTTATCAGGCATATCTGGTCTTGGTGTAACAATATTTATTTCGTATTTTCCTGGATTATCTATATTAGGTTTAGCACCTTCATTTATATATATCTTTCTTTCATTCTTTACCCCAAATGAACTCCTTAGTGGTAATTCAAATGTTACTGTTTCATTATACCATGGTCCTTCGGTTTTTGTTGAACTTAGTATATAGCATACCCTATCTCCACTTCTGTTTACATAAGGCATCTCCATATAAATGTGTCTTTTCTGATATACTGGTGTTACCCCTGGATATCTTGTTATTATATCACAGTATCCACTTGGATATCTGCCGTAAGCATCTCCTCTATAACGGTTTCCTGTATATGGATTTGGTAATGGAGCTATATTTCTATTTGTTCTATAGCGTGTCTTAATCTGAAGTTCAAATCCATATCCTGCTTTAATTCTTCCTTGGCCACCATTTTTAACACTTACCCAACCATCATTGCCTAATCTATTGTCTTTAGTATATTTACTTCTAAATAGAACATCTGCTATTTCAAAAGTTTCATAATAGTCACGGATTTCGTCCCACTCTTTTCTATAAGTTACTTGACAGTACTCATAAGGAACATCTCTTTCATCTACACACACCCAATAAGTGTAGCTTTTTTCTCTTATGCAACGACCAGTTTCTCTGTCTCTTTTTGCACAATAACTTCCAGTTCTTTTTTCTTCTCTAAAGCACCTTCTATATGTTGATGACCTTACTACTCCTCTTTGTTCGTACCATTCCCATCTTTCTCGCCAGTCATTTCTTTTTCTAATTCGAGAAGTCATACACTCTTGACATTTAGCATATTCTACTCCTCTTATTGAAGTAGTAGCTTTGTTATCTGCATATGGGTCAGATACCCCTGGCTTAAACTCTAATATTGTTCTATCTGGATTAACTTCTACTGTAAATACATTGTCCCCAGGTCTTAGAACCCTATCTGGAATGGTAACAGACATCTTTCTTGATTGTCCTGGAGATATAGAAACTGAATTTCTCCATACTACTTGGCCTCCATGCCTTATCTCTACTACAGGACTACTTGGCAAACTTCCTCCATGTTCATCACTAGATTCATTAATCACTGTAAAGTTTAATGTTACACTTCGTCTTAGTTGTGATTCATTTTTTCCAAAATGTATACTTTGAGGATATGCTCTCAAGTCTCTTATGGCATAGTTTTTAACCATCATAAAGTCAGCACATATAGTGTCATTTTCAGGATTTGAGTTGTACCCTAATTGAGCGTGAATTGGGTCTATCGTTGCACACGCCCTAATCATACCTGTTTCTGAAGAGAAAGAACTACTCATAGGCATTTTTATTGTTGCACCAGGATTTAGTACTTGATTGGTTTGTACTGTTTGTTCTAGTAACAATCTGTTTCTTGCATCCATTACTTTTATATTTATTCTTACCTTCGGATTCTTTGTAGGGTCTAATCCTACAGCTTCATCTCCTAAGAAGTGTCTTACACTGAATTGTACAGTATGACTCTTGTTGGGTTCAAAAAATTTAACCTTCTGACCACCTCTATAAAGCTCAACTGCAGCCATACCTATATCTACCCCACCAGCTTCATACGTTACACAAATTTTATCGTTTCTAGGGTCATCATTATACCCTAATGTTTTGTGTATTGGGTCAATTGTTGCACATACTGTTATCTTATTGCTATTTGTTCTAAACTTTTCTGATATAGGCATATCAATTACTGTTTTAGGGTGTAATTCTGTTCTTGCTTGTAATTTACTTTGTGTAAAAATAACTTTACCGTTTTCATCTTTTACTTCTATATTTATATAAACTTTTGGATTCTTTGTTTCATTTGTTCCTACTATTTCTTTTCCTTCAACATGTTCCACTGGAAATATCAATCTAAAATATTCACCTTTTTTATATGATGTTACTACTTTATTTTCTTCATTTATTAGTCTAACATTTTTATTCATTCCAATGTCATTACTAGCAAGTTTTGCGAAAACTGCTGACCAATTATCTTTTTCTATTTCATCTGCTCCTTTTTTCGCAAATTCATCTGGAACCATTCCTGCAATTTTAATATATTTTTTAGTCGTTTCGGGAACTTTAAAATTCCACTCAAATGTTGCTGTTTCTAAGTTTTTAAGCTCTTTATTGTATGTTTTAACTTCAGTTATGTCAAATGTTCCTTCTTTTGTAGCATTATTATCAAAAGCATATTTTACATCCAATTTGCTTGGATTTACTTTTGTTGTTATATTTCTTTGCTTATTAGTCATCTTTTCTGGCTTTGATATATCGAATTCGCCTTCTTTAAAAGATACAAATTGATATTTTGCTCTAACTTTATAGACTTTATCTTTCTTTAACTCAGATGCATTATAAGGATTAGTATTAGTTCTAATTAACTTTTGTTTATTTACATTCATTGGGTCTAAGTTGTCTATATCTCTTTTGAAACTTTCTAATACTTTTCCTGTTTCTGGGTCAATTAGCTCTAGTTCTCTCATTATTATATTAGACTGACCTTCTTTTTCTACATCAAAAGTTACTGCAGTAAAATGTGACCAACCTTCCCATGGGACATTCTTATCTTTACCAAACATACCTTTGCCCCATGTATGTTTTGCTCCATTTGTTGACCAAATTGGATATTCTATTTTATCTTTTGTATTATATGCTATTTCTTTTATAGATGTTTGCAATGCAATTATATTATTCCCTCTAGTTTTTAATTCAACTATTTTGCTCCCACCTGGTTTTAAATCTCCACCAAAACCATTTGGCTCATTAAATTTATATCCTGGTATTCTAATGATTCCATTAAAATGAGCTGTATCTAATGTTCCTTTATTTGCTTTTGATGTATCTGTAATTCTTAGCTTATCTCCTACTTTAAATGTGCCTAAATGCTTAACGGTATCGCTTGAAGTATTCCCTACTAATTCCCACTTTCCATTCCTATATACTTCAACTTTAAAACTTGCAACTGGCAAATATTCTTCTTTCATTGGAAGATTCTTTTGCTTATTATAAACAGTGCCATATAATATATTTGTGTGATAATCATTTTCTCTGTTTAGTTTGCTTTTTGGATATTCACTATACATTCTTCCTTGTGGGTCTTTTCCTTCAAATATTGTTTCTAATTCTGATTTCTCATATCCTGTTGAGGGAGCGGCTAGGACAGGATTAAGGGTCAATGGTTCTAGGATTAAGGATGTTAAAAACAGGATTAAGGTTAGAAACAGGGTTAATACAGGGTTAAGGTTCAAGGATTTAGGGTTAAGGGATTTTTTCTCTTCTTTTCTATTCCCTATAAATTTCATTCCTTGTTCCAGCCCTAACTCCTTATCCCTGAATCTCTGCCTTACTTCCTTATTCCTAAATCCCTGTTCCATCCCTTGTTCCTGCTTTTCTCCCCGTTCTATAATATTTTTTCTCATTTTTATTTCCTCCTTTTTTATTTTATTTTTCTTATTTAGGGTTATATATTTAGGATTTTTAAGCCTAATTTTCTTGTCCTTACATAATATCCATAAAGGGCTAGAAATATAAAAGACAGGGGAAAAGCAGGGATAAGGTATTTAGGTTCAAAGGGTAAAGTAGGTACAAGAAATAAGGTAATTAGGGATATAATTTATAAAGCAAAATGAGGATGTCTCGCTTGGCGAACTTGGAGAGGCAGGGAAAAGCAGGGATAAGAGATAAGGGACAAGGTTTAAGGAATAATAAATTAGACTTAACATTATTATAAAATTTAAAATATTAATTTGCTCAAAAATTGCCGACCCATAACAATTATTATTTTAAGTTTAGATTTAAAAAATAACAGCCAATAATTTAATACATTTAGCTTAAATTTTACTTATATGAGCCTTAAAAGGCTCTTGGCTTACAAGAAACCATTTAAAGAAAAAATAAAGTTTATAATATTAAATTTGGCTTTTATTCGGAAGACTCAGTTATTATTTTATTGTAAGTTTCAGTCTATGACTATGTATGTTAGCAGTTTTCAGCATTTCTTGGATTATAAGAAAATGCAAGAAGTTCCTCCTATATGTCTGTTGCTTTTATAAGAATTTATAAGAATATACAAAAAATTAGTCTCTAACATAAAGTAATTCAAGCAATTGAATATTTATAGTTAATCTTACATATAATATATAAATTGTTGGAATTAGAAATCCGACATGAATATTTGGGAATATGGAAAGGTCATTGGTGCTTTGTGCATCAGTGGCTTTTTCTTTTATATTGTAATATGTTCATCCTAAAATTAACATAAAGATAGAGTGTTAGACAAATTCAACAGAAAAAAATATTTTTTTATTGCTATATTAGATAAATCAATAATGAAAAGACCTTGACTATTCAGAAAAGGTCTCTCTTACTTTAAACAAAGGAAGAACTATCGTAATTCCCTTGTTTTTTTGTCTAATTGTCAGCGAGAAGAGTTATCGCAATTCTCTACTATATTATATATTTAAACACATATAATTATAATATTAAATAATCTATAGCATTTGCTTAAATCCAAATCTGTTTTTAAACCAACAAAGAGTAAGAAGTAAGAGATATAATAATTAAAGTTTTAGAGTTTAACTTTATAGTTTATAAAGTTATCTACATAACTTCAATAGTTTCTCATATTTAACATTTATTCCTCAAACCTTGCTTTTTCCCCTTACTCTCTGCTATTGCCCCTGCTTTTTCCTCGCTCTTATTCCCCTTGAACCTGCCTTACTCACATCAAAAAAGGAGCCAAAGCTCAAATCTAAAACTTGAACCTTGACCCTTTTCTCTTGAACCTGTTTCTATCCTTACTCCTTATCCCTGTCTTTTCCCCTTGAACCTGTCTTTAACCCTGCTTCCCGCTACTCCACTTCATGCATTCCACCAAGTTTTATTGTAAATGGATATACCTTAGTAGTCTTGCCATTCCTTATGGATATTTCATATTTTACAACATCGCCACGTTTAGCACCAAATTCTTTTGGTAATCCGATAGAAGTATAAAAAGAATCATCCATACTACCCCACATATCAACTTCTTTAGTATACTCAGGATTACTAGTGCATTCAAATTTAATTTCATAATTTTTTCCCTTATATTCTTCTTTATTCATAATACTAAAAGTAAACCAAAATCCATTATTGCTTTCCGCATCTAACTGTATTACTGGCTCAATAAATCCATTCTTCTGATTTTTCTTATAATCAAAATAGTGTCCTTCACCTAAATTCATAGTGCTATAGTTGTATTTTTTAGCTAAGTCAACTATATGTTGATTATATCCTTCGCCAACTTTAGTCAATTCTGCTTGTTTTGTTGTAACAGTTGTTACCTTTGTTGGTTTTTCAGGCTTTTCTACATCTTTTCCTGTAATAATATTGATATAATGATTGCCATCTTTCCTTTCATATTCCACTATACCACCCATTGCTTCTGTTATGAATCTTAATGGCACATAGGTCCTACTGCCTACTAGTTCTGCTTTAGTATCAACTGGTTCTCCAGTTTTCTCATCTCTGTCAATAGGAACAGATTTTCCGTTTACAATTGCAGTACTCTTTCCTATTTCAAGCTCAATTCTATTGGTGTTATTGTTTATCCATACTTTTCTTATACCTTGATGCCAAGTATCTTTACTCCAATCTACATTGTATCCCATATTTTCAGATATAATACGGATTGGCACCATGGTACGTTGAGTCTTAGTTAAATAAGGATAACCTAAGTCCCCTGTAAAATTAACAGGCTTTCCATCAATAGTTATAAAAAACTTACCCTTCGCACTAATATCAATTTCAGCTATTTGAGATACCAAAATAGCAATAACTAAAGTTATGAGCAAACTAATGCTTACTTTTTTCATATCCTTCTTTCTCATTTTCATAATCTCCATTCCTCCTTTATAGTTTTTGTTCTAACTATATTATAGTTGTTTATTGACTTTAGTATTCATTTAACTATCTTGTTGACTATATTATATCATGCTTTTAAATCTTTTTCAAGTATATTTATACGAAATTATCTTATATTTTCATAATATTTTTTAGGAAGCACTGAAACTCCCATGGCTAAAGCCGATGGGGTTCTTAGGTACTATATAGATTTCTTTAATACTCTCACTGTATCTAGTACAGCTACAACATATTAAAACTATCTATTTTCCCTAAGACTTTCACTATCAAAGCACGTTCCAATGAACCACTTTAGCGATAGCATAAGGCTCGTTTCAAAACCTTTTATTTATATTATTATATTCCCATACTGCCTATTAACCTATCATTATTATTTTTAATTCTTTCTATTTCTTTGTCGTGCAATATTTTAAAATTATCAAAAGTTTTAAAACATAAATCTCTATCTATTTCTTTTAAATTATCTTTGATATTCATAATTAAAAATGCTGAATATAAATCTCTTTGTATTTTATAATCTCCAAAATCATTCCATCTTTCATTTAAATTCTTTTTAATATATTTATCTTCTATATGATTGTATTGACTAGCTTTTACAGACCATGTATCTATTTTATATAACTGGCTTCCATTAAATTTTAATTTATTATCTAATATAGTTAAAAACATACTAGGAGCTTTATTTGCTAATGATTTACCAAATCGTTTCTTTTTATTATATCTACTTGTCTTTTTATTAACAGTAGTTTCTTTTGCCCTAGACTGAAGCCCTTTATAATTCATATCCTCAACATATATTTCATTTCCTAATCCTAATATATAATTTGTTAATCTCTCATGGCTTTGTTTTCTTATATCTGCTTGTTTTCTTTGCAACTCTCTTAGTTTATTTTGTGTTTTTATATATTTATTAGATTTAATCCATCTGTCTTTATTGCCTCGTTTAATAGTTCCATCTTTATTATATTTATTGGGATTGTTGGCTCGCCTTTGTCTGTCTAGTTTTCTTAATAATATTCTTTTTTCTTTTTCTATATTGTTTATTTCTGGTGCTAATTCCAATAGCTTTACATCATATTTACTTGAAATAGCTATCGTTTGAGTCCCTATGTCTATGCCTACTCTACCTTTGCCTATAGTGTTTTTTATTTCACCAGTTTTCTTATTAATTTTGATTGGCGGTACTCCTTCTAATATGATTTGTATATAATATTTATACCTTCCCCTTATAAATTTTCTCAATACTCTACAATACTTAATCTTATTTTCTAAAGCCATTTGAGCATATTCATCATTTTTCTTTATAATTGCTGGTACTTCTAATTTGTTCCATACTAGTCTATTGTCTTGAAATTTAATACCAGTTCCGTTACTTTTACCTTCCAAGCTATTCAGTTCGCCATATTTTTTAAAGTGCACTCTTTTGGCTTCATGCAACATATATTTTTTAAAAGCATTAAATGCTCTAGTTGCTATTTTTTGTGCTGTAAAGCTATCTATATTCTTCTTAAAATAATGTTGCATAGGCTTAACATATTTATGGAGTGAATATTCTGTCAAATCATATTTTTTATTTAACTTATCAAATTCCTTGTTTCTATCCTTGCCCTTCGGCATTTTTAACACTTTTCTATATTCTTTGTTCTGAATCATAGTATTGTATCTTTTAAATAATTCACCTAGACAAGCATTGTATATCTGCCTACCTATGTTAAATCTTTTATCTAATACATCTTCTTGCCATTTTTCAGTTTTGAGCTCTAAGGTTAAAACAAAGTTTGACATCATACTCACCTCCTAGTTAATACCGTTTCTTTTGACTTTCTACATATTTTTTTATCGTTTCACTAGATACATTTCCAGCTGTTGATACAAAATAACTTCTAGTCCATAGACTTGGCATTTTACTCAGTTCTTCAAATTCATCTCTGATTATTCTACTGCTCACTCCTTTTATTTTATTCATTATATCTGATGGACTTAATTTTGGTGGGCAATTTAAAAACATATGTGTATGGTCTCTATCACACTCTATTGCTATTATCCGTATGTCGTTTTCATCACATATGTCTTTTACTATTTCCTTAAATCTTATTTCAACATCTGGTATATCAAATATTTTCCTTCTATACCTAGGACAAAATACGAAATGATAATTAATTAATGATACTGTTGTTTTAGTTCTCCTATATTTGTTCTCCATACTTATATCATATCATATTTTGTGTATGTTGTCAAGCAATATATACACATATAAAAATTCTTGTTTGTTTAGTATATTATGTATGGGCTATCCATCCCACACCTGAAGGAGTGGGCTCTTCGCCCTTGTCTTGTAAAAACAAGATATAATTAAAATTTTCGAAGTTATTATTAATGATACTTTCTTCATTTTTTTTAATATGAAAGTATGGACTATTTCCATCAAAATTCATTTTACTTAATACTATATCTCTATTTTTACTCATTGCATACATAAAGCCACTATTACCAAAGACATGGTCTACAATTAAGATGCTTTTATCAAATTCTCTTAAAGAAAATCCCTCTATATTATTAAAATACAAATACTTATCACTTTCATTAATAGGTCTAATTTTGATAACAAAATCACCTTCTTGATATACAGCATAAAAATCTTTAATTTCTTCCTCTATTAAGGCATCATACAAATCTTTTATATCTTCTGATAGTCCTAAGACTTCTTTAGAAAATATTTTTTCTACTTCTTGCTTAAAGTTTTTATACCTCTCTAAAGGTAACACAAAACCATCTCCCCTCTTATTTGCTTTTAAATTAAGCTCCCTTTTTAGTATTGATGAATAAAAGCAGCAAGATTAATCCTTGCTGCTCCCTAAAAACTAATAATTACTACAAACTTCCTCTGTTTTAGAATTGATTATATCGTAAATTGTTTTAATAAATTCCTCCTCTTCAGGTAAGTTGTCTAAATCGAAAGTAGTGACTATTTTAACAGGATAAAACTGCATTTTATCTTCCTGCATATAGAAGAATCTATCTTTTTCAGTTAATGGAGTTTTATTGAACCCTTCATAAACTTCAAGAATATTATCATCTAGATTAATGATATAAGCCCATTCACAAAACAGTGATTCTTTGGCAAATTCAATAGAATTCTCCAATTTTAATGGTTTCTCAGTATTGTATATTATCCTCAATACCTTAGAGCCAGTATCCCTACTATTTTCAGGATATAACTCTTTAAACTTATCTGCAACACTACAGCTAACAAGTGTACTATTAGGCTCTAGACCTGCCTCAAGCCACATCTTTTCTAACTCTTCCTCTGTTGCCCATGATACCATGTCTAGCTTTTTCTCAAATACATTTCTGTCCATTTCCTTTAAAAAGTTTAAGATATTTAAGCCTTGGCCTTCAGGATATCCATCCCATTGACCATATTGAGCTACCTTATAGTCTCCATCCTTTATTACACATGTTAAATGTCTTGTACCCATTATGACATTCCTCCTTTTAAATGGATTTAAAATAAATTCCTATATTTTTGTTGCTAGTATATTATATAAAAATACTAAGACGATTATAAAAGCCCATATTAAATAGCAACCTTCTTAATTTTTAAGCCAGGAATAACAAAGAAATTTACTCCTGAAGCAAATAACTCATTTAACATTTCCACATATGCTCCTTTCCTATTAGGAGCATCATAATGATAAGCACCATCATTAGTCTGAACAACCAATTCTATACCTTTATCATTAAAAATTCCTGAACCCTCTTCTTCATTTTGTTTAAGGAAACCAAAGCCATCTTCTATATTAAAAATTACATACTCTCCCATTTGTAAATGATAATTAATTTGTGTAATTGTTGTTAATTCAATTTGTTCCATACTAATCACCTCTCTCTTTAAAAACATTAGCTAGGATAAACCTAGCTCAATATTTTCACCCCATTTCTTATTAAATTCTTCAACTAACTTTTTTAAAGAATTTATATAATCATCAAGTTCTTCATTATTTTGAACAGCTCTATATACAACTTTAGTTCCTTTGCTATTGGTTTTGTTTATCCTTTTCACAATAAATCCATTATCTATCTATCTCTTGCAAATGTATTGCTATCATTGCAATATCATATTGTTTAGGCTCATTCTTTTTAAATTCCAGATTAATACCTCCGTAATTCTTACAAAATTCAACGCATACAGCATTAACCTTACTCACGGTAATTCCTCCCTTATCTATTTGTTTTCTAAAAAACTCCTTACTATGATTCGGAATATAATATGTTTTTTATGTAGAAATAAAAGCTTCTCTCATCCAGTCCTGATGAGCCTGATGAGAACAATATTATGTATTCTAATTATTCATAAAGTTGTATAATTAACTTCATAAATACAAAAGCATAGCAAAAAGAAAAAGCTAAGGAAAAATTCCTTAGCTCCACAATTATCTAAAATCAGCATCTGGATTTATTTCTTCTTGAGCTGTTTCAATTTTTAATATAGAATTTGTTCTATCCCAATACATTTCCCCATCTAACTCATTTACAAGTAAGCTTAAAACAGATAATAACCTTTTCTCTTCCGTATTTAAGTTAGTTTTATTACTTAATAAATATTCAACTCCATCTACTGTAACAATATCGCTATTAGCTTTAAATATTATTGTTTTATTGTCTTTCTTAACTATCGCTTCCTGTTTTTCTTTATCCCATTTTACATCTGCTCCCATGGCTTCACCTATTGACCTTATAGGAAACAACACTCTGGAATTTTCTATAACTGGGTCACTTATTAAGTTAATCTTTTCTCCATTAACTTCTACTAAAATTTCTCCCTTATATTCAAGATAATCAGCTAAATTGAATTTTCCACCTGCTCTTGTTGGTTGTACTTTTACGCTAATTGAAGTTTCTTCAAATAATTTTTCTAATGTTTCTCCATCTGTAACATTTCCTTCAACGATTATTAATTTGCCATCTACTAAGGCCATCACTCTATTTAAGTCTTCTACTATTTTTATATTTTTTCTCACGGAAATCTGTCTAAATAGTTCTTTTAACATGTCACCGTCAATTGCAGCTTCATCAGAAACTGTTATACCTGTGTCGATATATTTTGGATACTGGCTATCTTTATCAAAGGTATATTGGATTGTTTTTGGAGTTTTAAGGAATTTTTTTCCTGGAATATGTTCTTCCTCTTTTTCTAATTCATCATAGAAGAAGTCATCATAGAAAATAAAATCATCTTCTCCATAAGGCATGTAATCAAATATACCATAATTAAAATCTTTGTAACTATAATCATGGCTGTAATCATAACTATAATCATCATAATCAGTTGTATCTTCAGGGATTATAAAATTATCTACCCAGTCATCATCGTAGTAATCGTCATAATAACTATCATCAAAATCATCATATTCGTCATAATAAGAGCTATCATCTTCTGTGAAGCCAGTACCATTATTTACATCAGAAGACTCATTAAAGTAACTATCAATTTCATCATAGAACTCATCTACATTAGGCACATCATTTTCTGCATT